>Ga0056120_1000068_pt1 | contig 20512 bp, 18 predicted proteins | sample WorMettaBAHAMAS2_FD_71121 | JGI IMG/M metagenome (GOLD analysis project Ga0056120, IMG submission 71121) | Marine gutless worms symbiont microbial communities from Max Planck institute for Marine Microbiology, Germany - Olavius tantulus BAHAMAS.2 ...
CCTTAATATACATGTTTTTCCTATTGACACTGTTTTTCTTTTTCAGTAATTGCTGTGACAAAGAGGTGACAGGGCTAAAACTGCAACCAAATGTAAGGGGGGAACACAGATGACAAAAGCTGAATTGATTGAGAAGATGGCGAAGGAGGCCAAGATTTCAAAAGCGGCCGCCGGCAAGGCTCTGGATTCGTTTATGACCAATGTAACCAAAGCGCTCAAGAAAAAAGACGGCAAAGTAACGCTCGTTGGTTTTGGCACTTTCCAGAAAACCCGCCGGAAAGCACGCAAGGGCCGTAATCCCCAGACTGGCAGCCCGATCAAAATCAAGGCCAAAAACGTGGTTAAATTCAAGCCCGGCAAAAAACTGAAAGACGCCATATAGCCTTCCAGAAGACGATATTCCATAAAGCCCGCTGGCAGTTTGCCAGCGGGCTTTTTTATTTTATAGAACCCCATCTAACGCCGAACACGCCTAAGGCGTGTAAATCCGCCAGAGGCGGATAAATATCTTTCGTCGAGCAGGTCTCCTTCACTCGGAAATCAAGATTGCTTTTTTATGACGCAGCTCACAAAAAACAATGATCTTTGAAGTCGTGGTTTTACCCACACTTTGATTCGGCTCTATTCTTTCTTAGGAGTAGAAAGATGTTCCGGCATTAGTGCTCTATCCAGGACATTGCATGAACTCTTTTCAGCCATCCGCTGAAAAGAGTTCATGCAACGTTCGGGCTAGTGGCTTCCAGGAATCTGTACATTCAGAGCGAACTGGAGGATCACATAGGCGGCATACAGGGTTAGCAGCCAGACCCCCTGCCAGCGTCTAAAATATCCTTCCCGGTCCGTAGAAATGAACATCCTGAACGAGTACAGTATCAGGATCATTGCCGGGAAATGGAAGTAGAAAAACGTATCAGGGACGGCCAGGGGCCTGGCGGTTGCCGCAGCCCCGATAACGAAAAGACAGTTGAGCACATCAGCACCTACCACATTTCCGACGGTGATTTCCGGATGCCCCTTGCGGATGGCAGCAATCGCGGTAATCAATTCCGGCAGAGACGTTCCAAAGGCGACCAGGGTGGCGGCAATGACATCGTCCGGTACCCCCAGGCGCATGGCGAGCTCCGATGCACAGGGAATCAAAATGCGGGCCCCGACGACCACTACCATCAGGCCGAAGATAATCAGCAGCCAGGATTTACCCAAACCCAGGTCGGGGACATCTCCACCTTCCTCGCAATAGTCGTCGATATCGCATCTCATGCGTGCCCAGAAATAGGACATATACATATATCCGGCCAACAGGAGCAGAAAGAAGATCCCAACTCCCCGGGACAGCACCGGTTCCCCGCCCGTGAGGAACCATGACAGGACGGCCAATAAGACCAGTAGGGTAGCGGCCCCGACCTGGACCCAGCCGGTCCGGTCAAGGATAAACCGATCCAGGGGTACTTTGGCCAGAACGGCGGTCAACCCGAAGATGAGCCCCGTGTCGGCAATGATCGACCCGACGCCGTTGCCCAATGCCAGCCGCGGATTACCCGTAAAGGCGGCAAATACCGAGACAAAGGCTTCCGGAGTGGTGGTGCCCAGGGATACGACGGTTGCCCCGATGACAATTTTTGGAAGACCGGTGCGGAGAGCCAGTGCCACAACGCCATCGATCATCCAGTCGGCCCCCTTGGAGAGCAGTAAAATGCAGACCGCCATAATACCCAGCAATGCGATAAAGGGCAGGCCGCTGACCAGTTGGTTGAGTGCGGCTTCGTCGGCGAAGTATCTTAGAAGATTGTCATCCATGTCACATACGGGTTACCCTGTTTGAAATCCCGCTCTGCAGAGGCCGGCAAATACGGCATTAAACAGGGTAGCATGGGGGTTGATAGATCGGTTAGATTCCATATCCTTGCGATCGATCAGAGAGACGTCGGAATCGAGTTGTCCGGAAATTGTCCAGTCCGGCACCGCCTTAGGGGTTGAAGAGGTCCCGGATGTCCGTTTCCATTTTTTCGCGAGAGTAGGCCACTCTCGCAGGGTTCGCCGTTATCATATCCAGCTGGCGCGTGTGAATCGTCAAGTATCCCAGAATTTTAAGTCGGTTGGTCATTCGATCGCGGTCGTAGCCCTCCATTCTTGCTGACAGGGCATCTTCCTTGATCTGGATCTGGAAACCATAATTTTCCAGCATATCACCGATGAGCTGGATGCGGATGAATTTTCGCTGGGTGTCTGCTGCTCCTCCTTTAAACTGAAACGATATGTAATTCTCCGAAGTTCTATCCCCAACGATGGTTTCCACAGTGGAAAAATGAAATCCGAGGCGGGAAGAAAGGCTGCAATAATGTTTGGAGATCATGAAATAGTTACGTTCCGTGTATTTTGACCGCATACCCGGTACCAGGGATGTGTTGGCGGTGGCCTGAAACATCACCGACATCATCCCCTTGCCGTCGATGGGTGGCGGGCCCTCCCAGGGGCGTGCGCTGATTCCCTCCCAAAGGGCCAGCATGGGGACGGACGCGATGTTGTCCAGATCTACGTATTTGTCTTCGACATCTTCCAGGAAACCGTCATCCAGATTCAGGACCCACCATTGCATCGGCACCTGAACCCGGAGCTGCTTGCTCGATTTCTCAGGAAAATCGTGGCTCTGCCCGAATCGAAACATTTCCCGAACCGACTTTTCGTGACAGTAGCGGGTGATGTCATGGAAGGTCCGGCATTTGACAATTCTAAACGTGGGTGCACCCGGATCCAGCAGGTTCAAGGGGATGATATGCTGCGAAGCACCCTTTAGGGACTCGTATACAGGGCTTCCTTCCAGGACGTTTTTTTCGGGCACCTGTTTACCAAGGATCGCTTCGATGCGGCCTTCATACAGGAGGCGGTTGCCGGCATCCACGGTGATGGTCTGGCCGTTGGTCAGTTTCGACATGGCCTCCGGCAGTCCGAACACCGCCGGGACCTTGAACTCCCGGGCAACGGTAGCCAAATGACCGGCGGCACTGCCATGTTCGGTGATGACTGCGGCAGATTGGCTCATCAGTGTGGCCCACCGGGGCAGCGCCTGTTCCGCCACCAATATGGCACCTTTTGGGAACTGGAGATTATCGGCGTTTTTGCGTATCCGGTGAACCGGTCCGGCGGCCGCACCAGGGCTGGCGGTGATGCCACCTTTTAAAAGATACGGTCCGAAATCTGGTGCATCGTCAGGCAGTTCGGTTCGTTGTTGTGGAACGAGCAATTGGAGAGGACGGCACTGGAGTATAATAAACAGACCTGTGGTATCAATCGCCCATTCGATGTCTTGTGGTTCACCGTAGTATTCTTCCAGCCGTATGGCTAAGCGCGTCAGTTCTATCGCTTCGTCCTCGGTTAACGATGGGTCCGAGGATTCTACAAAATTGCAATCGAGGCGACAGACACCTTCTTCCGGGTAGCAAAGATACTTGCACTGCTTCGGCGGGTTGTGTGCTTCCAGCACTCGGGGGGTGGACTCTCGGGACATAATGAATAGGTCCGGGTCCAGAGTACCATCCACAACCGGTTTGGGGAGTCCCCATACCGAGTTGATGAACAGGCGGCGATCGGAAAAATCAACCGGATTGCGGGAATACATCACCCCTCCGGCAATGGCATCTACCATTTCCAGGCACCCAACGCTCATGGGTACATCCTCATCCCGGATCCCCCGGTTGAGTCGATAGCTCATGGCCGGAAGGCCATATTTGCTGGCGACGATTTCCTTATACGACGGGAGCAGGTTTTCCGGGTTTACATTGAGTTCGGACCGATACTGTCCGGCAAAGGAGACGCCGAGCATATCTTCCCCCAGGGCGCTGCTTCGCACGGCCAGGCGAAAATTCTTTTCTCCGACCCGTTCCATGCGTTGGCATTCGGCGGTGATGGCCTGGGCAAGATCAGGAGGGATCTCCGCATTGATAATCATCTGCTGTATCCTTGAACTCAGGGCGAAAAGCTGATCCAGGTGGCCAATGTCCGTAGCCTGAATGCGTCGGTCGATTTCCGTCTGGAGATCGTTGTAGGTCATGAACCGGTGGTAGCCGGCAGCGGTTACGGCAAATCCGTCCGGAGTCGCCATTTGGACCTGGTTGGCGATTTCACCGATATGGGCCATCTTTCCGCCGACCAGACGGGTAAACCCCTCATTGATATCCCGTATTGGTAGAACCAGGGGGCCGGACGGTGTGGTGGTCCCTGATCGTATATGGGGATTGATCTGGATCTGAATCTGCTTAAACTGCTCAAACAGCGCATCGTATTTACCCGGTGTCAGCCGGGTCATATGCTCTACGATCCGCCAAACCCGGGTGGAAACCGTCGTGCATCGGGATCGTACAAAGTGCATACCGAAAGGTTCAGAACCGGCCAGGGCCTGTTCGATATCGGCCATGACTTCAAGGGCCTTGTTATTCGCTTTCAGCAGTTGTCTGAAATTGTAGTAGCGAATCTTGAAGGCCGCACGGAGTTCCTCCGGGGATGAGGATGCCTCGGGTTCTGTTTCCTTGAAAAGTCTCTTTAGGAACCGCAGCATGATGAAGGACTCATTTGCGTCTGGAGGTGATATCACTGCCGACGTGCGTTTTGGCAATGATGGGATGCCCACTATACCTGAAAGTCGTCACATCTTAGCGTAAAACACTTATTTTTCAAGCCCGCAAACATAAAAGGGCTGAAGGCGAAAATCCGCCTTCAGCCCTTTTATGAATTCCTTTTTAGTTTGGAAAAGCCCGGATATTGCACCAAGCGGAGGCTTTTATGGCCAAGGCACTTCGAGGTGACGCTGTAGCCCATCTACCGCGAACCTCGAATAACGCCGGCCATGGAAGACTCCGTTTGGCCCGAAGGGTGAATTCTTTTCTGAGCAGTTTTTCAGTCTAAAGCTCACGTGTAATATATTTTCTGGGAAGATCCAGTGCTAATGTAATACTTCGATATCACGTGCTTATTTTGATCAATTACCGAAAAGAATTCATGCAATTTTCGGGTTAATGTTCCAGCTGCATACCCCAACCCTCGAACATGTACATGACGGCAAATCCGTACCAAAGGGTATAGAACACATAGAACACCAGGGAGAAGACAACCACGCCGATCCGGTCGGTGATTTTTTGCGGTTCGATGCCGTAGAAATTGAACGCCGGCTCCACCGCTTTTTTGATGGTAAAGGCGACCGCTTTGGCCGGCTTGAAGGCTTTCTGTTTGTTCAGGTCCTTCTGCATGGCTTTTAGCGCGTTCCACCAGTTGTACATGGCCAGCCGGCCCTCTATTCCGTACATGGCAGATAGGGCGTCACTCCGGTTGAAGAACATGTTTTCCGAATCTTCCACAACCGCGTTCAACAGAGCGCCGATATCCCCTCTGACTTTGATCTCATTGCCGGTCACATTAACCAGTCCGCCGCGTTTCATGAACATGGACCCGACCTGCTGGGCCTGATCGTCACTGGCCATAGTCAGGGTCACATCTATCTTTTCACCGACCAAGGGCTCCGCCTCATGGCGGACTTTTTCCATAAAATTGGCAGATCCCTTGGCGATGGAATTGTACAGTGCCTCCAGGTACTCGAGGCCGTTTTTCCCGTCTATAAGTGGCATAAACATTGCCACAAGGACCACCAGAAAGCCCACCATCATACCGGAGCCTAACGCGAATTTTCCCTTATTGGCTATCATTACACCACCTCCTCTCCCTTCAGCGCGCTGATGTTTTTCAAAAACGTGCCGATCACCCACACGCCGAATCCTCCGATGACGATGAAAAAGGCCCATACGCCGATGGTTTCAAGTACGCTGGCGATTCCCGGTGGAATCGGCAGCACCCCCATGGCCATGAGTTTTGCGGGGAGGGCGAAGATCCGATTGACAAATCCGGCCAGCACCGCCATGGCATAGAATCCCCGGATGGTGATGCCCGGAACCACCTTGGTGACCATGGCACCGATCTGGATCCCCAAAAGGGAGCCGAGCAACATGCCCATGGCCAGGGTGTAGAAGATAAATCCATAGATGGCATACTGGGTGATGGACGCATAACCCGCGGTGAACACGATCTGGAAAATATCGGTACCGACGGTGGTCATGGACGATACGCCCAGCATGTACACAAAAATGGGAAAGGTGAGAAATCCGCCCCCGACCCCCATGATGCCGGCGGCAAGACCGACCAGGGCACCGCTGAGGACCAGAAACACCCAGGAGATGCTGCGACCGCCAGGCGTGTAGTCGAAGTCGAACTTGACCATTGGTGGAATATTAACAGCCTGAAGTTTTTTCGGCAGGGCGCCCATTTCAGCGCCTTCCACTTTCCCGCCGTGGGCATCACCGCCTCCGTGGGCGCCACCGGTGTCACCGCTTTTTCGGGCCCGAAGGTAGTCGGTCATGGCATAGAGGCCCAGAAAACCCAGCATACCGGCATAAATGGTGGTAATAAACGCATCGCTGAGCACGGGATTGATCTCATACAGCACCCGGTTGATCAACCCCCCGGCGGTCGCCCCGATAATGGCCCCGATAAGAAAGACCACCGCTAATGGTACCGATACATTGCCCAGTTTTCGATGGATGATGCTTCCCATAATCGCCTTGGCGAAAATGTGGAACAGGTCGGTGCCCACCGCCAGGATGCCCTTTACACCCGCGCTCATTAGGGCCGGGGCAATAATGAACCCGCCGCCGGCGCCGATGCAGCCGGTGATCAGGCCCGCCCCCAGGCCGATCAGAATGGACACGATAAAAATCCCGAGGGAATAAAATGCCGGGCTATAAGCCTTTTTCCCACCCAGAATGTCCGGCAACGCCCCGCCGATTTGATCAGCGAAGGCGATGCCGCCTAAAATAACCGGCACCGTAAACAGGCCTAAAATGAGCAGGCGTCTTCGGTCTCCCAGTATGGTACGGGAATTGTCGATTTCCCATCGGGCGAACGAACGCGCCCCTTCCATCATAAAGTAACCCCATTGTCTGAACCAATTCATGTAATCCGTCCCTCCCTCGTTTGATTTTTCCCTATCGAGAACCGCCGATTCCGGCTTTATATGCAGTGCTTTTGAGTGTTACTGACCTCCATTTAAAGTGGAATTCTGCCGAAACTGCCTGTTTTGATAGGCATCCTGTATTTTATAGATGAGGTCGTCCAGATCCATGGGTTTCATCAGGTAGTCGAAAGCGCCCAGTTCCATGACCTCAACAGCCGTGTCGGAATCCGCGTACCCGGTCAGGATGATCACTTCCACGAGGGGGTCGATCTTTTTGATCTCCTTCAGGGTTTCTATGCCGTCCATGCCGGGCATACGAACATCCAGAACCACCACCTCCACCGGCTTTTCCCGGATGCTGGCGATGGCCTCTTCCCCGGACAGGAAACCGTGGACATCCAACTCACGCTGTTTCAAGCGTTTGACGAGATGGTTCAGAAATTCCTCCTCGTCATCAACCACCAAGACACGGAAAGCTTCCATTTCCCCTATCCTGTAGTATCGGGTGTCATCATCATGTATAGATTGTCGTAAGCCCCATGAATGGGCGAAATCTGGATCGAATTATCAGGTAAGCTGCGGGTTGTCAATGGCTCCTGGGAACGCCGTGGCCTGGATATAGACACCCTAAACCAAAGATCGGCGGGATTCGACATCCTCGGTCCTTCACCTGGGAACACCGCCGCCAGGGCGTGTCGTTATCCGATCATGGCAAGGGATCGGGCACGTCAGGCGCCTACCCGGGCAGCCATTGATTATAGGATTTATTTGCAATATAACAGACGCCCTGTAAGTCCTGACACCATCATCATCATCGATTTGGGGTGCAGCCCGAACACTGCCGAACACTGTCGATCCCTATCCATTGCGCACCTAGAACCTATCTAAAAAATGTGGATCAGGGTCCAGGGCAAGGCACGGGGCAACGAAAAAGCGGAGCATACACGGTAGTATGTGAGCATTTTTCGTTGGTCCGTAACACCGCACTGGGCCCTTAGATGCGTTTTTTAAGATAGGTTCTAATAATAAAGGATGACGAATCACCGTGAAGGTTCGGATTACAAACAGGCTTGAGCTCGAGAGTATCCCCCCAGACCTCTATCAATCACTGATTGACACCCTCACCTTGCAGAACCCGAAATGGATCGACAATGTGCGCATGAAACGATGGAACCGCGGGGTGCCGCGTTATTTGAAATATTACCACCGGGGCAACCAGGGGCGGCTGTTTGTCCCCCGGGGTTACATCCGGCAGCTCTTCAATCAGTGCCGCAAGATCCGGGAGCCGTTCGAAATCGACGATTACCGCAGAAGTCTGCCGGAGGTATCCTTTATATTTAACGGGAACCTCCGGCCGTTTCAGGAGAGGGCGGTGAAAGACATGGCGGCAAAGGAGTTCGGTACCCTCTCTGCCGCCACCGGTTCCGGCAAGACCGTTATGGCGCTTTATCTCATCGCCCACCGCCGACAGCCGGCACTGATCATTGTCCACACCAAAGATCTTGCCTTTCAGTGGATGGATCGTATTGAATCGTTCTTGGGTATTCCCCGGTCGGAGATTGGATTGATCGGTGCGGGAAAGCACAACATCGGAAAACAGGTCACGGTAGCCCTGGTGCAGAGCCTTTACAAATGTGCCGATGAGGTCTCTCACCACATTGGGCATCTTGTTGTCGACGAATGCCATCGGATCCCAAGCCGCACCTTTACCGAGGCGGTCACGGAATTCGACTCCAAATACATGCTGGGCTTGACGGCCACCCCCTGGCGCCGGGATAAACTGTCCAGACTGATATTCTGGCATCTGGGTGATGTGCATCACGAAGTGGACGCCGGGGAGCTGGTCCAAAGCGGTGATGTTCTTTCTGCAGAGGTTATTTTTCGATTGTCGGATTTTGAGCCGTTTCACGATCCCGTGAACGAATACTCCCAGATGCTTACCGAGCTCATTGCCGATGATATTCGCAATCGCATGATTACCGACGACGTGGCCGAGGAAACCCGATCCCGGGAGGGTGTCTGTCTGGTGCTGTCTGACCGGAAGCATCACTGCGAAAACCTTCGGGCTCTGATGAGATATAGACACCACATCGAGGCGGATCTGCTCACCGGAGATTTGAGCGATGATGAGAGGCGCAGCGTACTTGAGCGGCTGAATAACGGTGGCGTACGGGTCCTCGTGGCCACCGGCCAGCTAATCGGCGAGGGATTCGATTGCCCCCATTTAACCAGCCTGTTCCTGACAACGCCGATCCGCTTCAGCGGCCGCGTGCTCCAATACCTGGGTCGAGTTCTCCGGCCGGCTCCGGGAAAAGATTCCCCAAGGGTGTTCGATTATGTGGATGTCCAGGTGGGGCCCCTGGTGTCCGCCGCCAAGGCGCGGCAGCGGGTGTACGGGGGCAAAGGATTGGAGAAGCTTTTGGGGAGTGATTCAAATGCCTGATACGCTGGTAAATGTGCTCACAATATGTTGCGGATTGCTGAAGATAGCGGGTGGTGCACATAAGGGGATGTTACCTGCATCTTAATGGAATGGAGCCCCGGAGGAGGACTTATGGCCGAAGTGCTCCTTAACTAAGTCGACCACTGAAGTCAAAATTTGGTTGTTTGATATCAAAGGTTTATGGAATTATTTTTCTCGCCCGCAGTTCGTCAAATTGCCGCAAGAACATTTCCTCGCTATCCATTACCTCAACAAACCCAAATTGCCTAGCCTTGGTCATCGAGGATATAATGTCAAATTCAGGAGTGAAGACGAAGTCGCCATATTCCCATTTTACAATTTTTTTGTAGGGAATCTCTTGCAGACCATGTTGTCTGGTCAATTGATCCCACAATGTTCCCTTATCGGCCATCATTTGGGTCAAGTTAATCTTTTGAGGCTGTGCTGTCTTCATATTGAAATAATCAGATATGACGGGCCACATATTCTCCCAACGAAATAGGTCACCGTTGGTTATGTTGAACGGCTCATTTGCACATTTTTCTTTAGTTGCCATCCACGTACAAGCTCGAGCCAGCAGACTGCTGTCTGTGACCTGATATAATGCCCGAGCGTTTGCTCGCGAACCCGGATGGCGAAGAGGTAAACCTAAAGTTTTGGAGATTGTTGCGTAAACTGCCACAATCATAACGAGGTTCATTGGATTTCCAATGGCGAAACCACTTACTCCGTGTGGTCTGGCGCTTGACCATGTCCAATGCTTGCCCTTTTGCCGATTAGCGATAAACTCTTGCTGATCGTAGTAAAAATTAGGGGGCATATGTAACGGATCGGATTCTTTAGCGGGTGTCTTAAATGGTCCCAGATGATTACCATACCATTTCGTACCATGGATTAGGTTTATGTGTCGGAGACCTGTGGCAACAGGTTCTACCACATCAATGAGGTTGGCCAGCATTCTGAGGTTAGGTTCAAGCATTTCACCCAAATTAGCCCGTTCGACATAAGCCGCATAAAAAATATGTGAAACATTAAGCAAATTGCCAAGCTTACCCCGGCAGTCGTCCTCATCCAGCAAATCGACTGCGATGTGCTGGTAGTCGCCTGCGATATCAGGGCATCGCCGCGATATGGCGACAACCTCCCAATCCTCCAAATCAGAAAGATGTCGAAGTATGCTCCGCCCAACAACGCCCGTTGCGCCTGCGATTAACGCAATTTTCTTTGCATCGTTCATTTTATCTGTCCCAATTTTTATTAGCTGAAAATATTATTTCACTCTCACCTGTGATAGCGCTATTCTCATGTTAGAACCATTGAACTGAGAATGTCATTGATCTACGGCGAAATTTCCGCAGAATTACCGGAGAGCTATTGCCAACATGGCATGCCGTCAGAAAAGCACCCCCTTGTGCGAATAGCAATATATTGTCCTATGCTTTGGGCGAATCCGGGCTGGCACAATATGTTGTGGTGCATCGCTAAATCCTCGAGGTGAGGACAAGGGGATGCTATGCGCACCTCAAGTGGCTATTCCCATAAGTGCAGGATCATAGCCGTTTTCAACTCTACCGATGAACTTAAGTGTGAAACGTTCTATGTTCTCTTAGCGGGCTGAAGCGTTCGGTGAGCCGAGAGAAGTCACCCAGGAAAGACCGGATTCGGCCCTGCGCCGCCACCGTGGACCGCGCCGCGCCCTCCTCGAGCCACGGCGCGCAACACGGGTAGACGGTTTCCAGGTCCTGCTTGGACGGCCGGATGATGACCTCATTGATGTACACGTCGGCAGGCTGAGCCACCGCAAAGTGGATGGCCCGGGCCACCGCATCGGCATCGATGGCGATATCCGTGAAGGCCTTTACGCCCTCCTTCACCTCGGGCACGCCGATATGATCGGTCAGCTCAGTCTTGATAGCGCCGGGGCTGATGTTGGTTACCCGGATGGAGCCGTCGGACTCCATCCGAATGCCTTCGCTGAAGGCTCGCACGGCGAACTTGGTCGCACAGTAGACCGCCGCACCGGGGAAGACCAGGTGGCCGGCAACCGAGCTAATATTGACAAACTGGCCTCCACCCTGGGCACGCATGAGGGGCTGGGCGGCGGCTACGCCGTTGAGCACGCCCTTGATGTTGACGTCCACCATCCAGCTCCATTCTTCGTGGCGGTTCATTTCCACTGGGGAGAGCGGCATGACGCCGGCGTTGTTGACCCATACATCGAGCCGGCCGTAGGTATCCTTAGCGGTCTGGACCGCGCGCTGCATGTCCTCGTAGGCCGTCACGTCAGCCTCGACGGCGATGGCCTGGCCCCCTGCGGCCTCGATGTCTTTGACAAGCTGGTCCAGCCGCGACTTGCGGCGGGCGACGGCGACGATTTTCGCTCCGTCCTTGGCCAGCAGACGGGCGGTTGCCTCGCCAATCCCGCTGCTGGCTCCGGTAATGACAACTACTTTTCCTTCATTACTTTGACTCATTTTAATCCTCCTTTGTGACAGGTCTCATTCGTTTCGTGAGCGAGACCGATTTGTGATGCGTTTGTTAAAATGTAAATTCCTTAATGGTATCTTCTTAATAAGCTTTAATTCCGGTTCTTCAATCTATTGCGCTTACCTGAGTGTGTCCTGGCAACCGTTCCATTTAGATTGGAAATCACTATAGAGCCATATTCTCTATCACCGGTATATTAATCCTATTTCATTCTTGCCTATTTATACGAAATTCTGACTCTCTGTATTTACAACATACCGAACCCATGGTATTGGCGGTTAGAGAAAGGAAAGGATTATGGGCAAATATAATAGGTTGCTTATAAATGACGATGCGTCTCAAGACAGGTTTAAAGAAGATCTCGCGGGTATAATTGCACGATGGATCGACAAAAAGGAACAATTGGATACCGATATCCCGGGACTGTCATTCCACAGGTATGACCAACCGACAGAGCCTTCGAGCGTTATGTACGAGCCAAGTGTCTGCCTGACCGTCCAGGGAAGTAAACGGGTGTCACTTGGCGAAGATGTATACGTGTATGACCCTTATCACTTATTGATTACTTCCATTGACCTTCCTACGGTGGCACAGGTTGTTGAAGCAGATAAAGACAAGCCCTTTCTGGCGATGGTGTTAAAACTTGATTTGAAAGTGGTCTCCCAGATGATGGTGGACAGCAACTTGCCTTTACCTAAATTAAAAAAAGCCGACAGGGGCATGGCGCTGGACAAAGTGACGATGCCTTTACTGGATTCGTTTCACCGCTTAACAAATTTACTGGATACACCGGAGGATATTCCTATCCTTTCACCACTAATCAAAAGTGAGATTCTTTACCGGTTGCTCGTGGGAAATCAAGGTCAACAACTAAGGCAGATAGCCATGACCGGGAGCCACAGCCACCAAATTGCGAGATCCATCAACTGGCTGAAAGAAAATTATACAGAACCCCTTCGTGTCAAGGATTTGGCAAACCTTTCCGGGATGAGCACTTCAACCTTTCATCACCATTTCAGGACATTGACTGCCATGAGTCCTCTGCAGTATCAAAAGTGGCTGAGACTACATGAAGCGAGGCGATTAATGCTTACAGACAATTTGGATGCAGCAAATGCAGCTTTTGAGGTAGGCTATGAGAGCCCCTCCCAATTCAGTCGAGAGTACAGTCGCCTGTTTGGTGCCCCGCCGCTGCGCGATATTAAGCAGATGGCTAAACTTGCCGCTGTTAGTTAGAAACCTGCGAACTGTTGCCAATAGTCCCCACCCCCAGAGAACCATCCTCCAGTGCACATAACAATATATTATCTATAACTTTGGATCTGTTCCAGTAGGCACAACATCATGTGGCTTCAAGAACTTAATTCGAAAGGATTGGTAATGTAAGCGTCCGATATTTGATTGTTTGCATTTTGTATGATCGAGTGAATCGATAAGAATGATAAAAAAGTGGTAAGCATTCTATTTTCAGATTCGACGGCAGGACCATTTATGATCGTGCTCCATAGCAAAGAATACCCGTTCATGTCTTGGATCTGGGTTCCGGCGATAAACGATAATTCGATTACCGACGGCTGATCTGAACATGATCGATAGCGATCAACTATACTAATTAAGAGAATTGCACCAAGGTTACAGAAAATCTGGATACTGAGAACATAACAATAAGAAAAGGCGGGGTGAACCATTATTGAGGCTTGATTCACCCTATACCGACAAAGTGGATAAATTCATTTGAAGTCAGTTGGTTAGACGCATTTTACCTATGTTCATCCGAGCACCTCTTTCAGCTTGGCTTCATCGTCGGCGAGCAAATCGCTCTTCAATACTTCGCCCTTGAACGGGCGGATCGCCCCGATAACCGCCTCCTCGTTGCTCACCTCTTTAAGCCGAATGAACAGCGCCGCATTTTTTGACTCGATCAGGCCTTTCACATCCTTGATGAAATGATGCTCCACACCGGCATCGAACACATGGCCCTTTACCGCACCCAATCCGGCACCGACTGCAGCTCCCGCGACAGGATTAAGAAAAATAAACCCGATCAATGTCCCCCAGAATCCTCCGAGAATAGCCCCCGATTTGGTTAGCAACGATTGATGTAGTTTCATCGCGCCTTCTTCATCTTTCGTTACGACTGCGATATCTTCAATCTTCAACACATCTATTTTCTGGAGACCTTTCAGCGTTTTCTCCATTTCAAAAGCCGTTTTTTCCTCATCAAAGCCGATTACGATCAGTTCACTCATGGTTTCCTCCTTTTGCTTGGTGTAAGTGGTCCTGCGAGGTATTACCGGGTTCACATGCAATCTGGGAACTTATGACCGTCCATAAAACAGGCTGTTGGTCGTTGGTTGCCGATATAGCAGCTCATTGAACTTGGTCTCAATTCTGGATTGCTATTTCAACATAAAAACGATTTTCAACAGATCAACTGTATCGGATGAACTCATCCTAAATAATCAAATAAGAGGAGGACGATGCTGAACTTGCAGCTCACCGATCAGGGAAGTTCTGACGGTTCTTGACACTACCGCCATGAATGGTCGGACTTATAACTCGCTAAATAAAGTTAGTGCCGCTAGTGTACGGTGGTTGTTATGGAATGCGATGATGGCCAACACCAAGGAATGATGATTTCGCTTTGATTAGTGTGTCCTTTTGTAAATGATTTTCTTTGCACTTAAAAAGACCGCATCGATATGGCTCCTGAGCGCCTTCATTCCTGGCTGCAGAAGGCACCGCATTTCAACAAGGGTATGACTGGGTATGGCACTTAAATCCCTTACCTTTTTAAGACAGACAGATTCCAAATCTTCCGGAGAAACGACCTGATGGATCAATCTCAAATCGAAGGCCTCGCTTGAGCGGATCTCAGATTTTGTCAGGAGCAGCTCGGTGGCCTTTGGCGATCCCAGGCTTTGAACAAAAAAGAAAGACAGGAGGGGAAAAGGCGGAATTCCTAATTGCAGATTTGGATTATGGAAGGTTGTATTATTTGTCGCTATTCGCAAATCGAACGCCAAGCTCAACCCAAATGAATCCGGTCCAATTCCACCGTTGAGACCTCCAATAATTGGTTTTGGATATTCTCTGATAATCTCTAAAAATTGAATGAAGGCAATCGAAAATTGGGCTGTATCTTCGAACTCTTTTGTTTCTATACTCTCTAATAACATTCGTTTGTGTTCAGCATTCCCCGGATATTGATCTGAATAGAGTATAACGACTCCTTTAATGCCTTTAGAGACTCTGATGGATTCAAATAGCGACATCATATCTTCTTTTAAATCTATTTTGGTGAATACGTTCTTTGCTCCCTTCATTGGCTTTATTACGGCCACATCATCCTCTTGACGACAGGCGAAAAATTCATTTTCTACATCAATTGATGTCATTTCTGTTCTCCATCATATGGAATTTGTCATTGTTAACTACACAACGATATGGGATTCATAAACCTCACCGAATTACCGCATCATGACCAAAACCGTTATGAGTATTCTCAGCCAGAAAGACACGGTGACCTCCAAAAGGGTGTAGGTTTATTGACCTATACCGCATTTGGTTTCCTAAACCAAGGGGGTGAGGGTCGCCCCTGAATGGGCAATCCCGTTCTAAACTTGTTTTAACGTCATTGCTCGAACACGAATTTTGGATCGCTTAATGCCGCTTCAGGGCGCTTGCAGACATAATCCGGAAACAGCTCGGTTGTGCGAAGTGTCTCATCCGTAAATACCACCAGTTTGCCGATGACGTAGATGACATAGTTGATGCCCCAGCGCTCTTTGTCGGTTTCCGCTCCTTTTTTGGCCGAGATGTCATCCCCGGCCTTTTCTTTCATTTCGATGATGTACTCACTGGAAAAATGTCCGTACTCAAAGGGATAATCCGGCCAGTATCTATTGAGCAGAGCCAGCATCTCGTTTTGTGTGAGGGCGTTGTAGTCGACCTGGACGCAATTGTTGAGCGTGCGGTCATCGGTGATGGAACGGGCGGCGATATATCCGATGTCCTCGATGTCATGGGTATAAATCGGCAGTTCGAGATTCCCGAATGTGGTAATTTTACGGAATTACCTCAGATTCGGCAGAAAGTAGTCGAAGAATCCGCCATTGTAGAAAAGGGTCCAGCCGATGCCGGAGTCGAACAGCAACTCGTGGAACCGTTTTTTATTGTCGAAGACGACTCCATCGCCCAGTTTGAGCGCCCGGGTATGGCAGCCAAATTCATTGGGAACGAACCGCTCCAACCCGGCCTTGACCGCGGCTTTCAGCCAGATGGGTTCCAATTCCAGAATGACCGTTTTCGAGGCAGGGACACTGGCAACCAGGGTGTCACAGCCTGTTAGCGAATCTGCCACAGAATCCACATTTTGCATGTTGGGGCAAACCACCACCTTCGCACCGAGCGTTTCATGATCGGCCAGAGTACGTTCATTGTCCGGATTCCGTTCGCGTACTATGGCGGTGACCTGATGGCCCTCTTTGAGTAAGCTCCTGGTTAATGGAGTTCCTACTTGTCCGGTCGCACCGATCACCGCGACATGCTTTTTGCTCATCAGGCTCTCCTTCTTGCAGTGCTAAAATACGATCGCCGGAGCATCTTCCGGAAGCGGTCGCAGCTTTTCATAAGGTGCGTCGATTTCGATCCCGAAATGGGTTTTCAACGCCTCGAGATACGCCTGGCCTTCCGGAAGCAATTGAACCTCATCCTCTCCGGCAATCGTTTTTTTCAAGGTGTGATTGACCAGCGTGATAACGCCTTTTTCGACCGGTAGCGCGGCGACTCGGGCGAAGACGAAGAACGAGTCGGGATGGGTCGATGTATAGTGATTTCCGTATTTGATGTCGGCCGGGCAGACATACCCCAGATCGAAACTGTACAGATTGATCCAGCCTTCCTCTTTTTCGGTTTGGAGCATAAAGCCAAATCGGTCATCATCCATAAGACGGAATGTTCGTCCATCGCTGGTTGTCGGTCGATTTATTTCCAGGAGGAGGGGGGCACGCGGCGCCTCTGCTCCAAATCCAACGTCAGCAACCCATTGTTTGCCATCAATGGTGACAAGCTCGGTTTGATGCCCCCGGCCCGATGGCGTACCGGTAAGGTGAACTCGCGCCAGGAGAGGGCGGGCATCGAAGCCAAACGCCTCCAGGGCCATCAGAAATAAGCCGTTTAGCTCAAAACAATATCCGCCGCGTCTCTTGAGCACCAGCTTGTCAAAAATGGCTCCCGGATCAAGATCGATTCCCCGATTCAAATGAATATCAAAGTTTTCAAAGGGAATGGTATATAACTGTGCCTGTTGGAGCGCTTTCAGAGTGCCTGCCGTTGGGGCAGTATCACCGGAGTAATTGATGCGTCGGAGGTAGGCATCGTGGTTAAATAAGAATTCGGTCATTATTTACTTTTCAATTTTTATTTATTTGAGTGTCGAGTGTCGAGTGTCGAGGGGCTCTAAAATTGAACCTGAGCCGTATCTTGAAGTTTCTTCTTTTACGCCCGTCTTTTCTTTCATGAGAGTTTTGATGGTTGCAGTAAGAATGCCTATTATCTCGTCCAGTAGTTCTATTCTTTGGGGGAGGACATCTTCACCCAACCAATGTTTCAGTCGTTTATAGCGTCCACAGGTTTCCCTGGCAGAGCCTCTTGCAAAATCCAGAAAGCGTATGTACTCCTTCCGGCTCAACCGTCCGTAGCCTTCTTCGATATTCGCACATATGGAGTCTGCACTTGCCAATTGCTGAGACACCAGTCGGCCCAAGGAATAATCTCCTTTAAGTGTTTCCATGTCCTTGGCCACTAAATCAAATAGCTCCAGCGACTTTCGATAAGCTCCAAAATTCTCCAAGCCACTCTTTTTCATGCAGTCATCGCCCCTCGACACTCGCCCCTCGACACTCTAACAAGTGAATAGTGAAAAATTAATGATCATATTTATGCCGGGTTAAATATCCGGCTTCTCATTGGTGCCGTACAATTTGTTTGCCCGGTCGTAGATCTTCTGGATGACATCCCCCATATCCAGATTGTGCTGATTGATCCAGTCCGATGTGGTTTGCATGATGCTGCGGTCCACCGGGGGCGGCTTTCTGGCCGGGGGCGGCGACCAGACATCTTCGTTGTATACCACGTCGCGGACCGTGATCTTGTCCTTGGTGACATTCCAGACCATCATGTCGTCGGCGAGCGTGAGAGGCCCGTCATAGGTGGACTTGATGCCTTCCAATACCTTTGGTGCCGTATCGAAGTCGTTGAAGAAATGATATGCGATGGCCATTCGAGGCTTTATCTCGCTCATCACTTTTCCAAACGCAGGTGGCGCCGTGTGGATCTGGGTGCCCACATTCAGCGCCCGTGATACCGGAAAGTTCATCCGCTCCACTAGGTCCGGGACCGCGATAAAACACTCGTGAATGGCCACATCGGCGTTTTGTGAATATTTGACGAACCACTTGTTGGGATAGGTATCACCGCCAAAGACGAACTTGAGGCCTTTCCACTCCAGGCTGTAGCTGACGCTGCCGTCCAGTACATGGTTGGCCGGCCAGGACCGAATGGTCAAGCCGTTTTCCTGATAGACGATTGCATTTTCACCCCGGTAGTCGAACTCATTGATCTCCAGTTTCTGACCCGAAGCCGGCAATCGGCCGGCCCGGCCATCCACATCCCAGGACAGTGCCTTTCGCCAATGCTCTATGGCGTATTTGGTGCCCCATTCCGGTTTGGGACCGCTGGGCCCCCATATTCTCAAGGCGACGGTCCGGCCATTGATCAATCCGCCGACGTATAGTGCGCCGAAGTCTCCGAAATGATCCGTATGGAGGTGGCTCAAAAATACCTTGTCCAGGAAATCATATGGGATCGACAACGCGGCCAGGTTCTCCGACGATCCCGTACCCAGATCGAAAAGGAACTTGTCGCCGTTTCCCAGTTTTACCAGCCAGCAGGTCGCCTTCTGGGAAGGCCTTGGGTTCGGCATTCCGGTGCCGAGAGAAATGATCCGCATTTCGTTCCGTCCCAGACTTTCGGTATTCGGGAAGTAGACACCCCTGTCCCCTCTGGCCTTTACCGGCGACACCTTGACCTTGCCCTGGGCGGCGTTTGCCTCATTTATGATTGAAAATCCCTTTCCCATTCGCCCATCGAGTGTTCCCTTTACATATGCAGCTGCGGCGATAATTGCCGCGACAGAAACAGCAACCAGATATACACGCGTTGATCTTCGAAAGCGTCTCATTGCAGGCCCTCCTGGTGTTGCACCTGGCTCAACTGGTGATTGTTTTCGCCTAAGAATCTGTCTTGCGGTTTGGGTACGGACCGCTGACAAACACTGGGGTAGTCATAAGTGAAGATTAAAATGGGGAAATTAATTGTAATCTAAAGTCGCGGGCTTGGCCTGTCAATTCCGTTTCAAAAGGTTGGGATCGATCACACCCTGTTGTGGAGTGCCGGCAAGAAACCCTTGGGGTCAAACCTTGAATTGTGAATTATGGATCTCACTTGATAACTCACAATTCAAAGTTTGACCCCATTTTACCCATTTTAGCATTATTATTTGCGATGGGGGTATAATTAAGCGAGCCGCCTCAAGGGTTATTGGAAATGATGACTTATTGGGTTTCAGACGCCAGGGATCGAATGTCTCTGTTTTCCAGGACCGGGTTCTGGTATTCACCGGTTCCGTAAAGGCCGGCATGGACCATGGCAGCAGCCAGGTCCTCGGAGGCGATTCCGACATTGGGATAGATCCGGCGCAGCAGGGGGTATATAAAACGGGATATTGAGTAAAGCAGGTTGGGTTCCTTGCGCGGAGTGACCGGATAGATATACCCGGGCCGAAAGATATGCACCCGGGGAAAGCCGATGGCGAGGAGTCCGTTTTCGGCAATTCCTTTATATCGCGCGAAGGCCACGCGGCTTTTTTCGGTCTGATCTGCGCCTTGGCCGCTGAGAAAGCAAAACGTGCAATCCGGGCTTGCTTGGTGGAGGGCGTCAGCAAATGCCATGGTATAGTCCACGGTGATCTGACGGAAAAGGTCATCGGGTACAGCGCCGGTGTAAACGCCGAGACAAAAAAGCGCCGCATCCTGATTTTCAAAGGCATCTGTCGCGTTGGAATAATCGATAAAATCGTCAAGGACGATTTCCCGCAGCTTGTCATTTTTGACTCCTTATCGGCTGCGGCCGATTGACGTTACCATGAAAACGTCCGGATTGTTGAGGCAGATACGCAGGGCACATCCTCCCACCATGCCGGTCGCTCCGGTGATGATCACTCTCTTTTCACTCATGCTTAATTTCTCTTTGAGTAGATATCCATTGTTTCTATTGGTGGATCTGGGACCGGACCGCATCAACCCAAATTAACTTAAGACTCGGGAAGTATCTCCCCAAAAAGGTTGTCATTTCAACTAAGGGGGCTTTGCTACCATTCGTCGGAGGCAGGAATCCAGAGGCTTTTGAATTTTCTGGATTCCAGATCTCATCCCGCTTTCCGGGACTCGTCAGGAATGACGGCTTTTGGAAATTCCCATACGGACTCGAAACCTGGAATCCAGCTTAATCTTTGGCAAATTCGCTGG
>Ga0056120_1000071_pt1 | contig 20358 bp, 18 predicted proteins | sample WorMettaBAHAMAS2_FD_71121 | JGI IMG/M metagenome (GOLD analysis project Ga0056120, IMG submission 71121) | Marine gutless worms symbiont microbial communities from Max Planck institute for Marine Microbiology, Germany - Olavius tantulus BAHAMAS.2 ...
TAGATGCCTACTTTTTAACCATGGTGCTTAATTCCGAAATCGGCGGACACGTACTGGGCATCACGGACGCGGATTTAAAAATCGACGATGAAAACGATTTCTACAATAGCATCATCGGCGGAAAAAATCCTAAAAATCACGTTGCCGTAGTGTCCACCCGCCGACTCAGCCCAAAGACGATCGAAAACGATCGGGATTATTGGATGTTGATCAGCCGCACCCTGAAGGTTGCCCTCCATGAAATCGGACATAACCTGGGACTCACGGATCATGGATCCTATACCTATGCATCCGGCGGGGCGTTTTGTCCCATGAGCAAAGGTGAAACCAACCAATTTGGATTCCGGGGATACGTACGAGCGGTGGTGGACGGCCGTGGTTTCAGGTTCTGCAGTGAGCGTTGCGGGTTTTTGAGGGCAGTTTACGGTACCGGCTGTTAAAATCAACCACCGGATGCAAGATTCAGGATGCAGGTGTCAGGCTTTCAGCTTTTAGCTTCCAACTTCTTCAATCTTTCAGCCCGCCCGAGGTTTATGCGCCTCGGGCGGGCCAGCCCCATGCCTGTAGTTCACCCACCGGAGGCGGGTAGGTTTCATTGCGATCCGACCTTTTGAAAATACTTCTTTTTTTCGTTTCAGCAATTCCCCGGTATAGATTTAAACTCCCCGTGGTCGCCCCCTGACAAACCCAAGGCAAGATTCCGGCCAACTCTCTTAGATCATTAAAAAATGGTCACGCTAACAAAATCTTAACAATTTGTTAACGCGTCTCTAACAGGGTCGAACTAGGTTCGGTAAATACTGGAGACCAAAGTCGCTTAATGTACACATTCTGATTTCAAAGAAAGTAACAACCGGCTGTATATCTATTCCAATACCGTTCCATGGTCCAGCTGAACCAACACCACAATCGTTATCCATAGCATAATGACCCCTCTGACATTGATAGTCGTATTACTGTGCCTGTCTTCGGCAGCATTTTATTTTGGACGCCGTCAGGCGTTTGCCGTTGCAGATCCCAAAACAGGGATCCAAAGCCTTCACTCGAGGCCCTCCTATTACGGGGCGCTCACCGCATTATGGTGCGGCATCCCATCATTAATACTGTTCGGGTTTTGGCTGACATTTGAAAACACTATCATCATCAATCTGGTAGTCGCAGATCTCCCGGAAGAGATCAGGACTTTGTCTCCGGATCGACTCAGCCTGATCGTCAATGACATTAAAAATCTGGTGTCCGGCAATATTGTATCCGGGAAGATCGATCCGATCATGCGAGGGGCTGCCGATCGATATCAAAACCTGCAAGCCACCAGTAACGCAGCACTGGCCGTAACAGCGCTGTCCCTAGCCATCGGGGCGGCATGGGTCGCAGGGCGTAAAATCAACCCAACGCTTCGGGCGAGAAACCAGGTGGAACGGGTCATCAAGGTCATTCTCGTGCTTTGCTCCACCATTGCCATCTTCACTACCATCGGGATCGTCCTATCGGTTCTGTACGAAGCCATCCGATTCTTCCAGATCATCCCGCTCACCGATTTTCTGTTCGGCCTGGAATGGAGCCCCCAAATGGCCATTCGCGCCGACCAGGTAGGCTCATCCGGCGCTTTCGGTGCCATCCCGGTGTTTCTCGGGACGGCGTTGATCTCCATTATTGCCATGGTGGTGGCTGTGCCCATCGGCTTGATGTCGGCCATCTATCTATCAGAGTATGCCAATAAGAAGTTTCGGGCGGTGGCAAAGCCTCTTATGGAAATACTCGCCGGTATCCCAACCGTCGTATACGGTTTTTTCGCGGCGCTGACAGTGGCCCCGTTTATTCGAAATATGGGCGGGATCATCGGACTCGATGTGTCATCCGAAAGCGCATTGGCCGCAGGGCTGGTCATGGGGATTATGATCATTCCGTTTGTTTCGTCCCTCTCCGATGACGTGATTAACGCCGTTCCCCAGGCACTGCGGGATGGCGCGTTGGGGTTGGGAGCCACCCATTCGGAAACCATCAAACAGGTTGTTGTGCCGGCAGCGCTTCCGGGTATTGTCGGCGGCGTTCTCTTGGCCGTGTCCCGGGCGATCGGAGAGACGATGATCGTGGTCATGGCAGCCGGGCTGGCAGCCAATCTGACCGCAAATCCGCTTCAGGCGGTCACCACCGTCACCGTTCAAATTGTCACCCTGCTCGTGGGCGACCAGGAGTTCGACAGCCCCAAAACGCTGGCGGCGTTTGCTTTAGGCCTGCTCCTTTTTATCGTCACCCTTATCCTCAATGTCATCGCGCTGCAGGTGGTGCGAAGATACCGAGAACAATATGAATAGAGCCGCCGTTCAAGAAACCATCAGCATCACGAAACCGACGCGGGCCATCGAAACGGTCAATATGGGCCTCCGGAAGCGCTACCGAGCCGAACGCCGTTTCCGGTTGCTGGGCCTCTCTGCCGTGATTGCCAGCCTACTGTTTCTCTCGATCATGTTCATTAACATTGTTGGAAATGGGCATACGGCATTTTTACAAACCTTCGTGAAACTGAACGTGTATTTCGATCCGGAGATGCTTCAGGGGGACACCCTGGCAAGAGCCGATTATCCGGGCCTTGTCAAAAAAACGTTGCGAACGATGTTTCCGGATGTGCAGGGTCGCCGGGACAAACGCAAGCTTTACAAGATCGTCAGCTCAGGCGCCTCCTTTCAATTACGGGATATGGTACTCCGAAATCCGGATCTTATCGGTAAAGAAATGTCCGTGTGGGTGGCGGCAGACGATGATATCGACATGCTCATAAAGGGGCACATCCGCCGCGATGTCCCGGAAGACGAACGTCGAATCGATGACCAGCAATTGGCGTGGGTGGATCAGCTATCCGCTGACGCTCGGATTGAAAAGAAATTCAATTGGACGTTTCTACAATCCGGCGATTCACGAGAGCCGGAGATGGCCGGAATTGCCGGGGCGGCACTGGGTTCCTTTTTCACTCTGGTGGTGACGCTGCTGCTGTCTTTTCCGATCGGTGTGGCCGCGGCAGTCTATCTCGAAGAATTGGCACCGAAAAATCGCTGGACCGATTTGATCGAAGTGAACATCAACAACCTGGCTGCCGTACCGTCCATTGTTTTCGGGCTGCTTGGGTTGGCGATATTTCTAAATTTTTTCGGCCTTCCCCGGTCCGCGCCCATAGTCGGGGGACTGGTCCTTACATTGATGACATTCCCGATCATTATCATTGCCAGCCGCGCCGCCCTTCAATCGGTACCCCCTTCGATCCGGGAAGCCGCCCTGGGGATCGGAGCGTCCAAGATGCAGATGATCGTTCACCATGTGCTGCCCCTGGCATTACCCGGGATCCTGACCGGAACCATCATCGGAATGGCTCGTGCGCTGGGCGAAACCGCTCCGCTCCTGATGATCGGGATGGTGGCATTCATCGTGGATGTCCCCCAGGGGTTCAGCGACCCGTCAACCGCCCTGCCCGTTCAGATCTATTTGTGGGCGGACAGCCCCGAGCGGGCGTTTGTGGAAAAAACATCCGCGGCAATCATGGTTCTGCTGGCCTTTTTAATCGCCATGAATGCGGCGGCGGTGATGCTTCGGAAAAAATACGAACGGCGATGGTAGGCCGTCTGCCGATTCCGCTACCATGGAATTCACGCCCATCCGGGTCAATGGGCCGGTTGGAAACATCGTTTCTCATATTTTTCTAACGATTGCCTAACGCAAGGCTAGTTCCGAAGGGCAAAATTACCTCATTCGGATTCGGAGGAGAAACGATTCAAGAATGACTATCGAAGGAGGTAACCCACATGTTTAAAAAGACAGCCCTTTTGGCAGCCGCATTGCTTTTATTCGCTGGTTTTGGCACGGTCGATGCCGGATCATCGCGGGATTACATCAGCATTGTCGGATCGTCAACGGTCTATCCGTTCGCCACCACGGTCGCAGAGCAGTTCGGACGAACCACACCTTATAGGACCCCGAAAATCGAATCGACCGGATCGGGTGGCGGGCTCAAACTTTTCTGCGCCGGTGTAGGGGTGGAACATCCGGATATCACCAACGCTTCCCGGGCTATTAAGTCCTCGGAAATTAAGAAGTGCAAAGCCAACGGCGTCAATGGCATCATCGAGGTCAAGATAGGTTATGACGGCATCGTACTGGCCAACTCCAAAAAAGCAAAACCCTTCAAGCTGACCCGGAAAGATATCTTTCTGGCCCTGGCCAAAGATGTACCCGACCCAAAGGGTGGGCAGAAACTGATCCGGAACCCCTACAGGACCTGGAAAGATGTCAACCCATCCCTGCCCGATACCAAGATTGAAGTACTGGGCCCGCCCCCAACCTCCGGTACCCGGGATGCTTTCGTGGAACTGGCGATGGAAGGGGGCGCCAAGAAGATCGACTGGATCAAGGCGATGAAGAAATCCGACAAAAAACGCTACAAGGCCATCGCCCATACTGTCCGCGAAGACGGAGCTTATGTCGAAGCAGGAGAAAATGATAATCTGATCGTCCAGAAACTGGACGCCAATCCCAACGCGATTGGGATCTTCGGATTCAGTTTCCTGGATCAGAACACCGACAAAGTTCAGGGCTCCTTCGTGGATGGCGTTCAGCCGACCTTCGAGGCCATTGCCGACGGGAAATACCCGGTGTCGAGACCGCTCTTCTTTTATGTAAAAAAGGCCCATGTGGATGTTATCCCCGGTATGAAAGATTACCTGGCTGAGTTTACCAGTGATAAGGCCTGGGGTCCGGATGGATATCTGGCGGAAAAAGGGATGATCCCCATGCCGAAAGAGGAGCGGATGAAATTTCATGAAAACGTGAAATTAATGAACACGATCTCCATGAAGTAACCGTAACGATCCCAACAATGAGACGGGCCGGCGTAATCTGACCCGGCCTGTTCTCATTTTTGGTTTACCTGGAATATTATGGAATGAACCCATCAGCGGCACAGATGATGACTGAATCTACAATTCAGATCCGTGAAGAGAAAGCGCCCGACAAGGCCAAAGAACTCGAGATGCTCAAAGGCCTGAAAACGGTCGGGGAAGTGACGGTTTCCAATCCTCGGATGACCTGTCGGGACGTCGATGTCTACTATAGCGGCGAGCAGGCTATCTTCGGTGTGTCCCTGGACATCGCCCGAAACGAGGTGATTTCCATGATCGGGCCCTCGGGTTGTGGCAAGTCAACGTTTCTGCGCTGCCTGAACCGGATGAACGATACCATTGAAGGGTGCCGTGTGGCGGGCGACATCACCCTCGACGACCAGAACATTTACGACAGCAAAATCGATGTGGTTCCGCTCCGAGCCCAGGTGGGCATGGTATTCCAGAAGCCGAACCCTTTTCCTAAATCGATCTATGAAAACGTGGCCTACGGTCCCAAGATCCATGGATTGGCACTAAATAAGGCCGAGTTGGATGAGATTGTCGAGACCTCCCTGATCAAGGCCGGTTTGTGGGGTGAGGTCAAAGACCGTATGGATCAACCCGGCACCGGACTTTCCGGAGGGCAGCAACAGCGACTGTGCATTGCCCGTACCATCGCCGTCAGCCCCGAAGTAATCCTGATGGACGAGCCGTGCTCTGCGCTAGACCCCATCGCCACGGCAAAGATCGAAGGTTTGATTGACGAACTCAGGGAACACTATTCCATTGTGATCGTTACCCACTCCATGCAACAGGCCTCACGGGTCTCCCAGCGTACCGCGTACTTCCATCTGGGCTATCTTGTCGAGGTGGGTCCAACACCCCGGATTTTTACCAAACCCCGGCATAAACTGACGGAGGACTATATAACCGGACGTTTCGGTTAACCCGAATATGGCATGAAATCTTTTCAGCGATTGGCTAAAAACAGACTGTTTCGAAGGTTTACGCAATGTCCCGGATGAATGTTGTCAAAAACGATATTTCCCGGTAACCTGCTGTAACCTTTCCGTATCCTATGGATTAATATCGTTGCCGACAAAAGGAGGCGACATGACGATAAAATTCGACGAAACGCCCCCCCAGCATCTTGAGGGTTTTGACTCCTACGACGACTTTCTTGAATTCGCCAAGGCCCTGTTTAGCCTCGAAAACCAAGAGTACCGAGCCCTTTATGAGGTGCTCCTCAAATTGCAGGCCATCGGCGAGGATCCAACAGAAACCATGAAACTGTGGAAAAAGGACACGTGCCGGAAGGAATGTCCGGAGTTCATCCGGTTTATGATACAGGTCGACACCATGGACATCAAAGATCCGGAAAACGTCATCTGACCGGTCATCGATAACCCGCGTCCGTGCTCGCGCGGACCCTCGTCAGACGGCTTAATTCAGAAAACACAACGGCAGGACCGCATTCGGTTCTGCCGTTTTTTTAGCCGCCGGCGGTTGCCGGAATTAGGGTTTAACGGGATCTCTGGGCACCGACACGGTGAACGTGGCCCCTTCCCCGGGAATGCTCTGAATGGATATCGTCGCGCCGTAGGTTTCCATCAGCCGAGTGCAGATAAACAATCCCAGGCCGGTACCGCCGGAATCTCGAGCGCCGGATTTGCGGGGGCCGGATTCGGCTGTTCCGGATTTGGTGGTAAAGTGAGGGTCGAAAATTCTCTCGAGGTGTTCGGGGGCGATTCCGATGTCGGAATCGCTGAAATCGATATTTACGCTGCTGTCGTCAAACCGCGTGCAGATGCGAAGTTTTTTCTCGTCTCTGTTGTGCATGGCTTCAAGTGCATTTTGTACCATATTGTAAACGACCTGTGAAAAGTCGGCATATACCCCTTTAATGGTCGGCAGGTTTGGATCCAATTCAAGATTCTTTTCCACATCGTGTTTGAATTCCATATCCGCCTCGAGAAAAGCCAGCTCCCGTTCGATCAAATCGTTTAAATCGATATTCTGGCGTTCGTCCACCGATTCGAAACGGCCTTTTTCAAGCAGGTTTTCTATCAGTTGTTCAATTTTCCCCACCGCCTCTAAGATACGGACCTGATGGGAATGAATCTTTTCGATCTCCAGGCGTTGGGCCTCGGGCAATGGGTCTTTGGCATCCAGGAGGTCTTTTACGGCGTATTTGGTCAGGTCCGCCTTCATCATGGCCACGGATAAAGGACCCTTTAAATTGTGCACGATCCCCTGTACCAATTGCCCGAAGATGGCTTCCCGCTCTTTGCCCACCAATTCCCGCGTCTTCGCATGGATGACCGATTCCAGTCTGCGGTTGATTGATTTGAGTTCATCCTGCCCCTTTTTCAGTCGCAGCAGCGTCCCCGCCTTCGCATTGAGTTCCTCTAAATCAAAAGGCTTGATCATGTAGTCGTCGGCATGTACCTGGTAGCCCTTGAGACGATCTTTCAAAGAACTTCGGCCGGACAGCAACAACACCATGGAAGACCGGGTGTCGGGATCGGTTTTCAAACGGCGGCAGATTTCGTAACCATCCATTCCCGGTATATTAATATCCAGGATAACCAGATCCGGATGAAGGGCTTTGGCTTTTTCGATGGCCTCTTCACCCTCCTTCGCCAGAAACAGAGAATATCCGTCCGAGCTGAACAACCTTCGGATCAGTTCGAGAATAATGTCATCGTCGTCCACTGCGAGTATGCAGGTCATGGGAACTCCTGTACATCTGCCCGACTATCAATGCCATTGAGCCCTTGGACAAGTTAATTAATTATATCAAAAATGGGAGGGGTCGGAAACCCTGAAGGGATAGAGTCATAGCGGTTGGGACGCGGACGACATCTGATCAACCAACCTAACATCTCTTTAACATTTGGGGGATACATTCATCAGAACATGTGGCGGGTATTGAGGAGGAGTATAAAATGAACCTGCTGGTCATCGGCGGCAGCGATGCCGGAATCAGTGCGGCCCTCCGGGCAAGAGAACTGGATCCAACTACCCACGTGTCCGTAATTGTTGCCGACATGTTTCCTAATTTTAGCATATGTGGGCTTCCGTTTTATCTCAGCGGTGAAGTTTCCGATTGGCGCTCCCTGGCCCATCGCACCGTGGAGGACCTCGAGAGAGAGGGAATTCACCTGCTGCTTCAGCACCGGGTGCACCAAATCGATCCAGAACGACGCATCGTCACCGTGACGGATGATAACCGCCGCCTCCATAACCTTGAATATGACAAACTGGTTATCGGCACCGGGGCCACCTCGATCCGTCCAGCCATCAGCGGCATCGATCAAACCGGTGTGTTTTTCCTCCGGTGGATGGATGACAGTTTTGCCGTTCATCAATATCTGACCGAGCGGAGTCCAAAATCCGCTGTCCTGATAGGCGGCGGATATATCGGCATGGAGATGGCCGATGCATTGACGATTCGAGGTATACGGGTCACGGTTGTGGAATTTGAGAACACCGTATTGGGCACGGTTGGCACCCAACTCGCGAAAATCATCCAGACTGAACTCGAACGTCATCAGGTCCAAGTGGTCACCAATGTCGCGGTGGAATCGATCAGGGAACAATCAGACACCCTGTTGATTAAAGGCTCCGATCAGTTCGAGACAACGGCGGATATGGTGCTGGTCGCGGTCGGCAGTCGTCCGGAAACGGCCCTTGCCCAATCCGCCGGCTGCCGCACGGGATTTAATGGTGCGCTCACGGTGGATCGGCACATGCGTACGGAGATCCCGGGGATCTACGCCGCGGGTGATTGTGCGGAGACATGGCACCGCATGTTGCAGCAGAATCTGTACCTCCCATTGGGGACCACAGCCCACAAACAGGGTCGAATCGCTGGAGAGAACGCGGTCGGCGGGAACGCTGTGTTCGAAGGGTCGTTGGGGACCCAGGCAGTGAAAATCTTTGACCTGGTGGTGACGAGGACCGGTTTGGGAGAGAGGGAGGCACAACAGGCGGGATTCGATCCTCTCGCAATCACTCTGGAAACTTGGGATCACAAGGTTTACTACCCAAACGCCCGGCCGATGACCATCCGAATCATCGGAGATCGCGCCACCGGCAGGTGTCTGGGCGCCCAGATCCTGGGTCGCCACGGTACTGAAGTGTCTAAACGTATAGATGTCATTGCGACAGCCCTTTATCATAGCCTGAAGGTGTCCGATCTCATCCACCTGGACCTGAGTTACACGCCTCCCCTGAGCAGCCCCTGGGATCCTGTTCAAATGTGCGCCATGGCCTGGGTACAAGGAGTGGAAACTCGAGGCGGGTAAACCTTACGACACCTTAAATGAACACCTTCATCAATTCGCAGATAACTGTCATGAAGCATTATGAGATCGTTATCAGGACGAACGTGTTTCCCGTCGTTCATCACCTCCGTTGAAATGACCTTACTGGATGGTGTGGAGTGTATCCTCATGACAGGTTGACAGTCATTCTTCTTCCCGGTATTTTCTCAAATTGATCCATCCATCGGTTCATTAGCCCGACACAGTCACGAACGTTTATCAAATATCTTCACGTAAACAGCCTCGCTCTGGTGACATACTCGGGTTAGACCGCTTTTTCTAGATTCCTATGGGGTGACTATGTTGTCTATTCAGTCGGCGGGCATCACGGATGTTGGCCGAAAACGAAAAGGCAATGAAGACGCGTATCATCTCGATAACGGCCTCCGATTATTTATCGTCGCCGACGGCATGGGGGGGCATGCTGCAAGAGAAATCGCCAGCCGGCTGGTCGTCGATTCGGTTGCCGGTTTTATGGCTAAATTCCATGCCCATCCTGCCCGGGAAGAATTGCCGCAAACAGAAGAAGAGCTTTCCCCATCGACCAATCTTCTGTTGAACGCCATCCACCTGGCAAATCGTACCGTCCACCAGAACGCACAGCAAAATCCAGCCTATCAAGGAATGGGGTCTACGGTATCCGCAGTCTATCTGGACGACAATTTATTGATTTCGGCCAATGTAGGCGACAGTCCCGTGTACCTGGTGCAAGACCAAACCATCCGTTTGATATCCGTACCCCATACCATGTTGGCGGAGTATGAAGAGCTTCATCCGGAGGGGGACCACCTCCAGTTGGCCGGGCATTTGAAGCACGTGCTGACGCGGGCCATGGGACTCAAGGAGAACGTCACGCCGGATGTTTCCGAAGTACCATTAGACGGCGATGCCATTCTCGTGATTTGCTCCGACGGTCTCAGCGACAAAGTGTCGCCGGATGAAATTTGCAAGGTAGTGACCAGCGAACCCCCGGAGCTTGCCGGAAAAACGCTGGTCGGGATGGCCAACGACCGCGGCGGGGATGACAATATTACCATCATCATCGCCCATCTGGCGGCAGAGGCACCTACCACCCGGGAGGCACCTGCCACCCCGGAGGCACCTGCCACCCTTGAGGCACCTGCCACCCGGGAGGTACCTTCCACCCCGGAGGTACCGGGCGAGGCGGATAAATCGGTACGCATCGCCGTGGACTACGACACCGAAGAGGTATCCAACCAGGGGTATGTCACTCGGATATCCGACGATGGGGTCTTTATTGAAACGGCCGACCCCATTGCCTTGGGCGAAGAAATCTCCGTCACCTTTTCCGGCGCCGCGGGGATGTCCGCCTTTCTGTTAAACGGCCGGGTTTGCCGGCGTGACCCCAAGGGGATGGAAATCAGTTTTTAAAATCTCACGGAAGATCAGCGCCGGCACTTGGCTCTGCTTCGCAACATGTGATCCGTACTGGCAGTCCACTTTACCGGGCCTCATACTGAATGGGCACCGGTGTGACTGGGCGCAATAACGCAATGGATGGGCAGGAATGATGGAAGAAGCGATCCGAAATGCCATCGAGCAGGCGGTTGAAAAAGAACCCTTCGCGCAGGCGTTGAGCATAAAGTTGGTCACTCTGGAGTTTGGCCATTCCGTGGTAGAAATGGCCTATGCGCCGTCGACCATGGCCAATATCTATGGGCGCGCCCACGGGGGGGCTATTTTTGCGCTGATCGATGAGGCATTTGAAACCGCCGGCCAGACGGACGGTACCATTGCCGTCGCGCTCAATGTGAACGTTACCTATGTCTCCAGCCCGGAAGACGGAACACGGCTTCGCGCAGAAGCGCGATTGGTAAGCCAGACCAAACGGACCGCCAATTACGACATCCGCGTGACCGACAGCGATGGCACCCTCATTGCCACTTGTCAGGCCCTGGCCTATCGAACCGGCAAGCCCATTCCGTTTCTAAAGTAACGCCCGCCGCTTGTTCCCATTCCCATGAGAGCAGACGGATTCTTTGGTTTCAACGTCCGGCTTTGTTTACCAGTTTGCCGGAGAACCGTTATAGTTTTTCCCCGTGTTGGGACAGGTAGTCCGCCACCCCTTCGGCTGTGGCCGCTATGCTGGAATCGCCCTTTTGCCAGCCCGCCGGGCAGACCTCACCGTTTTCTTCATAATATTGAAGTGCATCCACCATGCGCAGCATCTCATCCACATTGCGCCCCAATGGCCGGTTGTTGACCACCTGGTGCTGAACAACGCCATTTCGATCGATCAGGAAAGAGGCCCGCATGGCAACCCCATCGGGATGCTCGATACCGTAAGCACGGGTAATCGCGTGGGTAATATCCGCCACCATGGGGAACTGGACGGGGCCGATGCCCCCCTCCTGGATCGACGTGTTTCGCCAGGCAAAATGGGTAAACTGAGAGTCTATGGAAATCCCCACCACTTGCACATTTCGCTCCTTGAAGAGACCCATTCGATGATCATGGGCGAGAATTTCCGTGGGACATACGAATGTGAAATCCAGCGGCCAAAAAAACAGCACGGCGTATTGGCCTCTCAGGCTCGACAGGGTGAAATGGTCTTCGATAACCCCGCTGGGCATCACCGCAGGCGCCGTAAAATCGGGTGCTTTCTGTGCAACGAGAACGCTCATGGCTTTCTCCTTTTTGGGAAGTCATCATGGGAACCCGTTTCCGCTCTATGAATTGAACGGCCGGATTCCCATGGTGTGGATAATCAACGGCATCGACATGGTGGATGGCCCCGCTCATGATCGACACGAACCATCTGTTTGTTCAAAATCCCAGATCGTGTTGAGACCACCACGCAAATCAGAATATGACTCATACGGGTCTAATTTCAAGTACCGATAGGATCAGGATCTACAGGAATACCAAGACCTTCAACACAGGCGGCGCTCCCTAAACCAGCATCCACCGCATGGACCTGACCCAACGGGGCCCTCAGGGATGTTTTTTTTCTTTGTTTCAGATGCACTTTTTGATAGTTATTTCGACTGCTGTTTTGAATCCAACAAACAGGGGCACTCTCCTTGGGAAAGTGTCTCCAAAAGGCCATAGAAGGAGGATAAGTGTCTCAATCCCACGGAATTAAAGACCTGACAGAGTTTGCCGTCGATACAATCCAGATGGCCGGGGAAGCCGCACTATCCTATTACGGAAAAGGCGGGGATCAGGTAAAATTTGATATGACGCTGGTGACCGAAACGGAGCTACATGTTACCAGGCTTTTCCAGCAACAGCTTCGAAAACATTTTCCCGAGCACCAGCTCTTTGAAAACAATCCCCTTGTGACCGACTATACACATGATGAGAAGCGCTATTTATGGATTTTCGACGCTCTGGATTGTGTTGCCAATTTCCAGGGCGGAATCCCCATTTGGGGCATTTCTCTAGCCCTGCTCGAGAACTTCTGGCCCATTCTCGGTGCATTTTACATGCCGACAACGGGCGATTTGTTCTGGGCACGTGCCGGCCATAAAGCCTTCTGGCAGGATAAAGCGATCCAGGTGTCCCAACAGGAACACATCAATGACGAAAGCCTGCTGCTAACTTTTTCCCGCTTTCACCAGCACTATCGATCGAATTTTCCAGGTAAAATCCGTAATCTCGGATGTACGGGAGCCCATCTGAGCTATGTTGCCATGGGTCGAGCCGAGGCAGCCATCGTTTCCAATGTGACCTACAAGGATTTGGCGGCATTGCGCGTGGTGATCGAATCTGCCGGAGGGAAAATATTCAAGCTTGACGGCACTGAATTTTTTCTGAACGAGTATCTGGACGGCCAGGACATAGATAAAGATCTATTGATTATGTCACCCGGGGCTCTGAATCAGGTGCGCAGCTATATCACCCACACCCGCTAACCTGGCCATTGAATGAAATCTTTTCAGCAGTGGGTTAAGAAACAGCGATATCGGAGTGTTTATGGATAATCAGGGAATGACCGAAAAATTCATATTCTTATTCGCTGAGGCTTTTAGGGTGTTCTGAAAAGATTTCACCCTCGGGGCCAAACGGAGACTTCCATGGCCGGCGTTACCTGCCTTCGCATGAAGCTACGGCAAGGCCATATGTGCTTTGGGGCTGGCTAAATTAGCTGGCAACGAGTTACTGGCGCGCCATAGCTCGAAGAGCGACGGCGGGTTCGAGGCTCGCGGTAGATGGACTACAGCATCACCTCGAAGTGCCTTGGCCATAAAAGTCTCCGTTTGTTTCAATGACCAGGTAGGCCCAGACGGTATCGGAAGGTTTACTCATGATGACAGTGAATATCTTGGGAACAGGGTCCTACGTTCCGCCGAAAATTCTGAACAACCAAGACCTGGAGGCCATGGGACTGGATACGAGTGACGAGTGGATCATTCAGCGGACCGGTATCCGGGAACGTCGCATCGCCGAACCCGATGTCGCCACCTCGGATCTCGCTTACGAAGCCTCCATTAATGCCATGGACCGGGCGGGCATCCACTCCTCAGATCTGGATATGATCATTATGGCCACCATCACCCCGGACACATGCTGCCCATCGGGTGCCAATTGGCTCCAGGCCCGATTGGACGCCCCGCAGGCCGTATCCTTCGATGTTACCGCGGCCTGTTCCGGATTTATTTTTGGGCTCAATGTCGCCGAACAATATTTAAAAACCGGAGCCGCCCAGCACATCCTCGTTGTTGCCGCGGAGGTGATGACCCGGACCGTGAACTGGAAAGATAGGAATACGTGCATTCTCTGGGGGGACGGCGCCGGCGCGGCCGTGCTGTCCACTGGAGGAAACGGCCATGCCATCCTGTCCACCCATCTGCACACGGACGGTGGGCGGGGCGAACACCTGCTGATGCCCGGCGGCGGCTCGAAAACCACCCCCATTTCCCATGAGAGCGTCGATGACGGTCGTCATTACCTGAACATGATCGAAGCCAACCTTAGCTTTCGGGTGGCCGTAAGACATTTTATCGAATCGATCAAAGAGTCTGCGGCACATAACGGGGTATCCGTTTCCGATATCGACTGGCTGATCCCTCATCAGGCCAATATCCGGATGTTTCAATCCATGGCCAAGTCTCTGGACATCCCCATGGAAAAATTCTACGTCACCATACACAAATACGGCAATATATCTTCGGCCTCCTGCGCCATCGCCCTGGACGAAGCCGTTCGGGACGGCAGCATCGAGAAAGGCCAACTGGTGTGTTTGCCGGTGTTCGGCGGAGGGCTGACCTGGGGAAGCGCTATGATCCGGTGGTAGCAACTGCTGGGTATTCGGTATTCGGTATTGGGTATTGGGTATTCGCTGCTAAGGATACGGTCAGCACGCCCACTCCGGCGGCGGCAATCATTTTTCGTATTTCTTTGAACTCTCCGCTTTCGACGTTCAATTTCAACAATCCAAAATCCGCAATCCAAAATCCAAAATTCAGTGGTCCATCACTCCAACGCTCCACCACTCCAATCCCTACTATCCCTTTTTCTTGAATCCAGACCCCTGCCTGCCTTGCTGTAGCTCGTCAGAGCGAAGACAGGACACCCGACACCTGTATCCTGTATCGTGTATCCTGGATCCTGAAGCCGAATATCCGCATCCAGAAACCAGCATCCAGTATCAAGCCCGCCACGGGCGGACAAGCATCCAGAATCCAGTATCTATCAGCTCCCATTGCATGGACCTAAAACGACCTTATGTTGTTTTGCAGAATCCCACAGGAAACGATGCCCATGGCCGACAACCTCATTGCCATAGAAGAAATGAACGGCCCCTACCAGACGGTCTTTCAGCGGGTCATGCGGATGGTCCCGGACAGGGATCGGACCGATAAAAAGCTCCAACGGCTTCTGGCGTTCCGGTTGCTGCGAGACGGGGAATCCGAGACCCGTGAGTTTCTTATCCGGGAAATCCGAAACATCATCCGATGCGCCTATACAGGAAGCCTCTATCGTTATCTCACCGATAAAAACATCCGCGACGAATGCGGACCCCAGCCGAGCAGACCAGAACCCCCGGCGGTGGCATAGTCCGTTGGCCCGTTAGCCCGTTGACCCGTGGGTCCGTGGGTCCGTTTGCATATGCCCCCATTACTCACCCTGATTATAATTCTGGATTCTTGTCCGCCAGAGCACTAGCGGCGGCGGATTGGATTATGGATCGCGGATTTTGGATTTTGGATTTTGGATTGATGGTATCGCTTCGCTCTATCCATTGATCCATAAAAGCGGTTTCAGAGCTTTAGGTCGAGCTCGAGGGCAAGGCGATTTCGGGGATTGAAAGCGGAGCGTAAACACGAGTACGTGAGCCCGTTTGCCCGTGCGCCCGTTAGCCCGGATATCCCGAGCGAAGTCTAAGGGAACCCCACATCCGGGGAACATTGAATCACATAAAAGCGGTTTCAGAGCTTTAGATCGAGCTCGAGGGCAAGGCGATTTCGGGGATTGGAAGCGGATCGTACACGAAGTACGTGAGCATTTCAATTTCCAGAATAACGCAGCGATAAAGCTTTAGATGACGATCTGAAACCGCTTTTAGTGGGCTTCCGCCCAGTTTTGACCGATGGCCACATTCACTTTCAACGGCACCCGAAGCTCCCAAATGCCCTCCATGACGTCACAAACCAGGCTCCGGACCTCTTCAAGCTCCTCAGGAGGTACCTCAAACACCAGCTCATCGTGAACCGTCAGCAGCATGGCGCTCTTCAGTCCACGATCGCGCAACGCTTCATCCACCTGGATCATGGCCAGCTTGATCAGGTCTGCGGCGCTCCCCTGAATGGGGGTATTGATGGCCGTGCGCTCGGCGAACTGGCGGATGTTTCGATTGGGGCTGGAAATATCCGGAAGCAGCCGAATCCGTCCCATCAATGTGCTGGTGCGTCCATTCCGGTGGGCGTCTTGGATGGTCCGGTTTAGGAAGGCTTGAACCCCAGGGTACCTTTCAAAATAGTGATCAATATAAGTCTTGGCCATCTTCTGACTGATTCCAAGCTGCTTGGATAAACCAAACGGGCTCATGCCGTAGACGATGCCGAAATTGATCGCTTTGGCCTGTCGGCGAAGATCCGGTGTTACAAATCCGGGAAGCAGGTTAAACACTTCCGTGGCCGTCCGTGTATGAATATCCTCTTCGTCCTGAAAGGCTTTGATCAGGATCGGATCATCGGAATAGTGAGCCAGGATGCGCAATTCAATCTGGGAATAATCCGCCGAGAGCATGAACCACCCTTGCCGGGGGACAAAGGCGCGCCGGATTTCCATCCCCTCCTCGGTTCGGATGGGAATGTTCTGCAGGTTGGGGTCGGAGCTGCTCAAGCGTCCGGTGGCCGCGACGGTTTGATTATACGATGTGTGAATCCGACCCGTATCCGGATTGACCAGATCTATCAGAGCGTCGGCATAAGTGGACTTAAGCTTTGCCAAGCTCCGGTGCCGCAGTACGAGGGCCGGCAGTTCATGCTGTTCCGACAGCGTGGTCAACACTTCCACATCTGTGGAGTATCCGGTTTTCTTCCGGGTTTTCTTCTGGGTGGGAAGCTTCAGCTTTTCGAACAGAACCGCACCCAACTGCTGGGAGGAGTTGATGTTGAAGGTCTCGCCTGCGAGCTCGTAGATTTCAGTCTCCAGATTCACGAGCTGATGGGCAAAGACATTGCTCAGTTCCTGAAGCCGCTCCACGTCCACCCGTACGCCCTTCATCTCCATGCCCATCAGCACCGGTATCAACGGCATTTCCACACGTTCCATCAGATCTGTAAGTCCGATCGCCTCCAGTCGGGGGAGCATTTCGTCATGGGCCATTAACGTGATGTCTGCATCTTCACAGGCATATGGCGTGGCCCGATCCAGGGGAACATCAGCGAAGGTTTTCTTCCCTTTGCTTTTACCCATGACCTCGCTGAAGGTAGTGGTTTTGTGGCCCAGGAAATCGAGGGCGATCTGGTCCAGGTTATGGGCGCGCTTGGACGGGTTGAGCAGGTAAGAGGCCACCATCGTATCAAACACCACTCCGGATAAATCGGCTCCATGGCGGGCCAGCACCATCCAGTCGTATTTGATGTTCTGACCGATTTTATGGCAGTCGGGATCGCTGAAGACCTTCTGCAGCTTCGACAGCACAACATCGGGGGGCAGTTGAGAATCCCCTCCGGTGTCCGCGTGGCCGCACGGGATGTAAAAGGCTTCGTGGGGTTCCAGGGCGACCGAGATCCCCACCAGGTCCGCTTCCATCGGGTTTTCGGATGTGGTTTCGGTATCCAGGGAAAATCGCTTCGTTTTTCTCATCCGCTCCTCAAGGACCGTCAGGGTGGCTTGGTCCAGAACAGCGGTGTATGTCCTCGGCGGCTGGTCCTTGACCGTCTTGTAGGTTTGCTGAAGTTGCCGAAATTCCAGGATTTGGAACAGGTCGGCGAGCGCGTCGGCATTGGGTGCGGACAGTTTGAATTCGTTCCATATCAGAGCCAACGGCACCTGGGTATCAATGGTCACCAGGTCACGACTCAGAAATGCCTGGTCCTTGAACGCGATCAGATTCTCACGCTGCTTCTTCCGGGTAATCGAATCGACCTCGTCATACAGGCGATCCATATTCCCGTATTCCCGGACCAGAGAGAGCGCCGTCTTCTGACCGATGCCGGGAACCCCCGGCACATTGTCGGCGGCATCCCCGGACAGACCCATGACATCGATCATCTGATTCGGTTCCAATCCAAAGTCGGCTCGAACCGTTTGCAGATCGATCCGTTTATCTTTCATGGGATCGAATATGGACACCTTTTGAGATACGAGCTGAACCAGATCTTTGTCTCCGGATACGATAACCGCATTAAACCCTTTCGTTTCAGCTTCACGGGCCAAGGTGCCGATCAGATCGTCGGCCTCGAATCCGGTTTTCTCAATCACCGGAAAATTGAATCCCTCGGTCACCTGTTTGATGTAGGGAATTTGAATCGCCATGGCTTCGGGCATGGGAGGCCGGTTGGCCTTGTAATCCGGATATCGTTCATGGCGAAACGTTGGCCCTTTGGTATCAAACAGCATGGCCCCGAACTCGGGGGAACAGTCCTCGATGAGCTTAATCAGCATCCGCGTGAAACCAAACACGGCATTGGTCGGAAGCCCCTGGGAGTTGGACAAATTACGAATCGCGTGAAACGCGCGATGGATATAGGCAGTGCCGTCGATGAGATAAATGGTGTGGGGTGTGTTCATTGGGGTACTCGTTACTTCCTGCACCGGTCATTCAGGCCGGGGCATGATGTGGTTTCAGCATTTTCAGATGGATGTAAGGCACCTGGGTCGCATGCAAAGCCGCTCGGTGTCTGTATTGACACTCTATACATGAGGTTATAAGTTGGGGCGCTCGACACCTGAACGTGCTGTTAGCATGAACCATGGAAACACTCAAGACAAGGCGCCGGCCATTCCCATGGTCATCCTATCCCGTGGCCGATTGAGCTTAAAAATGGGAACCGTAACAACAAAAAGAAAACGACGAAGCCGGACGAGGCAGAAAAAATGCCAGTGCTGTGGATCCATCGCTCCGTTTGTCTGGCGGTGCCGGTGCGGTTTTGCCATTTGCCAGAATTGTATGAACGAAAATTTCTGGGGCATGTCATGCAATGGGATTACCTGGCAATGCCCCGACTGCGGGGATTGGAATGGGTTCGGCAACCAATAGATTCCGTCTGGGTAGGAATTTGTAAATGGAGGAAGATTTCGTTGCGGGATTACGCTTCCATATTATCCGTCACCACCTGAGTGAAAAATTCCTTATCCGCTTTGGATATTTCCAAGAAACAGAGACCGATGCCCAGCGTTGTGTTCTCGGAATCAATGCCACACAAATCGGCCCAGGTAATTCGCCCGGTGATCTCAATGATCTGATGATCCGGCGGCAAGATCGATATCTTTAATATCTTTTCAAGCGGAATCGGTTCATCGCATGTGATGGAAACCCCGTCGGAGGAAATGTTGACTGTTTCACCGCTGACAAGCCCTTGATCGGTCTGGATCGATATGGGCCATCGAATATTTATTATAGGCGATTTCCGCCGATCTTTCATGTCCGCCAAATCTCGACCTCCGGTTTCAGAAATCCGGATCATCCGGGGCATCCATCATCCCAGATCCTATAACACCATTGTCCCGTGAACAACGGGAAATACTGAAAATCCCTTTAGTATAACGGCTCGCCGATGTCAAATCGGTACAATCCTGCTAAATCGGACTCACCGATGGGTCGCCGGGGCCAGATGAGCCGATGTGGGGAGAGTTCAACGAGATGGGATCGCCGACCCGATCAATATTTCCCATGGCGGATGATCTCGCCTTCGATCAGGTAGATCACTTCCTCGGCGATATTGGTGCTGTGGTCGGCCATGCGTTCCAGATGGCGTGAGATCAACAGGAGGTTGATGAGATAGCCGACCCGTTCCGGTCGCTGGCTGATGGCGGCTTTGATTTTATCATAGGCCTCGTTTTGGATGTCATCCACCTCGTCATCCAGCGTCAGTACATTGAACGCGATATCCAAATCCAGCGTAACCAGCGCGTCCAGGCTCTTGCGAAGCATCGCTTCAGCTTTTTCGGCCATGGAGGCATAATCAAAATAAAAGTCGATGGGGTCTCGCTGGGCGATGTTGATTATCCGCTGGGCCACATTGACGGCCTGATCGCCGATGCGCTCCAATTCGTTATTGATTTTGATAATGGCAACGATAAAGCGCAAGTCGATGGCCACCGGTTGGTGGAGCGCCAGCAATTTGAGGCATTCTTCTTCCACCTCGACTTCCATCTCGTCCACCTCGTGATCGGAGTTAATGATCCGGTGGGACAGGTCAAGGTCCCTTGTTTCGATCGCCTGTGTCGCAAGATGAACACGCTCTTCGACCAGGGCCCCGAGGGACAGAATCCGCTTTTTCAGTTTCTCCAGTTCGCGCTGTAGGTGGACCGCCATTGCTTCTATCTCTTGTTGAACAGGTTAAAAGACGAACTAGTTTATGTAACAAAGCACGAAACCACTCACAAGTAAATTCAAGAAGCCGATTACCACTGAGATTGCAATTGAGCACCTGTGATGTGTCAGTGTTTCGGATCACGTCATCGTTTCCAACCGACACCGCTACCATAATGTTCAACTATTAAATTTTGGTTAGGAAATAATT
>Ga0056120_1000072_pt1 | contig 20258 bp, 16 predicted proteins | sample WorMettaBAHAMAS2_FD_71121 | JGI IMG/M metagenome (GOLD analysis project Ga0056120, IMG submission 71121) | Marine gutless worms symbiont microbial communities from Max Planck institute for Marine Microbiology, Germany - Olavius tantulus BAHAMAS.2 ...
AGACATTGTGGTACGCGCTTTCCATGGCATAGTCGTTCTCCCAAGTGTAAACGATATGCCTGATGGTAGTGTTACCCATGTCTCCGAACAACTGTTACCTATCTCCCCAGTCTATACAGTAGTAGAGTACGCTGTCATCGGCTTCACGGACGGTTCTTGACTGGTTTTCTACCCAGATCACATTGCCGCTGAACTGGCGCATTTGAATTTCGTGGGTGATGATGTTGTCACCGTTTTCCATCAGGTTTTTCCATCGGGCGCGATCGGGTGGATTGGCATACATTTCCGAGGCATTACGCTGCATGAACTATTCCCGGGTGGGGTATCCGAGCATGCTGACCAGGTTCGGGTTCACATCCAGGATTTTTCCGTCCGGCCCGGTTTGATAAAGTCCGATGGGAACCCCGTCGAACAGGTTCCGGTAGTGGGTTTCACTCTCCCTGAGAGCCTCCTGGGTCTGTTTCAGCTCTTCCACCCGTTGCTGAAGACTGTTAAACAGTTCACTGAGCCGACGCGACACCCGGTCGAATGCCTGGGCCAGTGCGCCGATTTCATCCTTTCGGTTGAGCATTTCCGGAGGACCGCTGAATTTCCAGTTGCCTTTTCCGAGATTCCGGACCGCCTCGCCAAGATGCTCGATCGGTAGGATATAGATCAGGGCCGCCCGGCGTCCGAGGAGGTACACACCGCCGAACGTCAGAAGCAGGATCGCTGCCGCCGCGGTGATGAACCATGTGCCGCGGGAAGCGAATCTTCGATATCGCTCCGCGATCTCATCGGCTTTGGCGTCCATGGCCGCTATTGGAAGGGAGAATTCGTCGATGTAGGTGGTGGCCGCGATCATGAGTGTTCTTCCGTGAAAATATACCGGCACCGGTGTCATGGTCATATATTTTTTTCGGATGGTTCCGTTGGGCTCCAGCCAGTCGTAGTATCCGGAGACCTCGATACCGGTGAGCGTCGGCTCGAAAATCGCCCACCACGACGGCAGTTTTTTGGCCAGCAGCTGCATGTCGGTATCGATCAGTTTAGGATTGGGGTGAATCCGCATGATTCCCGTTGGCGCCTCGTACAGGCAGGTATAGCCGGTATCCCCGACGCCCTGGAGAGCAATTTCCCGAAAGGCACGATTTTTCTGAAGTTCCTCGATGGACCCACCGGGATTGGATTTTAAAAACACTTCTACCTGCCTCGATACATCCCGGGCCTTGTTTTGGATGACCGTTTCCCCAAGGTTGTTGAGGTGATCGTTGGCGTCGCCGTTCAGATCCCTGAGGGATCGCTCGATGAGATTCCCTACAGACAGGGTTGTCGTAATGGCTCCTGCCAACCCAAACACAAAAATCAGGATAAGCGGGATCAACGATATCAGGAGATAGTCTTTCGTAAACTGCCGAGCAATGGAGTGGGAATCTTTCCGATTGTCTTTCATTTTCACGTCTACCTCGAATTTAACGATGCGATTGCCGTCGGGTCCCCCGGATATTGCTTGTTGCCTTCCAAATAGTTGACGAATTCGGTCCCCTCTTTTGCCCAGTCGATCAAGACCGTCTCATTGTGATCCATGTTGCTTACTGCAAAAAATATACCCGATCGTGCTTTTCAGTTTGCCAATATTTCCCAGCCAGACTGGATCCCTGAATCGTTCCTCGGTCGGCCGGGTCATGGGGGAAACGGCCCTGCCATATCTGCCCGGAGTCCATGGGTCAAATGATCGCCTATGGCCGCAATGTCCTCTTTTTTTTCTATCTAAGGGGTTGAAATGACGGAGGGATTGCGTGGACCCGAGAAAGATTGTCCCGAAATGGACCCTGTGCTATCAGCGCTTTAATCGGTGTATGGAAATCGGTATTGATGCACGTACCCGAGGCGACGGGTGGCTGACAGCCGGAGCATTCGAATGCCCTGGTGTCAAGAGCCCTGAGAAGTTAGCCCCGGATGGATGGGGATATTTCCGTTTATGTCGTCGAAAATGTCCGTTACGGGCTGCCTCCGGCCCTGACCATCACGGTTTGTCCAACATGAAGGTGGCCATGCTCGGGATACGGTCGGTATGGGAAGAGCCGGCCGACGTGAAATCGCCCGGAACTTTCTTGCGAACTATTCTGCGTTACGGAACATCAAATTAACGTCAAATATCAATGTGTTTCGTGCCTGTGCCGGTCCGTCTGCCCCTTCAATATCGAATTCCGTGAGATCGATCTGGAAGGCCCCGCGTACCAGAAGGCGCGGCTCGCCGTCCACGCCCACGATCGGTTCGATTTCCACTGGCAGGGACAGCGTCTTGGAAACGCCTTTCAACTTGAAGACACCGGTCATTCCGGCCGGTGTCAAACGGCCCCAGCCAATCGGATTTGCCTCGCCCTGCACCGACTCGATATGAAATGCCGCGGTTTTGAATTTTCGGCTGTACAGAAACATGCTCCCCTGAATGGCTTCGTCCAGCGTCGGTTCCCCCATGGTTACGGATGTCGGATCGATTTCCACGTAGCCGGTCATCCCGTCCGCTCGGCGATTTTCGGAAAGCGCCAGTTTCCCACTGCCACGGGTCACCTCTCCACGATACTGGTCCAGCGGGGATGGAAACCGAATCTGGATCATGGGCGGGTCCGCCGGCCCGGGTGGGGATAGCGTCCAGGACGTGGAAATCTCTCCACTGACAGAGGATAGTGATTTTCGGGATGCAGCGGGTGCCGCCGGCAGCGGAAACCCAAGAGCACTCCAGGTCGCCTCCGGAGCGCTACGGGAAATCGGGTCGAAGCCGTCGCCGCCTTCCGGGTCCTGGATCCGTCTGATGACTTCACGTTCCATGATGGCGGCCGCTTTTTTGAACATCTTTTTACGATCTTTCCATGGCCCGATAAGCGGCTGCTTTTTTAGCTCGAACACCGGCTCTTTGCAGTGGAACTGGGAATAGAGCGCCAAGGATAAAAAGAGGGTGCCATCGTCGGCCCGCCATGGATAAAAATCCATATAAAAGCCCCGGTCCGCTCGGCCCAGCTCGATGGAATCGAAGTAGCGGAATTTCTTGAATCCCTTGGCCAGAGCGTTGTGGGCCTCGTTGAGAAATTTCTCATGATCATATCCGGTTGGCGGTGTTCCGGTGACCCGGCTGATTTTAATAGGGGCCCAGGTTCGGGTCCGGCCGCTTTTCCAGACGGGAATATTCTGCCGCCGTAAGGGCACTTCTCCTTGGGGTACAAATCGGGACGTCCGGATGAAATTGCGGATCCGGGACATGGTGGTGGTGCGGCCTTGGTATATGGATCGGCCGCGAAAGTTTTGATAAACCACCAAAGGGGTTATGGCAACGTCTGCCGGAGCTCCGTTATCGGCTTCAATTACCGATACCGCTACCTCCATCTCTTCGGCAATTTGACGGATGGCCGGCAGTTGGGTCCTCTGAAACATCCGGTCCACGGGTGATTCGCCCGATTGCACGAATACCATCAGCTGCTCGTCGGGGACGGCCGCGTTTACAAGACCGGCGACCGGCAGAGAGATCATCGCAACCATCCAGACCAGCCGTAAGATGCTCGTTGTTTTATTTGCCATGGTGCGTCTCCAGATTCGAATTTGGAATCGGCTTGTTTCCATTACGTTCATGGTATCGGTCGTACTCCGGCGCCTCATATTACACAGGAAACCTAAGCATCGGTATTTTAAGGGCAAGAAAAGGCGATGCGACTCTTGCTGATCCCCATTGCATGGATAATATAGTGTTTGTAGCATTTCCCATGAGGTCCGGCCCAATCTTCGCTCAGCAAAAGATCCATTTCGGCGGGGGCCGCCGCTGACGGCATCTGGATGCGTCGACGCCATTCCCTTTCATACCCAACCGACACGACGATACCCGACAGGAGGGGAAATGGAAATTACTGGAAACACCACTGAAGGCATCGAATTGATGGTAAAAGAATGTCACTCTGAATTCCGGCGTCCTGAGAATATCAATTTTTATTCGAAAGAAGACCTGCTGGAAGCCGAACGAAAGTACGTGAAGTATTGCCTCGCGGGTCTTACCCATCCGAGCTTGAAAGAAGCCGGGCAGCATCCCTGAGGGTTCGTCTTCCAAAAAGAAAGGGTTACGGCAATCGCCGTAACCCTTTTGAGTTTTCTGGTAGGCACGGGGAGATTTGAACTCCCGACTTCTACCGTGTCAGGGTAGCGCTCTCCCCCTGAGCTACGTGCCTGTATCTGCTAGAATTTGGCTTGTTAGCATCGGGTCGGGGGGCTGTCAAGGAAAATGAAAATGCTGGCGGATTTCGATATGATGGCAAAACAAACACCGGGTTGCATGCCATAGGGTGGATACAGGTCTATAAATATTTATAAATACGAATCTCGAAATCCGAAATCCGAAACAATACCGAAATTTTAATTTTCGAAATCCTAAACACCTCTCTGTCGTCCAGTTAAGTTTTGTTTTGAATTTTGATCATTCGAATTTGTAATTTGTTTCGAGTTTCGAATTTCGAATTTCGAATTTCGGATTTATTGGGATTCCTGTCTATCTATCGGTTTGCAGCTGTTAAGATTCGAGGATCTTTATTTGAATCACGGATGTTCATCCTGTCCCAAAGCTTCCTGGAGCATACTGACACCGGAATAGATGTAGTGCAGCCCGGAAACGATCGTAAATCCGGCGGTGGTCCAGTAAAGAATCGATTTGGCCATGGCCATTTCTTGGGGTGCGGGATCGAAAAGCACGACCATGACCGTTGCGATTTGAATGCAGGTGGTGAATTTGCTGATCAGGCTTGGATTGACCCGGAAACGCACATTGAATATTCCGAAAATGGCGACCCCCAGGGCAATGATAATATCCCGGGAAATGATGATCACGGAAATCCAGTTGGGCACGATTTGCAAAATGGACAGACAGATATACGCAGACAGGATCAGCACCTTATCGGCAATGGGATCCAGAAAAGCGCCAAGGACCGTTTTCTGGTTGTATTGTTTGGCAATGAAGCCGTCCAAGCCATCGCTGATCCCCGCGGCGGCAAAGATAATCAACGCGTAGAAATATTGGTGTCGTAACAGGACAATCACAAATGCCGGTGCCAGCAGAATGCGCAGAATGGTGAGGGTGTTGGGGACGTTGATCGAAAAACGGGGGATTTTTTGATCCGGCGTCAGCATGGCCAAAGGATAGGATCGGAGCTTCAGGAAACGGTTTTACCGCGAAGTTGTCAATTTCACGCCAGTGTATGAGTTGAAGGGCATATCCGCCATTTAGTTATAGTGACCTTCCATCGATTTGCAGGGCAGCTCTTTTACAGAATCCTCCTCTCAGGGATTCTGTAAAACATGAAACCCTCTGCGTGCTTTGCGTCTCCGCGGTGATCATTTTATCCGGGGATCAGCTCTATTCGTAAAAATCCCGTGGAAACTTCAGATATATTGATCCCGAACGCTTCAAAGGTTTTCAGGAGCAATGCGTCCGCAAGATCTTTTTCACTGCCTTCAAAATCCACCACGAGACTGGCTTCGTCGGCCTTCATTTCCCGGGTCTGCAGTTCGTTAACTCCCGGAATCTGGCTGAGAGTTCTCCGAAACGTGACAAAATTGGCCAGATGGCGCGTTCCTTCAACAATGATCCGAATTTCTGCCGGAGGTTTTTCTGCCCCCCATATTTCCAAAATCCGTTTGGAAAGCGCTTCGCCCACCATGCGCCCTGAATGCTCCAGAGCCAATTGAACACCCGCCGATTCATCGGAATGGGCCGAAACCGCATTTTGCGTGATGGTTGTGATCTCCTCCCCGCTTTCGGTGCGAAATGCCTGAAGGGTAATCTCGGCATTGAATGATTTGATATCGCCACCCATCGTGTTCGGTGCATAATCTGTAACGGCTTTGCCCATGACCACCACATCCGCTTTCAGGTCGGTTCCCAGTTGAACGATTTCTGCCGTGTCAATCACCGGCGTCGAGCTGAGTTTTGAAACCGCCATGCTGTTTTCAACGGTTTCCGGATCAATCAGGGTGAATCCGTTTGATCTTAATACGGCGGACATGGCCTCCTCGGCCGTTGGAGCTTGTGTGTGTGGGGAAGTGCCGATCTGGGTGGTTGGCGATGGCTCCACCATATTTTGCTCCGTCATAATTAACACCACTCTGGGCATCGGTTTTTCTCCGATCATGATTCCCAAGGCGCCGAGTTGCTGCTGGAGGCGTTCAGTGGAAACGGTGGCCTGAACGATGACCCGGTAGGTATCCTCAACCCGGGATTCTGTGAGTACCTTGTATCCTTCTACGAAGTCATCCGGTTTCGATAAAATCGCTTCGTTGATCCGATGAAAGTTCTGAATCATGGAGTCCCTCGCCAGCTGGGATGCGGTGGCCCTCTCGAGGGCGGCGACCAGGCTGGCAGCAATGGCCCGTTCCCTGGCCCAGTCGATTTTGTTTTTGAAAACGCTACTGCTGCCCATGACCGCCATGGTTTGGGTCGCGCTCGACTGCTGCCCCACCGCCGGCACTGGAATCATCCAGGCGATCAAAAGAATTGCCGTGGCAACAACCAGCCAGATCCCTCCAAGTGAATTGTTCCTTATCATCCTTCTACCTCGACTCTCTGAATCCTTCTTAATCTCATCTTGCGAATAGGACTACCCCGCGTGATTAATTCGAACGTTCAAACAGGTCGTATGATTCTCCATCAGTTATATCTTTCGCAAAAGCGCATAGTCGGCGATCATTTCCAGGGTTTCCCGTGCCTCGGAAGGCTCAAAACCGGTGAGCTCCTCCTTTGCCATTCGAACGTATTCAGCGGCCCGATCCCGCGTGTATGACAGTCCGCCATAAGATTGAAGCAGGTCGACAAGGAGCTGAAAATCTTCGACGCTGAAATCCGATTCGGAAATGATTTCGATCATCCGGTTCCGTTCGGCAGTTTCGGCCTGTTTTAATGCATAGATGACCGGCAGCGTGAGTTTGCCCTCTTTTAAATCCGTTCCCACTTCCTTTCCCAGGTCCCACGTATCGGCCAGATAATCGAGCAGGTCATCGGTCATCTGAAACGCAATGCCCACATAATATCCATACGCGGAGAGATGCTCGATATTTTTATCCGGAGCATCGGCAATCAGAGCGCCGACCCGACATGCCGCTTTGATCAGGCCGGCCGTTTTATTCTCGATCACCTGCATATACTCTTTTTCGGTGATATCCATTCGCCCTTTGTTCATCATCTGCTGAATCTCGCCTTGGGACATGTCTTCGGTCACCTTGGCGATCGTATCGATAATTCGGGTATTTTCGGCGACGGCGGCAATGCTCAACGCCCTGGCCAGAAGAAAATCACCCACCAGAACTGCGGTGGAATTGCCGAATATGGAGTGGGCCACCGGTTTTCCCCGGCGCACCGGAGCACCGTCGATCAGATCGTCATGCAGCAAGGTGGCAGCATGCAGGTATTCGAATATGGCCGCAAACCGCTTGTCGTCGTTTCCCGAATAATTACAAACCCTTGCTGCAATTACCATCAACAGCGGACGCAAACGTTTGCCGCCACTGAACAGGATGTGTCGGGCGGTTTTGGATACCAGGTCCAGATAGGGCGTCAGGTTCTCCTGGAGCGCCACTTCGATGGCCTCAAGATCGGTAGTCACTCGCGCCAGTAAACGCTCTTTTAAGGAACTCATGCCGGTTCTCCGACAAGATCATACTCATAGGTGTCTGTGATGACGATGTCCGCGAATGCGCCGACATCAAGACGTTCAGCGGTGATATAGGTTATACCATCCACCTCCGGTGCTTGAAAAGCGGTTCGCCCAATAAACAGGTTTGCTTCGGGCTTTTCTTCTATCAGCACTTTGAGTGTTTCACCAAGATATTTTTCGTTTCTTTCCCTCGATATGTCTGTCTGAATTGCCATGAGCTTATGATAGCGAACCTCGGCAATCTCGGGGGGAACATGATTCGGTAATCGGTGGGAGGGCAAATCTTCCGAGTCAGAATATGTGAAAATTCCCAAGTGATCAAAACGGACGCGTTCAATGAATTCCTTCAATTCTTCCATGTCTTCATCCGTTTCCCCGGGAAAACCCACAATGACGGTCGTTCGCAGGGCGGCTCCGGGTACCGTGGATCGGATTTTATCGAAGAGCCGGTAGAGATCCGTCTTACGGTAATGGCGACCCATCCGTTTAAGTAGATGATCACACGCATGCTGAATGGGGATGTCAAAATAAGGGCAAATCGCTGGATGGGATGCCACTGTTTCCAGCACGGATTCATGGATGCTTTCAGGGTGCCCATAGAGGAATCGGATCCAGGCGGGCATCCCGTCGGTGGACACCGTCTGGACCGTCGATTCGATGCGCGTTAACAGGGATGTCAGATCTGAGCCGGGTTCCAAGTCTCTACCGTAGTCGGTTGTGTCTTGGGCGACAAGAATAATCTCGCGGACCCCGGACTGGAGGAGCATCCGCACTTCACCCAGAATGCTGTTGGGGGTACGGCTATGGCGGCGACCTCGAAGTTTCGGGATCACGCAGTAGGTGCATGACCGGCTGCATCCTTCCGCGATTTTGACATACGCCATATGGGGTGTCGATCGAAGTCTCGTTAACCCATCATCCCGAAAACGCTCCTGTTCGGGTGAGGGAAGCAGGCAAGCGCCCTGCATCCGGACATCCGATGCCGCGTCCAGGATCTTGTCAAAAGCCCCCGTGCCGAGGAACACGTCTACTTCAGGTAGTTCCCGGGAAAGATCTGTTCTGTATCGCTCGGGCAGACAGCCGACAACGATCAGCCGTCTGCAAACGCCGGATGTTTTGTACTCGGCAAGAGCCAGGATGGTATCAATGGATTCATCGACGGCCGGTTCTATGAAACTGCAGGTGTTCACCACGATCACCTCCGCTTCGGCAGGCTCTTCAGTGATCGTCCAACCGGCAGATTGCAGATCGCCCATCATAATTTCACTGTCGACTTGATTCCGGGCGCATCCGAGACTGACAAAATGGATATTCATATAAAATCGTTCCACGATTTTATGAATTAAAAAAATTGCACGATTCGTGCGCGTCCATATACAAAGATCGAGATAAAGTAAAAGGCCGCTACCTTCGAGCGGCCCTTTAAAGAGATAAACAAATTCGTATAAAATAAGAACGCACAGCGTTTTTATTTTATACGTTTGACTTCTTCGGTAATGCAGGGAATCACGTCAAACAGATCGTCGACAATGCCGTAATCGGCCTTTGCGAAGATGGGTGCTTCCGGGTCTTTGTTTATCGCTACAATGACCTTGGATGATCCCATACCGGCGAGATGCTGGATCGCCCCCGATATGCCGCAGGCTAAATATAGATTCGGTGAAACAACTTTACCCGTTTGTCCGACTTGGTCCGAATGGGGACGCCAGCCCTCGTCAACCGCTGAACGGGAGGCACCAACGGCTGCACCCAGCAAATCCGCCAGCGTCTCGAGGATGGTATAATCCGAGCCGCCCATTCCCCGGCCACCGGAAACGATGATATCGGCTTCGGTCAACTCTATTTTGCCGGTTTCCAATGTCTTTTCCAGAACTTTTGTGTGCACCTCACCGGGATCGACATCAAGGGTTTCCATGGTCCCGCCGCCTTCCGTTTCGCTGATGGTCATGGCATTGGGGCGAATGGCAACGATTTTGGGGTCACCATCCAGTTGTACCTCCGCCAGAATTTTACCACCGTACATGGGCCGGGTGACCGTAAGTTGTTCGTTATCGATCGAAACTCCAACACAGTCCATAGCCAGCGGCGCGTCCAGCCGGGCAGACAACCGTGCGGCGAGATCTTTTCCCTGGGCCGTTGCACCAATCACCACCACGGCGGGTGACTCTTTTCGAATCAATTCGGCGACCACGTTGGTATACGCGTCTGTGGTGTAATCGGCCAGAGCCCCGTTGTCGGCAATGAGGATCCGGTCCGTCCCGTAGTTCCCGATCTCGTCTGCGAGCGGTGCCACGCCGGAACCCAGGACGACCGCGGCCAAATTTCCCCCCAAGGCGGTTGCGATACGACGGCCCTCGCTCAGCGCTTCGAAGGTGATCTTCCGAAATTGTCCCTCTATCTGTTCAGTGATCGCCAATACTAAATTGCTCATTCTGCTCTCCCTTGTAGAACATGACGTATCGTCTGTTGTCGTTTCTGTATGCTCACTCGAGTTTGGCGTTCAACCCGTGTCCCGGGTAAACAGTGCCCCAAAATATTCAGCTCAGATCACTTTCGCCTCATCCCGAAGCGCCTGAACCAGTGCTGCCGCTTTTTCCTGAGCGGATTCCCCTTCAATGATTCGACCGCCGGTTCTTTCCGGCGGCGTGTTCAAGCGGACGATTCGGGTGTTCGGTCCGTCAAGGTCTTCCGCTTGGATATCGAGATCGGCCAGAGTTTTTGTGTCGAGCGGTTTCTTCTTCGCTTTCATGATGCCGGGAAGGGACGCATAACGGGGCTCATTGAGGCCGCGTTGGGTCGTAAACAGTGCGGGGAGAGGGGCTTCCAGCACCACAGTGCCGCCTTCGATGGTTAGGTGACATCGGATGGCACCATCGGCGATTTCAGCCTTGATGACCAATGAGATGTTCGGAATGTTCAGATATTCGGCAACGGCCGTGCCGATCTGATAGTTATCACCGTCTACGGCCCGCTGTCCGGCAATGATCAGATCATAGGGCATCCCCTTCAAAGCGGCGGCCAGAATTTTGGCCGTTCCCAGGGCATCTCGCCCGATGGCTGCTGCGTCATTGATCAGAACTCCCGTATCGGCTCCCATTGCCAGGGCGGTTCGGATCGCTTCGACGGCCTTATCCGGGCCGATGGAGAGAATCGTTACGGAGCCTCTGTGGGCCTCCTTGATCCGAAGTGCTTCTTCGACGGCAAACTCATCGTAGGGATTGATCACCCATTTGAGATCGTCTGTTTTAATCGAAGCCCCGTCGTTGACCACGCTGACGAGGGACTCGGTCGCCGGTACCTGTTTCAACAATACCACAATATCCACGATTCGATATCCTTCCGTTAATGTGTCTGGTTCACCGAGCAATATCCCAATTCGACTAAAAAATATCCTTGAAATATGCGGGATGATGCCCTCTTGTCAATAGTCTGGAGCATACCCGTTTCACAAATGGGTCGGACCTCCCTGATCCATGCAAGGAACATAGTGCTTTGGTTGGGGGGTCGGCAAGTTCTTAACGTGCCGACCATGCGATTACCCTGAGGAGGTTCACACCGGTTCGGCGCGGGCGATTTTTTCCGTGGCGACTTGAAGGAGATCCTGCACCGATAGATCCCTATGCTGACTGACCTCAACTATTTCGAGGGCCACCAGCGCCCGGATGCCTTCGGATTCAAATCTCTGCTGCCTGAGTATGCTGCGCAGGCGATCATAGACCACTTGGGCTCTTTCGGCGGTTGTCCGTGGCATCAGCAGGGCAAATGTCTGGATATCGAGCCGCCCGAACGTGTCACAACGACGGATTTCGGAAAAGAGATGATTCCGGATCGACCGGATGAGATGGTCCTGGGTGTCCACGGGAACGGTCTGAATATCCTGGTCAAAATCCACAGACAACAACAGCATGGTCAGGTCTTCCTGGAATCGTTGGGCTCGATAGGTCTCCGCATCCAGTACCTTTATAAACCCTCGCCGATTGCAGAAGTTGGTCAGATCATCTTCGAGACTGAGTTCGGTTACGCAATGGGTGGCGGACTCCAGCCGATCACAGAGTATGTTCATCAAGTTAAAGAAAAACCGGTGGGCCGTGGGCGGAAAGAGCCACTGAAGCCGTTTGATCATCTTCATATTGATCTGGAGCAGTTCTCCCGGTTTTTTGCCGACCACCGTTGCCATCCGCGGCACGGAACGGAGCAACCCCATCTCCCCGACGACGTCTCCGACACTCAGCCGTTGAATCAACTTGTAAACCGGCATTTTGGTAGCCGCTTCGGTATCGGCCTGGGTGTTCAGCACTTCAAGCTCTCCGGAAATGATGGCGTACATGGAGTCGCTCACGTCCCCCTTTCGGAACAGCACTTCTCCCTGACGGAACTCTTTTAGGCTCCCGGCCATAACAATATAGTTGATCTGGGTGCGGGAGAGACCCCTGAACAGAGGAATGCCTTCCCGTGGCTCCTCTCCCAGTTTGAGTCGGATCAGATCCCACAAGGTCACCAGCTCCACATGGGTCATCAGCGACGGCAGCAGGATCAGATCTCCAACCAGTGCCGAGACCATCGTAATCACCATCATCGCACCAAAAATGGCTGTCGGTTTGAAGCTGGAAAACGTTAAAATGGCAAAACCGATACTGATGGTGATGGTGGTAAATACGATCGGTTTTCCCATGTGCAGGATCGTTTCCCGGAGGGCGCGCCGGTCGTCCAGATCTTTTCGGAATTCCCGGTTGTATCGAACCTTGTAATGGATCGTGTCATCCACAGCAAGACCGATGGCGATACTGGCAATCAGGCTGGTGAACATGGAGAGATCCACCCCGAACCAGCCCATGATGCCGAAATTGATGACGATGGGAAACAGGTTCGGCAGGACGGCGATAAGACCGACCTTTTTGGATAAAAACAGCAAAAACATGATCCCGAAGACCACGATCATGGTCAGGGATAAACTCTTCATCTGTCCGCTGGTGAGCAGGTGGCTGCTGGCGGAAATGACGACCCCGAAACCGGTGACCCCCCATGAGAGATCCTGTGGGAACTCCTTTGCCGCAAAACCCTGAATTTTCTCGCGGGTATTCAAGAAATCCCGGGAGCTGGATAGATGGGTGAGCATCAATATATTGGCAGTGGAAAAATCCGGTGTCATAAACCGGACCAGCATATCTTCACCGAGCATGGTCTTGAAGCTGTTGATCAACATCCGGGCTTCCCACGCTTCTTGCGGCAGGCGATAATTCTCGGGCTTAAACTGGTTTGATGCATAATTCACCAGCTTCAGGTAATCGGCAAACGAAATGGTTTTGTCTACACCGGGCAGCTTGTTAAAATATTCCTGGCTCCGGGCGATTTTCGCTATATTCTCAGCATTTTCAAAATAGTATTCCTCAGATCCGGTCATGGTGACGTTAATCGGAAAGCTGCCGGACAGGTGCTGGTAGATGTCATGAAAATGACGGCTCACCGGCGTGTCCTTTTTGAAATAATCCACCGGGTTGGTTTCTACGCGGATTTGAAAGATGCCGATGAGACAGAACACCACGACCCCGGCAATGATCGTCAACGCCCACTTTTGGTGGTACAGATCGATCCGTACGATCCACTCCAGAAATCGATCGATCAGGGCCGGCGCCGCATCCGGGTTGGATGATCGGGAACGCTGGATTGGCAGATAGGACAATCCCACTGGAAATGCGGTCAGGAAAATGACCAGAAGACTGATCATGCCGAAACAGGAAAAAAGGGCAAACTCCTGTATGGCGGTAATCCGGTTCAGCAGCAGCGAGCCGAGACCGATGATGGTGGTAACGACCGCCAAAATAGTTGGAAAACCGATATTCGAAAAAGCGATTAGCACCATCTCTTCCTGGGTCTGTGCCGTTTCTGAAGCCGCCGTGCAGGCGGACACGATATGCAGACAGTAAGCGGTGCCGACCGCGATGAGAAATACGGGCACAATCATTATGAGCATGGACAGCGAAATCCCGGTCAGGGCCATCAGACCAAACGTCCAAGCCAGTGCCAGGCTGACGCTGGCCAGCGGGAAAAATAGATACCGGAAGCTTCTAAAAAGTAAAAACAGAACTGCGGCGATCAGGATAAATGTGATGGGCGGAAGCCGAAAAAAGTCCTTTTCTGTAAATTTGGCAAGGGCTTGGGAGACGAGGGGCATGCCGATTTGATAGAGTGACAGATCCGATGAGGATCCGGAGATAAGTGATTCGACCGCTTTGATGACCTGATCATAATCGGCGTCGCTGCCCAGCACCAGAGTGATGGCGGTTGTTTTTCTATCGGCGGATACAATGTTCTGCTGGAAAAGTTCTACCGGGGCGAGAACCTCGGCAAATTCTTGAAGATTCCATTTTCCGCTCATATCCACCGCGTTGCGGACTTCCGGCAGGCTGATGATGCGGCGCACGCCGATGATGGCTGCCGCTGCATCGGAAAGTTGTTGGATCTTTGCAAACGTGGCGGTGTCAAACACATTGTCCGCCTTTACCACCAGGCGGATAATTTCATCTGATCCGAAGATGCCTTTGAACGCATCATACTGGGCGGTTTCTGGCAAATCCTCAATGATGAGATCGTAAATGGAGGTGCTGAATTTTAGATTGGGAATCTGTAAGGAAAAAAAAAGCGTGATGGCGGCAATGGCCACAAGGACGACCGGCCTTTTTTGGAGGACGGTGTTCAACCAGACCTCGACAGAAAGGTACCTCAGCATCCGGCTCGCCATTTCCACCTCCGGACGGGATCGATTTTAGAGAGAATGAGAATGTAACAGTATGGGAAAGGTGTCAGATTGCAACTTAACATGTAGCCGAGGCTAGAAATGGTGTCAATTCAAAAACACCTTGGTGACTCAGCCCTTTATCCCGTACATTGCATGAAATCTTTTCAGCAAGTGGACTACGGCTTGACTTCAGCTGAGCTCCCTTCGGCTAAGCTCAGGATCATGACAATCGTAGCCCATCTCGAAGTGCCTTGATCATGAACGTTTCCGGTTGGTGCAATGTCCGGGTTATGTATAGGGAACTCGCCATCCGGAGTCGGTTGGCAATCCTGTCGATTACGACAGCCCGGATCGGTTTGCGCGCGGTGACGGGTCAGGTCTTTGGAAAGCCACTCGAATATCGATTGACCAGACGGCCCCCTTTGTCATGAACAATGATTAGGCATTCCACACCCTCGAGACGTTCGACCAACTGTAGACCCTTTTCAGGCCCCATCACCATAACTGCCGTCGCCATGCCGTCGGCCAAGGTGCAGGTGCTCGCAAGAACGGAAACGCTCACGACCCCATTGTTGACCGGATACCCGGTGCGGGGATCGAGAATGTGGGAGAAATAGGATCCCTCGGCCTTAAAGAAGCGCCGGTAATCCCCGCTCGTGGCAAGAGCGCCATCGGTGAGAGGAATCGCCTTGTATACGGAATCGAGAGGGGAATCCTTCCGCGGTGTGTTGATGCCAACCGTCCAGGGGGAGCCATCTATCTTAATACCGTAAGCGAATATCTCTCCGCCGATTTCTACCAGCGCGCTCGTGACGCCTTCGGTTTTCAGCAGAGCTGCGATTTGATCCACCCCGTAGCCTTTGGCGATGGAGGCCAGGTCGAGGGTGACGCGAGGCCTGGCTTTCACGAGGAACTTTCCGGAACGGATGCCAACGAGATGGAAACCGATGTTCGGCAATATCGCCCGGATGTCTTCCGCGTCGGGGACCCTACCGTTGACCGCCGGATCGTAAAATCCCCATAATTTGATCAAAGGCCCGATGGTTGGGTCCCAGGCACCGTCGCTGAATTTGTATATGTTTTGGCCGACGGTTATCACGTTTCTAAAGTCCATCGATATGGGGAAGTTCGCACCGACCTCGTGGAATCTGTTGAAGCGGCTGATTTCGCTTTTTTCCCGGTAGGTCGACATACTGTCGTTAATCTCTTCCAACCGCCGGTCGATTTTTTTCTGGAGCGAATCGACGTCGATCACGCCGCTGCCGACCAACTTGATATGGTAGGTGGTTCCCATGGTGTTGCCGGCAAGGGCGATTTGCTTGCGATTCTCGCAGCCCACAAAGACAAACAGGCAAAACAGAAAAACGGGGGGTGTAAGTGCTCTGCGGATTCTTTTATGAGACAGTTTCATCATTAGTTATAATCAAGGGTAACATTACGGAAAAACCAACCCACGCCAGAGGCAGGTAACCTTGAATCCTTGACCCCTTGAATCCTTGACCCCTGATCTCCAGTTGATGTTAGAAGACCAGATTATCAGGCCACCACCTGTTAAATCGGGAACCCTGAAGGCTCCCGACATTCCGTCAACATATCCGCGGCAACTGCTCCCCTGTCAACCCACAATGCGATTGCCGCCGATTCGGGTGGTCATGACGACTTTGCCCGGGTGCTCAGCGACGACCTCCCCGATGATGCAGGCGTCTTTACCGTAGGGGGATTGCCGTATGGACTCGAGCACCGTTTCGGCATGGTCCGCTTTCACAAAGGCGATCAATTTACCTTCGTTGGCCAGGTACAGGGGTCGAAGCCGAGCAATTCACACAATCCCGCGACAGCATCTTTTACCGGGATCCGGTCTTCTTCGATGCGGATTCCCGCGTTGGATTTGAGGGCAATTTCGTTTAAGGCGGTTCCTAATCCTCCCCGCGTGGGATCACGGAGGACATGAATGTCTGTGGTGATGTCGAACATGGTTTGAACCATATGATTCAACGGGGCGGTGTCGCTAACCACCGGAGATTCGAAGGTCAATCCTTCCCGACGGGTGAGTACTGTAACGCCATGGTCGGCGAGACTGCCGCTGAGAATGATCCGGTCTCCGATGTGGGCGCTGCCGCTGGAAACGTGAATATCGGGCCGAAGCATGCCGATTCCGGAAGTATTGATAAAAATCTTGTCTACGGCGCCTTTGGGGACCACTTTGGTGTCCCCGGTGACAATCTGAATCCCCGCGATTTCTGCTGCGGCTTGCATGCTCGCCAGGATCCGTTTTAAATCATCCAGCGGAAAGCCTTCCTCGATAATGAGGCCGGCGCTGAGAAACAGCGGCACGGCGCCGCACATGGAAATGTCATTGACGGTACCGTTGATGGCCAGATCGCCGATGTCTCCTCCCGGAAAAAAGATGGGATCCACGGTATACGAATCCGTTGAAAAGGCGAGCCGCCGACCCTCGATGTCAAAGACGGCGCCGTCGTCCAGTTCAGCCAAAATGCTGTTGTTGAAAAACGGGAGAACGATTTCGGTGGTTAATAGATGGGAGAGCTTCCCGCCGCTGCCATGATCCAATAGAATTTTGTCCATAATTCGTGTTTGGTGTTTGGGGCTTGGTGTTTTGTGTTTGGTGTCGGGTGTTCCGCCTTCGCTGTACCCAGCTACGGCGGACAAGCAGGTGTCGGGTTTCAGGTTTCGGGTGTCAGGTGTCAGATGACCGGCCAACCGGCGAACCCTTCGACGCACTGCGTTTGCTCAGGGCAGGCGGGTAAGCCGGCAGATTGACCGAAAGCATGGACCTCGTTATGACTCATCATGAAACCGGGAACAGGCGGCACAGGTGCCTTCGCTGGACACCATACAGGGACCAATCGGCTCCATGGGGTTGCATCGCGTCCGAAACAGGGGGCATTCGGGCGGGGTTTTACTGCCTGTCAGAATCTCGCCGCAGGCGCAGCCCTTCGGTTCCGGGGCCTCTTTGGCGATGATCCGAAAATGGCTTGCCGCATCAAACCCGGCGTAGGGTTCCCGCATTTTCAGCCCACTCCCGGGGATCACCCCGATCCCCCGCCAGACCGCATCCACCGGTTCGAAGACATCTTCCAAGAGTCTTTGCGCTTTGGGATTTCCTCCGTGTGTGACCGCCCGAGGGTAGGCGTTCTCAAGCCGGGGCGTTCCACTTTCGATCTGCTCCACAAGCACTGAAATGCCCTTCAGGATATCTGCCGGTTCGAAACCGGTAATGGCACACGGCACCCGGTGTCGATCGAAAAATGGCTGGTAACTCTGCACGCCGATAATCACCGACACATGACCTGGCAGAATAAATCCGTTGACCCGAACATCGTCCTGATCGGTGAGCGCCTCTAATGCCGGGGGTACCAGTTTATGGGCTGAGTAGACGAAATAATTCTCTACATTCATCTGCTTCGCCGTGAAAATCGAGGCGGCAATGGTTGGAGCGGTGGTTTCGAATCCAACGCCCAGAAACACAACAGACTTATCCGGGTGATCCTTGGCAATCTGGATCCCATCAAAGGTGGAATACACGACACGAATATCACGACCATCCGCTTTCTCTTTCTGTAAAGAGGACCGTGTGCCCGGAACCCGCATCAAGTCTCCGAACGTCACAATGATGACACCGTCCTCTCGAGAGAGTTCGATAAACGCATCGATTTCTCCCTGGGCGGTGACACAAACCGGACATCCCGGTCCGGACAGAAGGCTAATGGATTTCGGCAGAATCGATCGGATGCCGCTTCTGAAGATGGAAACGGTATGGGTACCGCAAACCTCCATGAGCCGGATGTCCGTCTTGCTGATGGTCTGGAGGTGCTTAATGAGCTTCTTTGAGAGCTTCGGGTCTCTGTACTCTTCCACGTGTTTTAATGCCATGATGTCATGACCTCTTCATTGAATAAGGCGCTATTTTGATAAAGAAATGGCCGGTCATAAATTCGAAATTCGAATTTCGATATTGTTTCGGATTTCGCACTACGTATTTTTTCAGTTCAAATCTGTACGATCGTCTGCTGCTCAGAAGACATGTCCTATCCTCTCTTTTGCACTATTGCGGCTGCCGCGACGGCCTGTCCCAGGGAGAGCCCCCCGTCATTGGTCGGGACAATCCGATGGGTGTACACGGCAAAACCGTTTCTCTCGAGGGACCTGATAAAACCGGACAACAACAGCGCATTCTGAAACACCCCACCGCTCAGGGCGATTCGGTCGGGGCCGGTTTTTCTGCGAAGGTCGATGGCCAGATCTGTAAACAGCGTGAGCAGCGTTCGATGAAATTTGCCGCCGATGAGGCGCCGTGATATCCCTCTGGCCAGGTCATCGACAATCCCCTCGATCATGGGGCGAATGTCGATGCGGCGTGTTATGTCGTCGGTCCAACTGAAATCGTAGATCCCTTCCACCGATTCGTCCGACACCATTTCCAGCTCCATGGCGGCCTGTCCTTCGAAATTGACCCGGCTTCGGATGCCGACCAAAGCGGCTATGCCATCCAAGTGCCGCCCCAGGCTGGATGTTTGAGGAGAATTCAATCGTCGGTCCATCATTTGCAAAATGAGGCGTAGATTTGCCTCCCCGATGTCTGCCAGTATCGGAAGATCCATGGCCCAGATATCACGGCCAAAGGTGCGGTACAGGTAACTGACGGCCATGCGCCATGGCTCTTTAATCGCGGCGGCGCCTCCCCATGGGAACATAATCGAGATGGGCAGCGCGGGTGAATTCCGCGTGATCCGCGACAAGCACTTCACCCCCCAGATCGTGCCGTCCGTGCCATAGCCTGTGCCGTCGAAGGAAAATCCGAGGATCGGACCGTCTATCTGATGTTCGGCCATACAGGCAATGATGTGGGCATGATGATGCTGTACCGGGACCTTTTGAATGTTTTGTTGGTCTTGGGCATACCGGGTACTCATATAGTCCGGGTGCATGTCGTGTGCGATCCACTCCGGCTCGATATCCAGAATGCGCTTCAGGTGGTCAATGGTCAACGTGAAAAAATCCAGGGTGGGAAGGTTCTCCAGGTCCCCAATGTGCTGGCTGAGAAATGCATTCTTCCCTTTTGCGAGGCAGACGGTGTTTTTAAGCTCCGCCCCGCATCCCAGGATTGGCGGCAGCGACGCTTTCAAAAATACCGGCATGGGAACGTAGCCGCGGGACCGTCTTAGAAACCGGTTGCTGCCGTTGGTTCGTCGGACGATGGAGTCATCACTGCGAAGGTAGATATCCCGGTCATGGAAAAGAAAGAAATCGGCAATGGGGCCCAGCCGCTCGAGGGCATCTTCGTTATCGATGGCGATCGGTTCATCGGTCATGTTCCCGCTGGTCATCACCAGGGCTTTGAAACCCATAATGGATCCCCCTTTCGTTCTCTGCTCGGCTGGCGCATGTCAATGATTTTTAACGATAATCAGGGGGGCTCTCCGGCATTGCAAAAACGCTCGGTTTTGCAATGCCCTCCCGAAGAGCGCCCCCTAAACCAAGAGAGAAAAAAGAGTCCATGGGTAGACAAGAGATCGTCTAAAATTGATCCCCTCTAAATACTTGAAACAGCCCCACGCAGCCTCCGGGGTGCGCGCTGGGCGCGCATTTGCGGTGTCGGCCGCCTGAGAGGCTCAAATTTGGACGATCTTCGGCCGGGGCATACCAGAAAAGCATCATGGGCCAACTTAGGGCACCACCCCCCTTTTAAACATTTAAAACAGGCCCGAGAGGGCGCTCACCAGTCCCGCCGAGAGTTCGGGCGCGGCCTCTTCATATTCCAGGTTAACCTTGTTTGCCGTGCTCACGACGCGGGTCCGGTATCGTTTCTCGTTCACTGTTTCGGCAAACGTTTGCCG
>Ga0056120_1000073_pt1 | contig 20224 bp, 15 predicted proteins | sample WorMettaBAHAMAS2_FD_71121 | JGI IMG/M metagenome (GOLD analysis project Ga0056120, IMG submission 71121) | Marine gutless worms symbiont microbial communities from Max Planck institute for Marine Microbiology, Germany - Olavius tantulus BAHAMAS.2 ...
GTCGACGGTGGACCAGGCCGAAGATGTGGGCCGGTATACCTCTCTGGCACTCGAAACATCCGGAGCCAGCCATATCAGCTATTACGACATCCTGAATAAAAATCTCAAGTATACCACCAATGAATCCGGTGCATGGGTGGATTCGATAGTGGACGATGCCGGTGATGTGGGCGCCATGCGTCCATCGCCGTGGACGGTTCCGACAAACTTCATATCAGTTATTTTGACCTTCTCACCGCCGATCTGAAATATGCCACCAATACCTCCGGTATCTGGGTCACATCCATCGTGGACAGCACCGATGCGGTGGGAACCTTCACCTCCATTGCGGTCGATGGGTCCGACAATGTCCATATCAGTTATTATGACGCCACCAACGGCGATCTGAAATACGCGACTCCAGATGGTTTGGGAGGTTGGGATATATCGACGCTGGACGATCTTGGAGACGTCGGCTGGTATACTTCAATAACCATTGATGGCATGGACGACGTTCATATCAGCTATTATGATGTCGACAATACCAATCTGAAATATATCACCAATCGATCCGGCCCATGGGTGGCCGAGACGGTGGACACGGGCGACGTCGGGGGAAATGTCGGCTGGTACACCTCCATCGCCATCGATGCGTCTGACGCGGTCCATATCAGCTACCACGATGTCACCAACGCCGACCTGAAGTACGCCCTCATGGGTGGCTCCGGTACCTGGCAAACCTCTACGCTAGTCAACGATCTGGACGTGGGATCCTACAGCGCCATCGCCCTCGGCAGCGTTCATGTCAGCCATTATAATGCGACCAACGGCGATCTGAACCTGACCAGCACCGTTGCTCCCCAGCCAGCGGGCGTTGCTGGCGGCGGCGGTGGCTGTTTCATCGCAACAGCTGTCTATGGTTCTGACATGGCGCCCCAGGTCATCAACCTGAGGAATTTCAGGGACACCTATCTCCTACCTTCTTTCCTGGGGAGAAAGTGCGTCAACATGTACTACAGGTATTCAGCACCCATCGCGGCGTTTCTGTCCAAACATGAGACGCTGAGTACTGCGGGTCGCATCGTTCTTCTTCCCGCGGTCGGTGTCAGCTACCTGGCTGTCCGTTTCGGTCCTGTCCTCACCCCATTTCTGTTCTTCCTCGGATTCGCGGCAGCGATGGTCCTGTTTCGTTCTGCACGCCAAAAAAGAGCGCGTCCGTCGCTCAACCGATAATCATTTGTCGATGACATGATTTCCCAAACGTCTGTCCGGGTCGGGCGGCAGCCGGAGAATTCCGCTCAATCCCCGAAAAAAAAGTTATTGACATCGCGGATGATGTCAGCCTATCAAAAAATTCTATTGGTTTTCCCGCCTATCCATAGACATAGACAGCCAATGTGTTTGATATGAGACGGATCCATATCGGATTCTACCGGAAATAGAACGGTAACTTAGAGTTCCCCGGTTATTGCGCACACCGGATTCTCCCCTACAGCTGAGTTCCTGTGACCTTCAATTCTTCTCTCAAGATGCGTGCTTCCGGAATCGACCATTCGGTTACACCGTTCTTTATATAGTAGATAGATTTTCGCTCCATTTTCAATTTGCCGATTCCCCTGACTCAGGAGGCCCATACGCTGAAACGGTCGGGACTCATACATCGGTTCGAACTGGAGAACCTGGAACCGCGGGTTCTGTTGTCCGCCGACGCGGTGCTGGGTGCGGTACCCGATGCTTCAGTGGCAGATGATTGGGATTTGCCGGTGACTTCGGAAGCACCTCCGTTCCCCCGGGCGGAGATTCGGATTGCCGAATACGACGCCTCAGACGCCACCACTCGGGAACGGATAGCGTACGATCCTTCCCTGAGAGTTGATCCTATCTTCTCCGGATTATCCGATCTGGAGGAATTCGAAGAAGCAGAATTGGAGCCGATTCGGACGCCGGCGTTCGACGAAGAGCCTGTCGAAACGGCGCTGGGCGGGCAAGATATAATCAGCGGCAACAGCCGTTTGTCTAAACGGGAAACCGCTTTAGCCATGGCGACGCCGATTGAAGTCCTGGATACCCGCCTGGCCCGTCCGGTGTATCACTACTTCAATGATGCCTTGGACCCACCTCTCCCCGACGGGATACCGCCGGGGTCTGAAGACTACCATCGCATTCCCCCTAAAATCATTGTGTTGCCACAGGTTGGAGGGCTGCTCGGCACCTGCCGGCCGCAGGACTGGATCGTGCGGAGGACACCGGGCGCGGGAGTGAGCTGCGGCCGGACCATGCCGGTGACGTGCGTGCTTGGGGCAGGAGTGAAACCGGTGATTCGAGTTGGAGGGAGACATGATGCTCATGAGAATGCTGGGATTGGGGCTTGCCCTCGCAGCGGCGGTTGCCGCTATGGAAGTTCCCGGCCGGGCAGAGGCCTCGGGTGAAGGGCAGACAAACACCCCGCTTGAGGCGACCGAGGACGAAAGCTGGCGCCTGACGCTGAAGGCGTATCTGCAACTGGTCCGTGACCGGAACGAGCGGATTCAGTTCCAGGATGCGGAGTTGGCCATTAAAAAAGAAGGTATCTACAGCGCCCAGGGTGTCTTTGAGCCGACCTTGACGGGAGACTATCAACACGCCGATACGTTCCAGCAGCAAACCGTAAGAGAGTTCATCAGTACCGGATTGTTCCCGACGCGGGATTTCTTCGAAACAAGCAACGACTATGACCTGGCCATCGAAAGCCTGGCGCCTACAGGGGCTCAGCTGAGACTTGGCTACAATTTGCGCGACTTTAGAAATTCGTTCAATCAAGAGATCGTGCCCAGAGAAGTAAAGAGTTTTTTAGGAATCAGCGCCACCCAGCCGCTCTTGAAAAATGCGGGCATCGACACGAATAAGGCCGGCCTCCGGGTTGCCGAAGAGGATGCGGGCATTGCCTTTCAAAACTATCGGGAACAAATGATGAAAGTGATGGCCGAAGCCATTGTGGCCTACTGGAACCTGCGGTTGGCGCAAGACAAGCGGTCGGTCCGCCAGGATTCGGTGGATATCGCCGAACAGATTCTGAACGACAACACGGTGCGCGTCCGGACCGGGAAAATGGCCGCCACGGAGGTACTCGAGGCCAAAGCCGGCCTGGCGCTGCGACGTTCATTTCTGGCCGAGGCCAATCAATCCATCACGTCATCCATGAACACGGCGCGAACGCTGTTTTCCACATCCGGCGTCAAGGCGGCGCCCATCGAAGCGGTGGACGAGATGAAGCTGACGGCCATCGAGGCGGACGTCAGCAAGAGCCTCGGTCGAGCCTACCGGCTGCGGGCCGAGTACCTGGCCGGCTTCCGGAAGGTGGAGCGCGAACAAATCCGCGTCATGTATGCCAAGAACCAGACCTACCCGGAATTGGACCTGAAGGGCAGTTACGGGCTCAACGGGCTTGGGGAGGATCTCGATGCATCCACGGATCAACTTTGGGATCCGAATTACAGAACCTGGGAAGTGGGGCTCCAATTCCGAATTCCCCTGTCCGGCAATCGGAAAAACCGCGGTGAGTTCAACGCCGCCAAAAAACGCAAAGAACAGGCGCTTCTGGAGCTGAAAGCCATCGAGGTTTCGGTGGTCAATTCTGTGGACACGGCCATTCAAAAGGTGCAGAACACGGCTGCCCAGGTCTCCTATTTCAGTGAAGCGGTGAACTACAACAAACAGTTGCTGGCAGCCGAGCTTGCCCGGCTCGATGCAGGTAAGAGCAACAGCCGGATCGTGCTGGAAAAGGAAGAGAATCTGCTTCGGGCCAGGGAGGCGGCACTGGATAGCCTCGTCAACTACCAGCGCGCCGTTGTGGAACTGGACATGGCTGAAGGGTCTTTGCTCGTATCCCACGGCATCGAAATCATGCAGGAGGTTCTCCGATGATGGTTACCGTATTTGGCCCATGGAAACGAATGCTGAACCCAGGTCGAGGGGATATAAAGGGCCGCCGGGTGTATCGTGGATATGGCACGTTCTGAAAACATGGCCGGTCATGTTCGGCACTGGCATTTTTCTCCTCTTTCTCCCGTGCGGGACGTCGTGTGTTTCAGCTCAGGAGCCGTTGTCCCTATCCGGTATCACCGAACCCTACGATGATGTTATTCTCAGTTTTCCGATTCCGGGGATGATCGACAAAATACATTTTAAAGAAGGGTCCTATGTCAAAAAACGACAGGTTATTCTGAACCTCGATCTCAGGATGGAAATCCTGGAAGTGAAGCGTCGCAAGCTTTTCTGGGAGAGCAAGGCGGAGCTGGAAGCGGCAAACACCCGGGTGGCCACATTGAAACCGATTCTGGATGCTACAGTAGAATTGTACCAAAGCACCGGTTCAGTGAGCAAGGAGGATCTGGACGAACTGGAACTTGAGTACAAGCTCGCCGTCGCCGAGGTGCGGCGGCTTGAAATCGCAGAGGATCAGCAGAAAATCGAGTACGAGATGGCCCGGGTAGAGGTGGACAAACGGAAGTTGAAAAGCCCTATTTCCGGGATCATCACCAAATTGTTCATGGACGAGGGCGAAAGCGCGGAGAAACTGCAACCCTTGGTACAGGTCGTGGATGTCAGCCGGTGCCGTTTGGTATGCACGGTGGAGGAACCGATTGGAAGGACCCTCAAAGAGGGGCAGATTGTGAATCTGCGGATTCGCATGGGGAGTGCGTCGGTTTCAAAGGAGGGCACCATCGTGCTCGTCTCCCCGGTTGTCGACGCCGCCAGCGGCCTCCTCGAAGTCAAAGTAGAATTCGACAATCAGGATAAAGCAGTTCGCCCGGGGGTTACCGGCGAAATGATTCTTGACGCACCATAGGAGTACTTTTCATCAACATGTACCGTTAGAATCGCACTGGATTAGAATTGCCTGTAGGGATATCTACCGCGGAGACGCAGAGTGCGCAAAGGTGATTTCTCTTTTTCAGAATCCCTGAGAGGGGGATTCTGAAAACGGACTACTAGGGAAGGGCACTGCAGTTTATCTTATTTGTGAGCCACTTGTTTGGGTTTTAGCCCTCTCTGTCCCGAGGCTCTTGAATGGGCAGCCAAAACCCAAATTGAAGATAGGCTTTGCGACCTCAGCGCCTTTGCGGTGAAGAATGGGTTCTGAGCATACTCGGAACGGAATGCATACGACTACTATACCCCAACGAAAGATCCAATCATGGCTATCCAACTCGAAGACCGCACCACCGATCTGGATCGGATCATCGGCACCCTCGAAGAGCTTCGGCGATTTACAGGGTCCCCCAGTGAATTCTGGGCTGCCTTTCTTCAGGGCGCCACCCGGCTGGCCGAGGCTCAATGCGGCCTGTTAATGATCAGTGATCCCGGGGAGAACACCTGGCAGCATGCCGGGATGTGGCCGGCACAGGCTCCGGCCGTCTTAAAAGGGGCGGAGACCCGGGAGAAAATACATACCGTTGCCAGGGCCTCCGTCGATCGTGGATATGCCTGGGAGGCTCTCGGTAGTCGCGGTAAATCAGGGGTGCTGCTGGGCATCCGTCTCAAATTCCAAGAGGAGGAACGGGCGGGTGTGGCGGTATTTCTCCTGGAGACCTTCTCGCGAAAACGGGTGGACCATGTGCTCGTGCGCCTGAACCTGGTGGCCGACATTCCTGCCTTCTACCAGCTGGGGCGGCTGGCGCGACAGGCCCAGAGCGACGTGGTGCAGTTTGCCGACGCCCTGGACCTGATGGTGCTGGTCAATGCCGAGAAAAAGTTCATCGCCGCCGCAATGACCTTCTGCAATGAGCTGGCCGCGGGATTTCACTGTGATCGCGTCAGTCTCGGATGGCTAAAGGGCGACTATGTGCGCGTAAGGGCCATTAGCCACATGGAGCGATTTGAGAAGAAGATGGATGCGGTTCAGAAGCTCGAAGGCATCATGGAGGAGGCCTTTGACCAGGACGAGGAGCTCCTGTGGCCCCGGCCCAAGGAAAGCACTTTTGTGTCCCGCGAACACGAATCATTTGCCCGGGAGATGGGATCCGATAACATCGTATCGCTGCCGATCCGCCTGGAAGACACCCCGGTTGCCGTGCTGACCTGTGAGCGCAGTAAAGCATCCTTTCAGGAAAACGAGGTTCGGGCCCTCCGGGTGGCCTGCGACCAGGCGGCCAGACGCTTGGGAGACTTGGAAAAACGGGATCGGTGGTTTGGGGCCCGGATGGTGGCAGCCGCCCGCGAGGGATTGGGAAAACTGATCGGGGTCGAGCATACGTTTGCCAAGCTGCTCGGTATTCTTCTCTGCGCCGCAATGGCCTTCTTGTTGTTCGGAAAGCTACCCTACCGGGTGGAAGCACTTTTTCTTCTGAAAACCGATGACGTGGCTCACATACCGGCCCCGTTCGAAGGATATATCGACAAGGTTCACGTCAAAGTGGGGGATCGGGTTGTGGAATCGACGCCGCTGTTGTCTTTGGACACCAGCGAGCTCCTCCTGGAGGAGTCCACCGCCATTGCCAATCAGCACCGATATTCCAGGGAGAGTGAGAAGGCCAGGGCGGAAAATGCCCTGGCGGATATTAAAATCGCGCAATCCCTGGAGGCCCAGGCCCGCGCCCAGCTGGCGCTGGTCCGTCATCATTTAAAGAACGCGGATATTCTGGCCCCCTTTGACGGGATTGTGGTGGAGGGAGATCTGGAGGAGCTTCTCGGGGCGCCGGTGCAAAAGGGAGATGTCCTGTTCAAGGTGTCCAAGCTCGCGAACTTGTATTCCGAACTCAAGGTGGACGAACGGGATGTCCACGAGATCAGCACATCCAATACCGGCGAGATCTCCTTTATCAGCCGGCCCGAGGAAAAGTTTCCCATTGTTGTCTTGCGGATCGACCCTGTGGCCATGGTCGAAGAGGAAGGCAACGTTTTTCTGGTGCGTGCGGAATTCCCGGGCGATGTGGCGCTCTGGTGGCGCCCGGATATGAGCGGCGTGGCCAAGATCGATGTGGGTAAACGGAATGTGTTGTGGATTGTGACCCATCGGACCATCGATTTTCTACGAATCTTTTTATGGTGGCAATATGCCGAGAGCGGGACGAACATTCAGTGAGTCATGGCACCGGGTGGCCGGCCTTCGGGTGAGCCTCCATCCGACGGTATCCGCGCGTAAGCAGTTATTTCGCGGGGAGACGTGGTATATCCTTCGCGATCCGTTCAACAATCAGTTTTTTCGCCTTCGCCCCGAGGCCTATGACTTTGTCATCCGCCTCCAAACGGATCGGACCGTGGAAGAGGTATGGCACGAATGCCTGGAGAGAAATCCAGACGAGGCGCCGGGACAAGAAGACGTGATACAACTGCTGACCCAGCTCCACTTCGGCAACCTGCTCTATTTTGAACAGGCGGCCGACAGCGCCAAGCTCTTCAAGCGATTTCGAAAGCGGAAGCAAAAAGAACTTCGGGCCAAACTGCTCAGCATCATGTTTTTTCGGTTGCCCCTGCTGGATCCGGATCGGATGCTGAACAAAGCGAAACCGCTCATACGGGCCATTTTTTCGCCGGTCGGCGCCGCCGTCTGGATCATTGTCGTGGTCATGGCGGTCAAAGTAGTCGTAGACCGGCTCGATATGGCCATGGACCAGTTTCAGGGTGTCCTGGCCCCAAACAATCTGTTTTTGCTTTATATCGGTCTGGTCATCATCAAAACGCTCCACGAGTTCGGCCATGCCGCTGCATGCAAACGCTTCGGTGGAGAGGTCCATACCATGGGCATCATGCTGCTGGTGTTTACCCCGTTGCCCTATATGGATGCCACATCGAACTGGGCATTTCGGAGCCGTTGGCAGCGGGCTCTTGTCGGGGCGGCGGGCATGATCACAGAAGTGTTTATTGCCGCCTTGGCCGCTTTTGTATGGGCCCGGACCGGACCGGGGACCACCCATAGTCTGGCGTACAACATCATGTTTATCGCCTCGGTATCGACGTTGATCTTCAACGCCAACCCGCTCCTTCGATTTGATGGCTATTACATTCTGTCCGATCTTCTGGACATTCCAAGCCTGCACACTCGGTCAAAGAAGCACCTGCGCCACCTGGTCGAATACCATGCGTTTGGATACCGGGAATCCTTCAGTCCTGCCCGAAGCCGAAATGAGGCCGTGTGGCTCACGGTGTTCGGTATTGCCGCCGGCATCTACCGTGTCATCGTGTTTGCCGGAATCGTTCTGTTTATCGCCGATAAATTTCTTCTGGCCGGGTTGCTCATGGCCCTGGTCTGTGTCGTCTCCTGGGTGATCGTGCCCCTGTACAAGTTTATCGTCTATTTGGCATCCAGCCCCCGTCTGGCGCGAAACCGACTCCGGGCCAATGTGCTGAGTATCGGCTTTTTTGCCCTGATCATCGGATTTCTGGCGGTTTTACCCGTTCCGAACCGTTTCCGGGCTCCCGGCGTGCTGGAGGCGGTAAAGTATGTCCGCGTGATTAATGATGCCCCGGGACATGTGGTGCAGCTGCTGGCCGAACCGGGGAGCACGGTCCCGGAGGGCGACCCGCTGCTGGTGCTGGCCAACCGGGAGCTGGGCCTGGAGATTGCGACAACCATTGCGCAACGGGAGGAGACCCAGGCCATGCAGTTCAAGGCCATGCGTGAGGCGACGGCGGATCTTGAACCCTTACGAAAACGCCTTGAGGCCGTGGGATCGAAGATCAACGACTTGCTGGCGGAAGAGGCCGCTCTGGTGGTCCGTGCTCGCCAGGACGGCGTCTGGGTGGCTCCCTACGCAATGGAAATGGTGGGCTCCTGGCTTCACCGGGGAGCGCTGATCGGAGAGCTGGTGGATCCGGGAAGTTTCCGGTTTTCCGCCGTGGTTTCCCAGGACGAGGCGGCCGATCTGTTTGAGGGGGAAATCCGCAAGACCGAGGTGCGCATATTCGGCCAGGGGGGAGAAAACCTCGAGGTCTACAAGGTTCGCATTATTCCATTTCAGCAGGAAACTCTGCCCTCCGCGGCACTCGGATGGTTCGGGGGCGGCAGCGTGGCGGTTTCCTCCCAGGATGATACCGGACTGAAAACCGCTGAACCCTTTTTCCAGATTTACGCGGACATCGCTCCCAATGACAGGGTCAAGATGCATCATGGACAATCGGGGAAGGTCAGGTTCACACTGAAGCCGAGCCCGCTGTTGATGCAATGGGGCCATAAACTCCGGCAGCTGCTCCAAAAAAGGTACCAGATATGATTCTACCGACTCAGGATTATCGCCGCACCCACATTGTGACACCCCAGAAACTGCACCGGGGGCTGGACGGATTCGTCCATGGACTCGTGGGCCGGTACCAGCGGCGCAACAGTATCGCCCGGACCATGCAGGTAGAAGCCGAAAAGATATACCATGCGGCAGGGGAATTTCGGCATCTGGCCGACGGTCGGCTGCGGGAGCGTCTCCGGGACTTGCAGGCCCGATTCCGCAAGCAGGAGGCGAAGGACATTGGGCAATGCCTCCCGGACGCATTGGCCATGCTGGTGGAAGCCGCCGACCGGAAACTTGGGCTGCGGCCGTACCCGGTCCAGGTCATGGGAGCCATGGCCCTGTATCATGGGTATCTGACGGAGATGGCTACCGGCGAAGGGAAGAGTTTGACCGCCTGCCTGCCGGCCGTTCTGGCCGCATGGACCGGAAGACCGTGTCATCTGGTGACCGTCAACGATTACCTGGCCAACCGGGATGCCGTGGAGATGCGTCCTTTTTATGCATTCTGCGGTGTCTCGGTGGGCAGCATCCTGGGTGAAATGGACCCCCGCCTTCGTCGCAGCAACTACGACAACGGTGTGGTCTATACGACCCTGAAGGAACTGGTTGCCGATTTTCTTCGGGATCGCCTGATCCTCGGGACGATGTCACACCCCTATCGACGTTTGCTGAGACAGGTGCTTGACCCCCGCTTTCGGGATTCGGAGGGACTGGTCTTAAAGGGGCTGGATACAGCCATTGTGGACGAGGCCGACAGTGTGCTCATCGATGAGGCGGTCACCCCGTTGATCATTTCCCGTATGGAGGAAAACGAACCGCTCGTCGACGCCTGTACCCGGGCCCACCGTATTGCTGCAGACTTGCATCCGACGGAGGACTACCGGGTGGATCACAAGTATAAGGAAATCCGGTTTACCAAAGCAGGGCGGTCCAAGCTCGAAGCCCGGGCACAACGGCTTCCCGGAATCTGGCGTGGCCCCGCACGTCGGGAAGAGCTGGTCCAGCAGTCTCTCACGGCGCGGGAGTTTTATCGTAAGGACAAGCAGTATGTCGTCCAGGATGATAAGGTGGTGATCGTCGATGAATTTACCGGACGCCTCATGCCCAATCGGACCTGGCGGCATGGGCTGCACCAGGCTGTCGAGGCCAACGAAGGGATCGCGGTCAGCAATCCCAGTGAAACACTTGCCCGGCTCAGCTTCCAGCGTTTTTTCCGGTTTTTCAGGAAGCTGTCCGGTATGACCGGCACCGCGCGTGAGGCCGCCGGTGAATTCTGGCATATTTATCGGCTGCCGGTCCCGTTCCAACCAATCGGCCCTGCATCCGAAAGCAGCAGCCGGATGCCGTTTTCCCGACGGCTGATCAAAAGTGGGACGCCATCGCCGGCGAGATCCAAAAAGGGAACCAAACAGGACGGCCGGTTCTTGTGGGCACCCGGAGTGTCGTTGCCAGCGAACGCCTTGCGGAACAATTGACCGCCATGGGATTGGGCTTCAACCTGCTCAACGCGGTTCGGCATCGCGAAGAAGCCCGGATCGTGGCTGCCGCCGGGGAACCGGGGCGCATCACCATCGCGACCAATATGGCCGGTCGCGGCACGGACATCAAGCTGGGCCGAAGCGTGGCCGAAATGGGGGGCCTTCACGTGATTGCCACCGAGCGGCATGAGTCCGGTCGTATCGACCGTCAGCTCTTTGGTCGGAGCGCCCGCCAGGGAGACCCGGGCAGCTGCCAGGCATTCATGAGCGCCGAGGATGAACTGATCGAGAGATTTGTTCCGGCCCCAATGAGAAAGCGGCTGGTCGGGGCACTGAGTAAAAAGGCTCCGGGATCGGGGGGGCTGGCAAAAGCCGCCATTGCCCACGCCCAGCGGGCAGCCCAGCGTTTGGCCTATAAGCAGCGGCGAAATGTACTTCAAATGGACACCTGGCTCGAAGAGGCGTTGTCCTTTTCGGGGCCCGGATCGGAGTATTAATCCATATAGGAGTAGAAATAGGATTATGGGGGGCTTCTCGCAAAGCTCCAGCACTTAGGTCGATAGAGACTTCTCCAAATAGCCAGAATATGGTAAATAAATAAAACTATCAGAAGGTTCACCCATCAACTTATCATTCTGATCGGAGGAGCGTAAAGCATGGCTGACCAAGAGCAGGAAACGAGCGAAACCCGGGAAAAAGTACAAAACTGGCTGATGGGAGAAGGTTGGCAAATTTCCGAACAGCCCCATCCGGATGCGGAATGGCTGATCCGGGCTGAAGATGCCGCCCAGAGAAGGATTCTGATCGGCCAGAACAAGGCACGGCCCGATATGATCCTGTTGGAAGCGCGTGTCAACCTGGCCGATGAGCACCAGGAGATGTTCGAGAAGCTCCCCGAAAAGACGCGGCGACTGACCCTTTGGAACCTGCGTTTTCGACTTCTATCCTTGAACGTCGATTTTGCCGGCGTGGCCGAGCCGATGAAGACGGTCCTGCTCACACAGCGAATCTATCTGGATGGGCTCACAAAAGACAATTTCCTCCAACGATTTTCAATTGTGCGGAATGCCGTTGTGATGGTGATTTGGTCCATTACCCGCCAGCTGGAAGGCGTGGAACCGCCAGCGGAAACGGCAACCCCGACCACCCACTAATTCCCCCAGACAGATCCCCCCACATGCGTCCCCAATGTGGCTGCATTCATGCCGCTTGGCGGACCTCGCTCGGGGATCTTCCGGTCCACTTTTTAAAGGCTCGTGAAAAGGCGCTCAGTTCTTAAAACCCGAGTATGAATGCCACCTCCGTCAGATTCATCCCCTGGTCCCGTACATAGTCCGTTGCCAGATCTTTTCGCACCTCCTCCAGCAGTTTTCCGAAGGTCGTGCCTTCGCTGCGCAGGTTTCGTTGAAGGCTGCGGACACTCATGTGCAGTTCTTTGGCCACCTTCTCGTCAGACACGCTTCCGGAGGGCAGGTTCTTAATGATCGCGCTTTTCACCCGTTGGGCGATGTCCTTTTTTTTCAGCCCGGCCAGATAGTTGATGATGATCTGATCATGGATTCTGGCGATTTCCGGATTATAGCCTTTCAATGGGGCATCCACCTTGTCCTTCGGAAACAGAAGCAGGTTTCGATCCGCCCTGAAGGTGACAGGCGATTTGAAATACGCAAAATATTCTCCGGCGCAGGATGGGGCGTCATGGATGAAGCTGACCGAGTGGGGATTGAGTTCTGGGCCGTAATTGATACGGCACATGGATGTCACAATTGAGAAGAAGGAATCGGTGCGGGAAGGTATCACAATGGTGGTGGGTTTGAGTTTCAAATCCAATCCCACACCCTCGTCCATTTCCACGATTTGCAGGATGGCGATTTTCGTGATGGCGTAGATATACCGCTCCAGACGGCCTAAGGCTTCTCTCAGGGTGGCACTGGCCAGCCAGGCATAGCCCAGGGCATTCAGATGGGAGGGGTGCCAGAGGCGGCCCGACTTTAGCCCGAAACATGGGTCATCGATGGTCTTGGACGCCTGGTACCACAGATGGTCTCCAACCGTTTGAAGCGCCCGGGCACCGGGCTTTGACATCATGTCCTGGGTAATCCCCTGCCGGGAGAAAATCGGTTCCGGGTCGTGGCCGTACATCTCCAGAAGCTCCCATAAGATGGCCGCCGGTGCCAACAAGCAGGTTTTCTGCATTTTCTGATTTCTCCTTCGACGGATCCGGTTGTGGAAATCATATCCGGCTTTGTCGTGAACTTTCCTTTAATTCCAAGCGCTGCCGGTGGCGGATATAACCTCATGAAATAGCGAGACGTTTAGTGATGTTTGCCAAGTAATCGCCGGAAAGTACTTTTTGATTAACAAAATTGGTGCCGCCGGTCAACGAATTGGCGCGTTAAGTCAAGGACAAATTCTGAACATGTCCTATGTTTCTGCCATAACGATTCCAAAAGAGCGACATTGGCGCGATCGATAATATCGTTAACGAATTTATTCTGAGGTCCTGCATGGCAGATAATACTCGAAATACAAAAACGGAACGACGGTTATCCACGGTGCTGCTGGCCATTCTCCCTCTCGGTGGATTGGTGTTCGCACTGATTGCCTCCGATAGCGGCTGGAGTTGGAGTTTTTTCGGAGCGCTCGTGTTCTGGATCGGATGTGTTTTCGGTCTGTGCGACATTATCGTGTCCGCCTTAGTGAAACGTATTTAAAAAAAGCCCCTCACCATCCGGGCCGCGACGATCACATCTTTTTTTTACGCGTCTGGGACAATCATTTGTGATGCTTTTCTCAGAGTATCGAGCCGCCGCCAGCATTACACTTGAGCGTCCCAGGCGCGTTTTGTTGCCCCCCAACACCATTGATGGGTCCTCCGGCGATTCCGCCGGTCCCGCAACACATCACCTGAAGGCAAACCAACTGTGTTCCACTGATAAAACCCGGAAGGGGCGAAGAATGGAAATGAAATGCGCTAAGTTTTCAAATCAACGAAATATGACGATCCCAACTGATGGGCCCTGCCAGGAAAACGAAATGGTATTCGGGCGGCAGACTTCCGATGCCCCGTCGCCTCTGCGCAGTACCTGGGAAAGTGCTGCCCGTGAGGTGCTCAGCACGCCTGTCACCCTCAGGCAATTTTGCCTGAAAATGCTGTTAAGAGGTATTGAAGAACCGGATATTAGACTGATGTGGCTGGCTGAGTGGAAGAGCCAGGGAAAGGTTGTCGAGCTGGAAGACGGGTATTTCCAGTTGGCCGAGCAGGCCAACCTTAAAGAGAAATAAACCATGCATTTATTATTTGCTGAGATCCCCAGACAAAGCGCATGATGAGGGGGATGAGGGCATATTTTCCGCTTGACACACTATCTTCAAATTGGTACCAAATTCGTCTCTTTGGGCGGGTAGCTCAGTTGGGAGAGCGACGGCATTACAAGCCGTAGGTCACAGGTTCAAGCCCTGTTCCGCCTACCATTTCATGAACAACTTTCGATAGTTGATTTGCTGATGTAAAAGTTAGTATGGTGGAGCATCAGCCAATCAACACACTGACATAACTGCGGGGGCGTAGCTCAGTTTGGTTAGAGCGCCGGCCTGTCACGCCGGAGGTCGCGAGTTCGAGTCTCGTCGCTCCCGCCATTTAACCTATCCGGGCCTGTTGCCGTATTTCGAGTGACAGGCCTTTTTGTTTATGCCTTTCTACGTTCACGATGACAAATTTGTCGCAACTCCGGACTCTTCAAATTAAATTTTAAAAAATAACAATAAGTTATACTAAAGACCGGTTTGGCCCGGTATTTGCTTAGCTATCCGTATAGCTTGTACCGAAAAACCAAACTAAGGGGTGCGTCGTGCAACATATTAAGGACTACATTTCCACCAACGCCGTTATCGTCCTGTTGGTCGCAGCGCCGACACTGATCGGTGTTGCATTCTGGAGTATCGTAAATCCCCTCCTGACGCTCGTTTTTCTTGTGACAGCGGCCGGTTTTTTCAGACCCATTCAACGATATCTCGTCAGCGCTGGGGATTCGTCTGGCAACTGACCAAGATAAAACTTAAAGCCATAAGGGGATATGATATTGGATTAACCTGTTTTGTTGAACACCGTCGAGGGCCGGTATCGGCCCTTTTTTAGTTCCAGGAATTGATTTTTACCATTTGCTGATTTAGTTTATAGGAGTAGGCAGTGGGAGGCTACATTCCTGTCTACTCTTTTCCTCCTTAACGAGTCTGGGGGTGGGTTATCTTTCCCCAGACTCTGTCTTTTGGACCCCTTTCAATACATTACAACTCTTGATCATCACAAAGACGCGGAGTCCGCAGAGAAGGGCGCTGGTATCCTGATCTGCTAAGATGGGCGTTCCGGGTAAAGGTTGTCTCAGGCAGGCATGCAGGAATAGGGACCAGGGCGGACTTACTCGGATTCCCGATACAGCGCCAAAACACCGGATCTTGCCACCTTTTTAATGCCATAGGGTTTTAATAGCCGGAGCAGGGCATCAATCTTGTCCTGTCCGCCGGTGACTTCGAAGATGTAATGGGTCTGTCCGGTATCTACTATTTTGCCCCGGAAGGTGTCGATGATTCGCAGCACTTCCGGACGATCTTTAGGCTTGGCATTGATGCAGATCATGGCCATTTCACGTTTGACCGCTTCCTCGCCGGTCATGTCCCTGACTTTGATCACATTGATCAGACGTCGGACCTGCTTCATGATCTGTTCAAACCGTTCCGGGCTGGATTTGGTGGTGATGGTTATTCTGGACATTTCCGGATTTGCCGTGGGAGCGCCGCATATGGTTTCGATATTGTAATTGCGACTGGCAAACAGACCCGACACTCGGGCGGTCACCCCAGGCTCGTTTTCCACGAGCATGGTGATGATGTGTTTGTCTCTCGGCATGGGCGTTTTCCGTCGATCATGGATGGGGTTATGGAATTCGGGATAGATTGCTTATAGTCGAATATCAAGTCGGGGTCAAACCGCTCAGCACTACGTAGGAGATCTCCCGCGGCTGGTCTGCCTGACCGACGATGAGTGACCATCCGGGAGGGTGTCCATATGTTGGATGTGTGACAGGGGTCCATGAAAAAGGCCGGAATCAAATCCGGCCTTATCCGTTCAGACGTCTTGGGATCGGAAACCACTTCGGGGCATTAGATCAGCGGTTTCCGGCTAATTTGATCCTCATCTGTTTCCGGGAGCATTCCAAAAGCGATATCGTTCTCATTGAAAAGCTTGTCGCCATCGCCCAATATCAATGCGTGGGTGAGCACCTCATCCATGTGTTCCACAGTCGCTATGTTGAGCTGTCGCTGGACATCGGTGGGGATCTCCTTCAGATCCTTCTCGTTTTCTTTTGGAATCAGTACCTTTTTGATCCCACCCCGATGGGCCGCCAGGATCTTCTCCTTGAGCCCGCCGATGGGGAGGACCCGGCCCCGCAGAGTGATCTCCCCGGTCATGGCCAGGTCACGGTATACCGCTCGCTTGGACAAGGCGGATACGATGGCCGTGCACATGGAAATCCCCGCTGAGGGGCCATCTTTCGGGATGGCACCTTCGGGAATGTGAATGTGCAAATCGAGATTCTTATGGAAATCCTCATCGATCATGAGCCTCTTGGCGCGGGACCGCACATAACTGACGGCCGCCTGGGCCGATTCCTTCATGACATCACCGAGCTTGCCGGTGATTTTCACATCACCCTTTCCCGGCATGGTGATGGTTTCAACGGCCAAAAGTTCACCCCCGACCTGAGTCCAGGCCAGCCCGGTCACCATGCCGACTTGGTCCTCCTCTTCGATCTGGCTTTTCCGGAACCGTTGGGGGCCAAGGTATTTCGGAATGGATTTCGCGGTGACATGAACCGGTTTCTTCCGATTATCTTTTATGATTTCCCTGGCGATTTTTCGGCAGACCGACGAGATTTCGCGCTCCAAGTTCCGGACCCCCGCTTCCCGGGTGTATTCATTGATGATGGTTAACACCGCGCTCTTGGAAATCTTCGGAGGCATGTTCTCCAGCCCGTTGGCCTTGACCTGTTTGGGGATCAGGAAATCCTTGGCAATATGGTATTTTTCGTATTCGGTGTATCCCGGTAAGCGGATGATTTCCATGCGGTCCTGGAGGGGCAGCGGGATGTCCGGCAACGTGTTGGCGGTGGTGATGAACAGAATGTTGGAAAGATCGTAGTCGAGATCCAGATAGTGATCATTGAAGCTGTAGTTCTGCTCGGGATCCAGCACTTCCAGGAGCGCGGCGGATGGGTCGCCTCTGAAATCCATGCTCATTTTGTCGACTTCATCGAGGCAGAAGACCGGATTGTTGACTGCAATTTTCTTAAGGGATTGGAGGATTTTTCCCGGCATGGCGCCGATATAGGTTCTCCGATGCCCCCGGATTTCGGCTTCGTCGCGAACACCCCCCAGGGAGAGCCTGACAAACTTTCTACCGGTGGCACGGGCCACGGACTTGGCCAACGATGTTTTACCAACACCGGGGGGGCCGACAAAGCAGAGAATCGGTCCTCGGATTTTTTTAACCAGTGACTGAACGGCCAGATACTCGATGATGCGTTCCTTGGGTTTATCCAGCCCATAATGGTCTTCATCGAGGATGACCTCAGCTTCCGGCATATCGTTTCGGACCTTGCTCCGTTCAAAGAAGGGCATGCTGATGATCCACTCGATGTAATTGCGGACCACAGTCGCTTCCGCGGACATGGGCGTCATGAGCTTGAGCTTTTTAAATTCCTGTCTGGCTTTGGCGGCGGCTTCCTTTGGCATGCGCTTCCGTTTGATGCGCCGCTCCAGCTCCTTGAGTTCGTCGCTGGGATCCTCTTCGGTGCCCATCTCCTTTTTGATGGCCCGCATCTGCTCATTGAGATAGTAATGCTTCTGGGTTTTTTCCATTTGCTCTTTAACGCGTGCTTTGACGCGTTGATCCATCTGGAAGATTTCTACCTCCATCTTGATCAGTCGGAGCAGTTGGGCAATGCGGTTATCCAAATCCAGGGCTTCGAGAAGCCGCTGTTTGTCTTCGATTTTGAAGTTGAAGTGAGCGGCAATGGTATCTGCCAGGTGGGACGGGTCGGTAATTGCTCCGACACTGCTCACCAGTTCCTTGGCCACATTCTTGTTGAGTTTGGCGTACTCATCGAAGGTCTCATTCATCGCCCGGAGCAGGGCCTGTTTCTGGGGGTCGCTTAATCGGGATTCGTCCAAGGTTTCGAGCTCCACCAGAAAAAAGTCTTCATTGGGCTTGAAATCGGTGATTCGGGCACGGGCTTTACCTTCAACCAGGGCCTTCACGGTGCCGTCCGGTAGTTTCAACAGTTGAAGAACCGTGCCGATGGTGCCGGTCAGATGAATGTCTTTTTCATCGGGGTTGTCGATCTTGGCTTTTCGTTGGGTCGCCAGGAATACACTTTTGTCTTTATTCATGGCATCTGCGAGGGCATTGACCGACTTTGACCGTCCGACAAACAGGGGCGCAACCATATGGGGAAACACCACAAGGTCCCGGAGCGGCAGCATGGGAAGAACCTGCCTTTCCACGGGATGTTCGGGCATCTCTTTGTTAAAAATCTTGGGTATCATAGAATCTCATGTCTATCTGAAGTCATTTATATTAGAGGCTGTCCGATGGCCGGATCAGGCCTGTTTTTTCGTCTGTTCGTAGAGCAGGATCGGATCCTCCTTTCGGACGATCACCTCTTCGCTGATGACGCATTCCTTGACATTATCGATGGACGGGATCTGGTACATAATATCGAGCATGCTGGTCTCCAGAATCGCCCGCAATCCTCTGGCACCGCTTTTCCGTTTCATGGCCTCTTTAGCAATCGCAGACAGTGCGCTGTCGGTAAATCTCAGGTTCACCCCTTCAATTTCGAAAAGCTTTTTGAATTGTTTGATCAGCGCATTTTTCGGTTCGGACAGGATGCGAATCAGCGATGACTCCCGCAGCTCGTCCAAGGTGGCCACCACCGGCAGCCGCCCGAGAAATTCGGGGATTAGACCGAACTTCAGAAGGTCTTCGGGTTGGACCTCCTTGAGAATTTCACCGATATTCCGATCGTCGGTTTTCATTATTTTTGCGCCGAACCCCATGACTTTGGAACCGAGCCGCCGCTGAATGATCTGCTCCAGTCCCGTAAAGGTGCCGCCGGAAATGAAGAGAATGTTGGACGTGTCGACTTTGACAAAATCCTGCTGGGGATGCTTGCGTCCGCCTTTGGGCGGCACACTGGCGGTGGTTCCCTCGATGATTTTCAGCAGGGCCTGCTGGACACCCTCACCCGATACATCCCGGGTGATGGAGGGATTATCCGATTTGCGGGCGATTTTGTCGATTTCATCAATGTAAACAATTCCCCGCTGGGCTCGATCCACATCATAGTCGGCATTCTGCAGCAGGGACAGAATGATATTTTCGACGTCCTCACCAACATAGCCGGCCTCGGTCAAGCTGGTGGCATCGGCAATGGTAAACGGGACGTTCAGGAATCGCGCTAGGGTCTGAGCCAGCAATGTTTTGCCGCAACCGGTGGGACCGATTAAAAGGATGTTGCTTTTTTCAATCTCGACCTCGCCCGTGCTCACGTTCGATTCCAAGCGTTTGTAATGGTTGTGAACAGCAACGGCGAGCACCTTTTTTGCTTCATCCTGTTCGATCACATAATCGTCCAACAGTGCTTTTATCTCCTTGGGCGCCGGAAGCTGCTCCATTTCGCCGGATTCTTTTTCCGTCTCCTCTTCGATAATTTCGCTGCACAGTTGGATGCACTCGTCGCAGATGTACACGGCAGGGCCGGCGATCAGCTTCTTGACCTCTTTCTGGTTTTTTCCGCAGAATGAGCAGAACAGGTTGTCGTTGCCATCCCCTTTTTTTGTCATGCTATGCCTCCACTTGTTTATCGATGTCATTCAGGTCCTCACGGCTCTGGATGACATGATCGATGATGCCGTAATCCATGGCTTCGATGCCGGACATGAAAAAATCCCGATCTGTATCCCGCTGGATCGTTTCCATGTCCTTGCCGGTGTGTCTTACCAGGATTTCATTCAGCGCATCCTTCATGCGGAGAATCTCTTTTGCCTGGATTTCGATATCCGACGCCTGCCCCTGGAACCCGCCCATGGGCTGGTGAATCAGTATGCGTGAATTCGGCAACGAATAACGTTTCCCAGCATTTCCGGCGGTCAGGAGCAACGCTCCCATACTCGCCGCCTGGCCGATACATACCGTGGCAATATCGGGCTTGATGTACTGCATGGTATCATATACCGCCAGCCCTGCGGTGACAACACCTCCGGGCGAATTGATGTAAAAATTAATATCTTTATCCGGATCTTCCGATTCGAGAAACAACAACTGGGCAATCAACAGGTTGGCGATATCGTCATTGATTGCGGTGCCTAAAAAAATGATCCGATCCTTCAACAGCCGGGAATAAATGTCATAAGCACGCTCACCGCGGCTGCTTTGTTCGATAACCATTGGAATTAGCGGCACAATTCACTCCTTCCGGTCAAGTTTACGTCCATAAAAAAACA
>Ga0056120_1000074_pt1 | contig 19873 bp, 20 predicted proteins | sample WorMettaBAHAMAS2_FD_71121 | JGI IMG/M metagenome (GOLD analysis project Ga0056120, IMG submission 71121) | Marine gutless worms symbiont microbial communities from Max Planck institute for Marine Microbiology, Germany - Olavius tantulus BAHAMAS.2 ...
GCGTTACCCCTTCTGTGTCATTCCCCCATTAGAAATATGTAGAAAAACATCTCCCGAGTAGTTCTCTTCATTACATGAAACGAAGATAGCTATTCAACTTCATCGGGTGGGATTTTCTCTTAACAATTTTCCCGCCCAGGCCGGGAAACAAGGGTTTGATGGAAACCCTAAACTTGCGGATGTCATTTCTGACTTACTATCCCTCGATCCCTTGATTCCTTGAATTTTACCAGCCTCTGGCGGGCCTTGGCCCCTTGGATCCCTGGTCGCCTTCGGCGCCGCCCGGAACGGGTAAACCTCGGATCCTGCTTTCAAAGGCGTTTCATCGGTTGCGCAACCGGTTTCGCGTGTTGATGTGGAGCAATTCGGTCAATCCGTCCGACTCTGAAACTGAATAACTACGGAATAGGAAAGGAGCAGTAAAATGAAACACGCACACCCCATTCTGATTTGTCTGTTGGCCCTGTCTTTTCTTCTGCTCATGGGGACATCGGCCCTGGCCGGAGAACAGTCCCAAAAGTCAAACGACCTGATCAATATCAACACGGCGACGGTCGATGAACTCACCCAGCTCAAGCGGATCGGGCCTTCCTATGCCCAGAGAATTGTCGATTTCCGCGAGCAGAATGGACCTTTTCGGGCACCCGAAGATATCATGCTGGTAAAGGGCATCGGCCAGAGAACATGGGAAGAAAATATGGACCACATCACGGTGGAACCCCGTCCGTCTGAAAAGAAGCAGTAAATGCTCTTTATTCTTTGCGGCCGGTCTTCAACGACCGGCCGCATTTGCACCCGAACGGTGAAGGCAGCCCTATGATCGAAATCCATATCGAAGGCATGTTGAAAGCGATAATTGTGAGCTTAATATAAACACACTCGGACCCTTGACCCGCCTGTCCTGAACAAGCGCAGCGCGTCGAAGGATGGCTCCGTGGACCCGCTTCTCCAATGAACCTGGAGAAGAATGACAGACAGGGATTTCCCGGTATCGGACCGGTACTTTCCACCCGCTACTGAAACGATTTGGGTCCTTACGCGGAGTGTTGCGTGCCTCTGCAGAGCCGCTATCCGATATCACGGGTGTTGGAAGAAAGAGAACAGAGAGTATTGGTCAACTACTGGATGCGGAATTCGATACAATAGATGATGTTAAAAGCATGACCTTATATGTTTAAGAGCGATTTTCGCTGGTGCAGGTGTGTAATTTTAGCCACAATTTCTGCACAATCTGCCACTCCATATAATCATAATATCTTGAAAAGATTTTATTTTTCTTGACAAAAGGGGTTTTTTATGTTAAATTATTGAACGTTCAATTGCTGAACGCTAAAATTTCACTATTTGGTTAAAATTAGTATTGATTTCAAGTGATTGCAGCTTCCTTTGGCCGTAATCGGCCAGGCGAAGCTGTCTCTGTATCTACCCAATACACCCTATTTTGCCACATCACCGACATGTCCTGTCGACATTGAAACTAACCCTATATCTCATTTGATAATGCGGCGGCAGCGCGCTTCATAAAGTTGCGGCACCATTTAAGCTATGGAACCCCAAGAACTCCGTACTCTGAAGATCCTCGAAGCGGTTGATAACGGGGAGGCTCCGAGCCAGCGGGATCTCGCGCGCCAATTGAATATCTCCCTCGGGCTTGTCAATTCCTTTGTCAAACGGCTCGTCAACAAGGGGTATTTTAAAATTTCGACTATTCCTCGGAACCGGGTGAAATACATCCTGACTCCGAAAGGCGCCGCCGAAAAAACACGGCTTACATACGAGTATATACAGTACTCCTTTCAGTTCTATAAAGAAGGTCGTCGAAAACTCAGGGATCTGTTCTCCAAACTATACGAAGAGGGGGTTACCACCGTAGCGCTTTACGGGGCATCAGATCTTGCGGAAATCGCCTACTTGTTTCTGCAGGAAACCGACCTGAAGCTCTCGGCTATCGTTGATGAGGAAAAAGCCGGGCAGATGTTTATGAGAAGGGAAAGCAATAGCCTCCAGGACCTTCCGGATCTTAACTTCGACTGTATTCTTCTCACCACAACTGAAGCTCAAAAAGAAGCTCAAGAAAAAATAGTGGATATGGGCATCGATGAAGAAAAAATTAAGCTATTGGAGTAGCATTTCTGGCTGGTTCTAATTAGTTACTAATTTTCCAAACCGGAACCGGAGATGCCCATCGCGCCGTCCATAGATACGGCCCGGCCGGAATTGAAAATATGACACAGAGATATCCAATTTTTGACCGGAAGGAACTGCATATCCGCGGTCTCGAAGAACGGGATCACGATCTGGATCTATCCGTGATACTACCCCTTGTGCCGGTAGCGGATGTAGATGAAAACCTGATTCGTATGGCGAAACGAATTCAAAACGCCAAACAAACAGGGGCTCCAGTTATACTGATGATGGGAGCCCATGTACTTCGTGCCAGCGTTCAACGATACTTAATTGACTTGATGGAAAAGGGTTATGTGTCATGCCTGGCCATGAATGGCGCTTGCACGATTCATGATTTTGAACTCAGTCTGATAGGTCAGACCACAGAGAGTGTTTCCCGGTATATTCGTGACGGACGGTTCGGATTGTGGAAAGAACTCGGTCAAATAAACGACATTGTGAATCAGGCGGCAAGGGAAAACCAGGGATTGGGTGAGGCCATCGGGCGAGCGATTTGGGAAGGTGAGTTTCCACACAAGGACATCAGCGTATTTGCGGCCGGATGGCGGCTGAATGTTTTGCAAACGGTACATGTGGGTATCGGGTACGACATTACCCATGAACTGCCGAATTGCAACGGTGCTGCTTACGGTGCCACCAGCTATACGGATTTTCTCCGATTTGCCAACCTTCTGGAGTCGCTGAGTGGCGGTGTCGTCATGAATTTCGGATCGGCAGTGATGGGTCCCGAAGTTTTTCTGAAAGCCCTCAGCATGGCAAGAAATCTGTCAAGACAAAAGGGGCAAACCATAGGTAACTTTCATACTCTGGTTTGTGATTTGAAATCCCTGCCTGTAGATGTTTCCCAGGAAGCATGCAAAACCAATTCAGATTATTATTTCAGACCCTGGAAGACCATGCTGGTCAGGACCTTGAAGCAGGACGGTAAAAGCTATTACGTGCAGGGGGATCATCGAGATACCATTCCGGCTCTATGGGCGGCGATTAACCAGACATGAAAATACTTGAACTTCAGAGACTGGCCGATCAAGTAAAACGAGACAAATTAGAGGGCAAAACCGTTGTTCACTGTCACGGATGTTTTGATCTCATGCACCCGGGGCATATCAAGTATTTCCAGGCTTCAAAAGAAATGGGGGACGTACTGATTGTCACGGTTACTCCGGATAAGTATGTGGACAAAGGTCCGGATCGGCCCGCCTTCAACCAGGATCTTCGGGCCGAGTCTATTGCGGCTCTGGAGTGTGTCGATTATGTAGCAATTAATAAATGGGCGACCGCCGAGGAGACCTTGCGACTTATACGACCGAGTATTTACTTAAAGGGTCAGGAGTTTCAGCATCTGGAGGATAAAACCGGTAAAATCCAGAGGGAAGCTCAGGTCATCCATGAAATCGGGGCGGAACTCCGATTTACCCATGAGATTGTCTTCTCTTCGACGAAATTGTTGAATAAATTTTTCTTTAATCATTGATACAAACCCATATTTTAAATGGACAGCACTATCCCGAAAAGAAAAATTCTAACATTCGATTCGCTACTTAAAAGAAGGGCCGCTTGCCGAGAGGCGGGCGAGAACGTCGTCCTTTGCTACGGCGTTTTTGGCATCCTGCATGTCGGACATATTCGATACCTGAAGCAGGCCCGAAAGTATGGTGACTTTCTGGTTGTCGTGATTACACCGGAAGAGAGAAACGATTCGGAACACGGCGAGGGATTTGCAGAGATGCGGGCTGAGGCGCTGGCCCACCTGGACTGGGTCGATGCCGTTTCAGTGGATGAATCCGGCTCTTTTCAGAAGATGATCGAAGCACTTCATCCGGATGTGTTTGTGAAGGGTTTTGAGTCCGTCAATGCCGGTGAAGGAAAGGCAACGGAAACCCAGGACGAACAATTTTGTCGTGAACTGGAGATCGAATTTATCGTAGCGAAAGAAGATAATTTTACCACCGCTGATCAAATAAATCGTTATCTCAGGAATTATTCAGACAACGTTGTTACTTACCTGAACCTTTTCAAGCAAAGATATTCCCTATATGATTTATTACAGTTGTTCAAGCAAGTTAAAAAACTAAAAGTGCTGGTGATTGGTGATACGATATTAGATGAATACCAATTTTGCTCGGCAATTGGGAAATCTTCCAAGGATCCGGCTCTGGCGTTAAAATATCAACACAGCGATATGTTTGCCGGGGGTGTTCTGGAAGTGGCCAATCACTTTGCCAGCTTTGTGGATCATGTCGATTTAGTGACGGTATTGGGAGAAAAAGACAGTTATGAAGATTTTATCATATCAAAACTTTCACCCAACATATCTCCCCATTATGTATTTAAAAAAAGTGCACCGACAATCATTAAACGAAGATTTGTCGATGGATATTCGACCAATAAGCTATTAGAAATCTATGTCATGGATGATTCCTATCTGGAATCGGATCAGGATACAGAATTATACAATCTATTTCGGGAAAAGCTGCCTGAATACGATTTGGTCGTCGTGGCAGACTACGGGCATGGCAGCATTAGCCGGAATATGATTGATATCCTCACCCGGAAAGCTCCTTTTCTGGCGGTAAATACCCAATCCAATGCCAGAAACCGGGGGTTCAACACAATAACCAAATATCCACGGGCAGATTATGTAAGTCTTGCCGAACACGAAATCCGTCTGGAGATGCGGGATACGAGCGGCAGACTGTTTCCGATGATACGCAAATTGGCTCAAACCATGTCTTGCCGGCATTTTGTCGTGACGCGTGGGAAAAAGGGCTGCATGCTGACGGATCAACATGGCGGTCTCTTCCAGGTTCCGAGTTTTGCGCAGAACATTGTCGACCGAGTCGGGGCCGGAGATGCCTTCTTTGTGATGACGTCTCTTTTATCGGTGTTGAATGCACCGGGCGAACTCCTTGGTTTTTCCGGAAATATCGCCGGTTCGCCTGCAGTTGCCGTCATGGGAAATAAGGAATCCATAGATAGAAATTCGGTTGTCGAATACGCCGAGCAACTATTAAACAGATCCACTGAGGGTCAGCTTTGCCTTTCCATGGGATAAATTACAGGAGACAAATTAATGAAGAATCGTAAGACAGTTCTCGTCACCGGAGGGGCCGGGTATGTTGGCGCCGCCCTCGTCCCGAAATTGCTGGAGAATGGATACCGGGTTAAAGTCCTCGATCTTTTCATGTATGGAGAAGATGTTCTTGATAGTGTTAAAGATCACCCCGAGCTGGAACAAACCAAGGGGGACATTCGTGATACAAATCTCTTAAAAAAAATAATCCCCGGTAGTGATAGCGTCATCCATCTGGCATGTATTTCCAACGATCCCAGCTATGAGCTTGATCCGGGTTTGGGAAAGTCCATCAACTACGACGCGTTTCTACCTCTTGTGGACATCTCGAAAGCCTCCGGTGTCAGTCGGTTTATCTACGCTTCCAGCTCAAGTGTTTACGGCATCAAGGAAGAACCGAATGTGACGGAAGATCTGCCCTTGGAGCCGCTAACCGATTATTCAAAGTACAAAGCCCTTTGTGAGGATTATCTTCAAGAGTCTGCCACTGATGATTTTATTGTGACAACCGTCCGTCCGTCTACGGTCTGCGGTTACTCGCCGAGGCTGAGACTCGATTTGACGGTGAACATTCTAACGAACCGTGCCATCAACAATGGAAAAATAACTGTCTTCGGTGGTAATCAAAAACGCCCGAACCTTCACATTGAAGATATGACGGACTGCTATCTGTTTTTGCTGGAACAGCCAAATGAAAAAATTCAGAGGAAAATTTACAATGTCGGATATGAAAATTACATGGTTTCGGAGATAGCCGAAATGGTCAAGAATACATTGGGAGGAGATGTCCCCATCGAGACGACGCCTTCCAACGATAACCGATCATACCATGTCTCTTCAAAGAAAATATATGAGGAGCTCGGTTTCAAGGCTGGGCATAGCATTGAAGAAGCCGTTGTCGACCTGAAGCGTGCATTCGATAAAGGGAAAATTCCGAATCCGATGGACGACATACGCTATTATAATATCAAAACCATGCAGGCCGTTAAAATGACATAACCTCAACAGTGAGATATTCAATATGAGAGTTAAGTATTCGTATCTGGAAGAACAATTCACAGACTACAGGACCATTTTTGATAGAATCGCTGAAGTGGTCCGGACAGGTGATTTCACCCTCGGTTCGGCGGTTTCCCGGTTCGAGGAAGAGTTTGCCGCAAAACTTGGCGCCCGATTCGGAATCGGGGTCAACTCCGGCACCGACGCACTGGTTCTGTCGCTAAAAGCGATAGGGGCGGGGCCCGGAGACGAGGTCATCACCGCCGCGAACACGTTCATCGCCACGGCCGGTGCCATCGCCGCCACCGGCGCCAGACCCGTATATTGTGATGTGACCGATGAATTCGTTATTTACCCGGACATGATAGCGTCTCTCATCACGCCGAAAACCAGAGCCCTTGTTCCGGTTCATTATGCCGGCGTTCCTGCCGACATGGACCGTATCATGGCGATTGCCGAAGAGCATCGACTGCCGGTTGTCGAAGATGCGTGCCAGGCGTTTTTGGCAGAATACAAAGGTAAATGTTGCGGCACCTTTGGCATCACCGGGGCTTTTAGCCTGCACCCCCTGAAAAATCTAAATGTCTGGGGGGATGCCGGCATCATCGTCACTGACGACGAAAACATGGCAGACGTCCTGCGCCGACTTCGAAACCACGGACTCAGAAACCGCGATGAGGTGGATTTCTTTGGATTCAACAGCCGGCTCGACAGTGTGCAGGCCGTTGTCGGGAGTCACCTGATCGAAACAAGCGACTGGATCACCCAAACCCGCATAAAATGGGCTTCACGGATGGACGATGCCTTGGGTCAGATGGATGGGGATATCATGGTGCCGGCACGCAGGCCCCACAAGCGGTATGTTCACCATCTGTATATGGTCGTGGCTCGGGATAGGGACGAGCTTCTTGAATTTCTTATTGAAAACGGTGTGGATGCCAAAATCCACTACCCGATCCCACTCCATCTCCAACGCTGTTCAGCCCATCTCGGTTACCAGCAAGGGGATTTCCCCATCACAGAGCAACAGGCCCATTCGATCATTACCTTCCCCGTGCACCAGCACCTGGATGAGGAGCAGATCGACTACATGATCGAATGTGTCCGGAGATTTTATGATCGATAGTATAAAGGTGCCCTATCTGGGGCTCGTGCGGCAGTTTTCCGATACGGCCCTCCGACAGGAGGTGATTGGAGTGTTCGACCACAGTCATTTCGTGATGGGTCCGGTGGTGGAAACATTTGAAAAGCGCTTTGCCGAATTTTGCGGCACACGCTACGCTCTCGGTGTTAACTCCGGGACCGATGCCATCTTTCTGGCACTAAAAGCGCTCAATGTGGGTCACGGAGACGAGGTGATCACTGTGGCAAACAGCTTTGTCGCAACAGCCGGGGCTATCGTAGCGGCAGGCGCAAAACCGGTGTTTGTCGATGTGAGATCCGACTATAACATGGATCCGGCGGCGCTCGAATCGGCCCTGTCGTCACAAACCCGGGCGATCGTGCCGGTTCATTTGACCGGTTGTCCTGCGCCGATGGATGAGGTTATGGCATTCGCAGAACACCGTGGGATTTATGTCATCGAGGATGCTGCCCAGGCCGTGGGTGCCGCCATAGACGGCCGGCCGGTGGGAGCACTGGGCCATGTGGGTTGTTTCAGTCTTCATCCGTTAAAGAATCTGAACGTATCCGGTGATGGGGGCATGATGTCCATCGACTCGGAGGAGCTATATATGAAACTGAAGCAACTCCGAAACCACGGATTAAAAAACCGCGATGAGATAGAAAGTTTCGGCTACAACAGCCGACTCGACTCCCTGCAGGCGGCGGTGGGACTCTATAATCTCGAGCGGCTCGAGGAGGTAACCCGTCGCCGGATAGAGAATGCGGAACGTTATGATCGACGCTTGACCCAACTTGCCCCGCAAGTGACCTTGCCCCCACGTCCGTCAGGAGTTCGGCAGGTCTTCCATACCTATGTTGTTCAAGTAGAAGATCGGGCATCTCTCATCGAAACGCTAAATCAGGCCGGGATCGAAACTAAAATCCATTACCCTGTACCGATCCATTTCCAGGCACCGTGTCGCAAGATGGGATGGAAAAAGGGGGCTCTCCCGGTAACCGAATCGCAATCCGAACGGATCCTTTCTCTGCCGATCCACCAGTTTCTATCGGCAGACCAAATCGACTACGTGTGCGAAATCATCAGTGAATTTTATACGAAGCGGACGAAACCATGACCCATGATGCAAAGACCATATCCGATCAGGACAAACGACGTCTGCTGGAGACCATGCTGCTCATCCGGTTGTTCGAGGAAAAGATTATCGATGTCTACCCGGAACAGGACATGAAGTCTCCGGTCCATCTGTGCATTGGTGAAGAGGCGATTGCCGCCGGTGTTTGCATACATCTGAAAGACGAGGACTACCTGTTCACGACGCACCGCAGCCACGGACACAGTTTGGCCAAGGGAGCGTCGCCGAAGAGTCTGTATGCTGAGTTCTATGGCCGGGTAACCGGTTGCTGCCGGGGAAAGGGCGGGTCGATGCATCCGGCGTTTCCAGACCTCGGCATTCTGGGCACCTCGGCAATCGTTGGCGGAGGTATCCCACTGGCAGTCGGTGCCGCGCTTGCGGCATCCTTCCAGGAAAACGGGCGGATAGCGACTGTATTTTTCGGCGACGGTGCGAGTGAAGAAGGAAGTTTTCACGAAAGCCTCAATTTTGCGGCTCTTAAACAGCTCCCGGTTGTATTTATCTGTGAGAATAATTTTTACGCGACCAGCTCGCCGATCTCGGCACGCCAGCCCCATCCCGATATATACACGCGGGCCGCGGGCTACAAGATTCCGGGTTGCCAGGTTGATGGAAATGACGTGGTAGCGGTTTGGAAAGCGGCACATGAAGCGGTTGAAAGGGCCAGAAACGGCGGCGGCCCATCGTTGGTCGAGTGCCGGACATATCGATGGCGCGGCCATGTCGGACCCGAATGCGATTGGGAGAAAGGCTGTCGTCCTCGGGAAGAGCTATTCGAATGGATGGAACGGTGTCCGATTGAATCTTTTCGGCGGTTGCTGGTCCGAGAAGGTGTTATCGACGACAAATGGTATGCCGGGGTACGGGCCGACATCGAGGTGGCCGTGACTGAAGCCCAGAGAAAGGCTCAGTCAGAACCGTATCCCGAGGTGGACGAACTTGAAAAACATGTATACTATGGAACTTAAATATCATGCCCTGGACCAAGGTATTTCTTAGCCGAGAGGATCTGAATCCGTTTGAAACAGCGGGCGACCTGCGGGTACTCACGTATGTCGAGGCCTTGCGTGAGGCACAGAAACAGCTTCTTGAATCCGACCGTCGGGTCATCGTCATGGGAGAAGGGGTCGATGATTCCGGTGGTGTGTTCGGTTCGACCCTCGGACTTTGTGATCGGTTCAGAAAATCGCGTGTGATGGACCTCCCCATCGCTGAAAACGGAATGACCGGCGTTGCCGTGGGTGCCGCAGCCGCCGGCATGCGACCGATCTTCGTTCACATGCGGATGGATTTTCTGCCGATGTGTATGGATCAGATATTCAATCACGCGGCCAAATGGTATTACATGACCGGAGGATCCGTGAACATACCGCTGGTTATCCGAGCGATTATCGGGCGGGGATGGGGGTCGGCGGCCCAGCACTCTCAGTCTTTATATGGATTATTCCAGGCCGTTCGCGGTATCAAGGTCATTGCGCCGGCAACACCGTACGATATCAAAGGACTGCTCATTCAAGCCGTGGCTGACGGGAATCCCGTCCTTTGCGTGGAACACAGATGGACATATGATGCGCTATGACCCGTACCGGAAGAGATGTACGCGGTACCCTTCGGAAAAGGGATTATTCGGATGGAGGGAACCGACGTGACCGTGGTAGCCGTATCCCAGATGCTTTACAAGTCGATAAAGGCCGCCAGGATCCTTGCCGAAGAGGGGATTTCGGTTGAAGTGATTGATCCGCGAACACTTGTTCCTCTTGACATGGAACTTATCGAAGAATCGGTGCGTCGCACGGGGCGCCTGGTTGTTACCGAGCCCGCGTGTCGGACAGGAGGAGTTGCTGCCGAAATCGTCTGCCGACTGGCCGAGTCCGCCCCCGACATACTGAAAAAAGCGATTCGTCGCGTCGGCTTTCCCGATACACCAACTCCCTGCAGCCCGGTGTTGGAGAATCTGTACTACCCGGGATGCGACGACATGGTGACGACTATAAAGGAAATGATGTGATTCTTTGAGTGCCTCAAGCACTGAAGTTTTACGGAAAGAAGACAATCCTATGAACCAGTTAGTTCTCGACGGGCACAAACTCCAGTGGCATATGGATCGGGTAAAACAATGGCTGGACGGGGAACGGATCGCCCCGATTACCATCGACTGCTCCCTGACTCGCCGCTGTACCTATAGATGCACTTACTGTTACGGCCAGCTTCAGGCCAATGATGAAAAGAAGATGACCCGGGAAGTGATCTTCCGCTTTCTGGACGATGCCGCCGAGATTGGTGTGAAGGCGATCAGTTTTGTCAGCGACGGGGAGAGCACCTGCAGCCCACACCTATACGATGCGATTCTTCGAGGGAAAGAAAATGGTCTCGACATGGCGCTCGGTACCAACGGATATCTACTCAAGGATGAGCGTTTGGCAGACATTCTGCCGGCTCTGACATACCTTCGCTATAACATTTCTGCTGCCGAACCGGCCCGTTATGCCGAGATTCATGGGTGCAGGGAGAGTCACTTCCACAAGGTGGTCGAGACCATCCGTCGTAGCGTAGAAATCAAAAAACGAGATGGGCTTGCCGTGACGCTCGGGCTGCAGATGGTACTGCTACCCGAATTCAAGGACCAGATCCTGCCCCTGTCAAAGCTTGGACGAGACCTCGGGACGGATTATCTAGTCATCAAGCATTGCAGCGATGACGAAGAGGGGAGAATAGGAGTCGACTACAATTCCTATTTTGATATGGTAGACATCCTGAAAAAGGCCGAGGCCATGTCCGACGAACACTACAGCGTTCAAGCCAAATGGTCCAAGATTCTGAGCCAGGGCAAACGGTGTTATTCTCGGTGTTATGGCCCCCCTTTCATTATGCAATTTTCCGGTTCGGGGCTCGTCGCCCCCTGCGGCATGCTTTTTAACCGGCGCTACAAGAAATATCATATCGGCAACATCGCCGACACGCCGTTCAAGGAACTCTGGAAAAGCGAGAGATACTGGGAAGTTATCCGGCTCATCGGGTCGAGTGATTTTGACGCTACGACCATGTGCGGATCCCTGTGCCTTCAGCATAAGGTAAATGAATATTTATGGGATTTAAGATCGGGGAGAATCCCGATCGAAGAGCCAACAGGTAATATGCCTGAGCATGTTAATTTCATATAGCGTACCGATGAACTTGATATCCGGAACGGCTACATCTCGGATCAAGGAGTAGATTTCATGCCCGAGACATATTCCAATGAAATTTTTTTTGTCAGTTCACACGGCCTTGCCGGAGATCACTATTTCGACTGGTATGCCAAGGCCTTGAATGCTCATCCAGAGATATATATTTACATGGGAGAATCAGTCCGGGCGAAGTATTTCAAAGAACGAAGTCGAAAAGACCGGCCCGATCTTTTTGAATATGTCCGTTTTCTGATGGATTTTGGCGCCGCCTACCGGGCGATAGGTGAGTGCTATGCCTATCGTTCCTATCAATTGGAAAAACTCCGGCCGGTTTACAATGACCGCATCCGCTTCATCAATCTGGTGCGTCACCCTTACTGCTGGCTCGAATTTTACACGTCCTGGCGATGCGCGAATATGAATATGTCGCCAGATGATACATCGGGGATAGACCATGAATGGTCAGTCACTTGCCACAGCGAGATCGCGAAATTCCATCTGAAACCGTACCAAAGGGAGGATATCCATATCTGGTCGTCGTATCAGGGCATGATCATTCTGAACAGAATGCTGTCCGATTTGAACCCGGGGGTACGGAACATCAGGATTGAACACGTGGTAGAGGATCGGGCCGCTTTTATCGGCAGTGTCGACTACCTGACCCACGGCGCCATTACCTATGAATCTCAATTGCTGGAACACATTTACGGGTGGACCGGCAAGTCGTTTCGAAAAGAGGGGACGGTGCTCAAGGACCCTGTCGAAGTCCATCGCCGATGGCCGGACTGGAAACAGGAGGCATTCGAAAAAATCGTTAAGCCGGAAACCCGTGATATGTTTGCCCGGCACGGGTACCGGTTATAGCGTCTTCAACGCATAATGGAAAAACGTCAATGGCCAAAGACACCCATTTCTTTATCGTAGCTTCCCGCGGGTTGACTGCCACCACCTGGTTGGCCCGCTCACTGAATCAGCATCCATCGATTTTCTGCTGCCACGGCAGGGACCGTCCCGAAAGGGGCCCGGAGACGGAAGATCTGCTTCAGCACAAGGCATATCGGGACGACCGGCTCCGCTACGAGCAGTTTCAACGCAGAATGAGCCTCCCAGGGTATTTCGATAGTCTGAAAAGGGCATCCCAAGGTCTGAGCGTCGTAGGCAATGTCCACGGATTCATTATAAGTGAGCTTATTGACAAACTGTCCGACGCCGGACATTATGGCTCCATCCCCATCGCCACCATGTTCCGGAATCCATTCACTTTCTTGGACTCATACACCGCGCTGGTATGTCACCGAAAACATGATTACCCGGAAAAATTTGCGACTGAGCATTTACCGCGGGCCAAAGCAAACGCCACGTTGCTGTCGGAATTGGGCAAATTCGATGTTGATCGGCATCTCGATATTTTCGGATTTACGGAGGCCTGTCATGCGCGGGCTAAAATGATCGAGGAACTCAGATATAAGGATGTTCCTATCATTTTGATGGAACGCCTCGTCACCGACGTTGCCTATTTCCGCTCCATCGCCCATCATCTGACCGGGGGACGGTGTTATTTCGATGACGCTTTAATTGAACAGATATTCCGGCAGGATCGATTGAATTCCCATCGCGCCAAACTGAAATCCAAATCCCTTGGCACTCCCGTCAGCATCGCAGATAAAAATTACGAATTATGGAAATCCTGGCCGGATATCAGAAAACATATCTTCCATCACTTCTTCAATCAGGAACGGCTCGACCAACTGACCCACATCGGTTATGATGTTTCATTTGTCTGAAACAATCTCCTCTCTATGTTGTCGTTAACCACCCTAGATGCATTTATCGAAAAGCACTACAGCGGCCGGAAACCGACCGATTCAGTGCTTCGCACCTACAGGTAGCGCATTGGGGCCAACGGTTTGTCCAATGGATCATCAATTGATGAATCCGACCTGCTGCTCAAAGATGCCCTGGTCTTTGTTTCCGATCGCCCCAATTACTTCTTTATGCGAGTGAGTGACGTACTTCGTCGGCACGGCATCAGGACCGTTCTGGTTACCCGGTGGGGCGTTGAACCCAGCCAGGCACGCTTTTTCAACCATATCATCTTGTACGATGAACTCACCGATCTGAAGCATTTGAAAAAATGCCGCAACTGTAAGATTTATGTACAGTCCTGGGTCGGCTGGAATATTCTGCCTGTCTACGTCCAGAAAATCACTGGTGACGAAATCTATTGTGACATCAATGATTTGACGAGTCTTTTGTTTGATGACCCAGAGCACGGAAATTTGATCGGACTGTCGCGACCAGAAATGGAAATGGATCTACGCTGTGAGAAACTGATAATGGAAACGTTTCCATTCGTCACCCTGCCTTATAAACCGGTTCACATCGATGATATATCACCCGGCTTGAGCCAACGCGTCGACAAACATATTTTTTATTTTCCTTGCTATCCCAGCGTCTCATTCTTCAGACAGCCCTTGCCCTCCGCAGCGGAAAAGGACCATAAGCTTCTTTTCGTGGGAGGCATTCCGCCTGACAAAAAACCGGATGCGGTGTTCCGGGATGCGAAAATTCAGGATATCGTCCGGAAATTACTTTCTCAGGCCGTCCGGCTAACCATTTTGAACAATCCGCAAATTTCTCTCGGTAACGTTCAGAAAGAGACCTTGTACCCATACTTTGAAGAACTTTCGAAAAATCATGAAAACTTCACATTTCGAGACGGTATCCCTCCCTGGCAGTTTAAAGGATGGAACCACCCGTTTCACTACGGCCTGATGCTCTATTCTTTCCAGAACCTGGTTATAAGCAAAAAACACTACCAGTGCATCGTTCCATCCAAGCTTTTTACTTACGCGGAACTCGGTCTGCCCGTTTTGGTCAGCGATGGGATGCTTGCGGTTAGCGAGCTGGTCAACACCCATCAAATCGGGTGCGTGATCAAAGATCAAGAGATCGATCACCTGGATCGGCAACTCGCAGAAGATGCAACCGATTACGATAACCGGTTGCACCACTTGTACCAATTTCGAGAGCGATTCGAGATAGGTAGTGTGCTCCAGCCTTTCGTCGCTTCCCATTTCAAAATCTGACGCTGATCCATATATAGGAGAAACAGCGATGCGCGTACTCGTTGTCGTACCCCGATTTATAAAGAGATCTGGAGATTTCTACCAATTTCCATTAGGACTTGCCTACATCGCGGCCGCCTCAAAGAAGATGGGCGATACGGTATACGGGCTAAACTTGAACCATAGTTTTGGCACAGAAGAGGATCTTGTCGCCGAAAAGGTCAGGGATCTCTCGATTGATGCTTGCCTGACGGGCGGACTTTCGCCCTTTCTGCCTAGCATCAGGAAGATATTTGTCGGCGCTCGGCGTGGGAGCAAGGAAATCGTGAACATTGCAGGCGGGGGTGTTGTCAGTAGCGATCCAATGATAAGCTTCGATCTAATGGATATCGATGTCGGCGTGATCGGGGAAGGGGAAGCGGTTATTGGAGAGATCCTAAACGCATATAAGAGAGGCATTGACTGGGCGGGGATCCCGGGAATCGTATATCGAAACAGGAAAGGAGAAGTGGTCCAAACTGCTCAACGGAAGCCAATCATGGACCTCAGCTTGATCCCCTGGCCTGAGTACGATCTACTGGGCTTCAGAGAGCATCTGCCCTTGCAGCGTCCTCTGGACCACCACTTTTTTCAGAACCAGCCCGATAACAATCCCCGAGCCATATACATGATCACCAGTCGGTCCTGCCCCTTCATGTGTACCTTTTGCTTCCATCCGGTGGGAAAAGTATATCGGGAACGCCCGCTAGATGATTTCTTCGACGAGTTGAAACATTACATCGACAAATATAAAATTAATATGGTTGGAATTCTCGATGAACTATTTTGTCTGCGCAAGGATCGGCTGCTTGAGTTCTGCGAGAGGATCAAACCCCTGAATATCCAGTGGATGGCCCAGCTCCATGTCAAAATTGCAGATGACCATGTCCTAGACGCCATGTCTGAGAGTGGCTGCAGCTACATCAGCTATGGCATCGAGAGCATGAGCGAGACTGTCCTGCAGAGTATGCAAAAGAAGAGCAAGCCGAAGCAGATCATGTCGGCTTTGCAGCGAACCCATGACCGCAAGATCGGAATCCAGGGCAACCTGATATTTGGCGACACAGCGGAAAACCTGGAAACTGCGAACGCATCTATGAGTTGGTGGGCCCACAATCGGAATTACCAGGTGTATCTGAGCCGCATAAGAGTCTTTCCGGGAAGTCCGCTCTACATCGGGGCTGTTCAGGACGGCCTGGTCGCTGACAGACTGAATTTCGCTGAAAATCTACCAGAGTCATTAAATATCTCAAACATGAATCAAATTTTACTGAGATGATATTCCAATTGAGGGTCCATGGAGCCACCCTGCTTAATCTGGCTCCCGTAAAGAAATTCGAGAGGTCTGAAACGCAGATAGAAGGCCGCGATACCGCCTTTGACATTGTATGGAGCTGTCCGAGATGCAAGCACGAAAACAGTTACCAGCGATCTATAATGCAGCCGGAACACCGCCACTATATCCGTGTGTTTTGCAGGGAATGCCATTCGCGCTGGGAGTTTGAGAACAAGGCCTTCGGTTTACCCTCGATTGCTTCTGACCTCCAGTCCGGGCAACAAACGATGCCCGACTCTACATTGGCGGAAGGGGAGTCGAATCCCGGATCAGCAGAGACCTTCTCATCAGTGAATCGTCACATGCGTCGCGGCCAGACGAAACAGAGCCAAACGGTCCAGTATGTCTATGAGAAAGAACCTGATCCTCTAATGGAGATACGGAAGGCCGGCAACGACCTGAAGGAGAATCCGTTCGATCCGGAGAGACACGTCCGATTTGCTGATGCACTTAAGGATGTAGGGGCATTCGGGGCGGCACGATTGCATTATCAGCAGGCAATCGATATCTCCGAGTACCCGACTCGCTCGGGCGTAGTCGGCGAAACCTCGGCTTTCACCAAGTATCGGATGCTTCTCAAGCGGCTGATGTCCGACCCGGAGTATTCGAAGCGCTCGGAAACTTATTTTGTTTCGTACTCGGATAACCCTCCACCGCACCGACCTTCAAGAGCAAATGGCAGTTACCCGGACAAGCACGAGCCCGAATTTCCGAATGACAGAAACGGCCACGCCAACTGACCATTTTTAGAGAGAGCAAAAGGCGATGACGAGTTAAAGTACTTTGCGAACATCATTTTCTCAGAGATATTAAGTAAAACCATGAATCGCCTGATGTAAGACTTATATCATGAAGGCCAGTTTATTTTTACACCGCCAGATCAAGGAAGTCCAAAACGACGGGACCCGTGCGGTCCGGCGCAAGGCCATGCGGGTGTTGGGGAGCATTTTACCGGTGCTGGCAGCCCTCCCAATGGTTATTGCAGTCCGTTTGATGAGTCCGTTTTTCTTGATCCGGTTCGGCTATCTCATCGGGAAGAGGATCGGCCATTTTGCAGGAAACACGGAACTGTATCTTTGTAAAAGAGATGGTCCCGAGAACGGAGACAGGTTCCGTCTTGATCTTTTTTATTGCACCTCACCCGTTTGCAACGAGTATTTGAGGCGCATGTGGAAGCGCAAGTTACTGATTTTTCCGTTTGTTCGATGGCTGTATGCTGTAAACCAGGTCATCCCCGGCGGTGACAAGCATACGATTGAACTGCCCGGCGACAAGGACACGTTTGGTTATCTAGCCCAATGTGCCCCACATCTTGCATTTACGCCTGATGAGGAGCGTGCCGGTAGACAGTACCTGGAGAGCATCAATATCCGTGAGGGAGACCCGTTCATTTGTTTCTGCAGCAGAGACGACAACTATTTGAAGGCCATTGAACAACACGGTGATTACTCGTATCATGACTATAGAAATGCTTCGATTCATTCCCATGTTGAGGCGGTTGAGGCATTCCTTGAAAACCGAAGCTACCAAGCCATCCGGATGGGCTACCTCTCCAAGGAACAGATCAGAACGAAAAACCCTAAAATCATAGACTACGCCACCAACGGCGACCGAACCGACTTTCTCGATATCTATTTGTCGGCCAAATGCCACTTTTTCTTGAACAGCGGTTCCGGAATTTCGGCCCTCCCACGGGTTTTCAGACGGCCCCTCCTGGCAACCAACCTGGTTCCGTTAGCGCTGGCGCCGATATCATTCAATATGGGGAGCCTGACTGTTTTTATACCCAAGAAACACTGGCTGATTGAGAAAAAGAGATGGATGAGCTTCAAGGAATGCCTGGCATGTGGGTTTTTGAAAACGCATGAATACCAGCAGGCCGGAATCGAACTGGTTGATAATACGCCGGAAAAAATCGCGGACGCCATGGTCGAAACCCATGCCCGGATCCGAGGGGTATGGGAGGCGACCGACGAAGACGAAGCCCTGCAGCGTCGTTTCATTTCCCTTTTCAAGAACACAGACAGTGTGGTTCAAAGAGCACGCATTGGAGCCAGATTTTTACGCCAGAATAGAGAGCTGCTCATTTGAAAACCTGGCAATTCATCGCAGAGCTGTTCCGCAAGCACCCGGGCTGGATGTTGCTAACCACCGGGATGATCCTCTTTGCTGCGATCGTCGAGGTCTCTTTCATGATCTCCCTGGCACCATTGATCGAGAGCTTCACGGGTTCGGGGGGGGGGGCGAAATCAGCGGAAAACTTACCGGCCACATCAAACATGTCTTGGATTGGCTCCACATTCCGGCCGAAACAAATGTCTTCCTGGCAATTCTGATTTTTTTCAGCATCCTTAAAGTCGCTTTGGCTGTAGGCGTCGAACGATTTATTCTGACCATCAAGTATAAGTTTGTGTATGAGCTGATTATCGATACGTTCAAAACATTTTTCAATGCCCGGTGGGCATTTTTCAGCGGGAACAAAAGCGGTGTTCTACTGAACACCTTCATGCGAGAGTCGGGTGTAGTCGGTGATGCTTTCGGTGGCATGGCGCGAATGTTCGCTAGAATTCTGCTGATCGCGTTATATTTAGCCTTGCCGTTTTACCTGTCCTGGCGCGTCACGATAGTCACTATTTTTTTCGGTGCTCTGTTTGCCGTTCCGTTGACGATGATGGGTCGCATTAGCCAGAGGCTTGGACGGAAAAATACGGAAACGGCAAATCGAATGGCATCTGTGGTGCAGGAAACGTTTAACTCCGCAAAAGTGATCCTCGGATTTGCGAATCAAGAAAAAAGCCTGGATACTTATTCAAAGCGATTTTTCGAACACGTGAAGGCAACCCTCAATTCACAGACCTTTGGCCTCTTTCTCAGCAGTGCATATATCCCTTTTGGTATTCTCGTGATGATAATTGCGATAGCTGCCACGAAAAGGTTTGGCCTTCAAATATCCGATTCCGCAGTGTTGTTAGCTTCTCTATTGAGAACGATTCCAATGATCGGCCAATTCGCTACTTATAAACATCAAATCGATAATTTCTACCCCAGTTACGAACAGATTAAGAGGCTGAAGACAGAGGCAGAGAAACTTAAACAGTTTTCAGGTGATTTAAAATTTGAAGCTATATTCACTATTATAGAAATGTGTGACATGACTTTTTCTTATCCCGGCAGGGATAATGTCTTACAAAACCTGAATATGAAGATTCCTAAAGGAAAAATGACCGCCATTGTTGGCCGATCAGGCTCGGGGAAATCCACGTGCATCGATATGATTATGGGCTTCAATGAGCCACATCAGGGGCAGATCCTAGTTAATGGTATACCATTGCAGCATTACGATATTATCTCCTATCGAAAGAAAATCAGTTACTACCCCAGGAGAGTATTCTTTTCAATATGACTGTTCGAGACAACATTCGATGGGCGAACGAACGCGTCACTGACCAAGACATAAAAAGAGCATGCGCACTGGCAAATGCGGCTGAATTTATCGACGAGTTTCCAGAAGGATATGACACCGTCGTCGGAGATAGGGGGGTACGATTATCCGGCGGACAGATACAACGAATAGCCTTGGCACGAGCAATTGTCAGAGATCCGGAACTGTTGATTTTGGATGAGGCAACCAGTTCACTGGATACCGACTCAGAACGATTGATCCAGGAGGCGATAGAAAAAATCGCACAACGTACCACCATCGTTGTCATTGCTCACCGTCTTTCAACAATAGTCAATACCGACTA
>Ga0056120_1000076_pt1 | contig 19636 bp, 20 predicted proteins | sample WorMettaBAHAMAS2_FD_71121 | JGI IMG/M metagenome (GOLD analysis project Ga0056120, IMG submission 71121) | Marine gutless worms symbiont microbial communities from Max Planck institute for Marine Microbiology, Germany - Olavius tantulus BAHAMAS.2 ...
AGAGACATTGTGGTACGCGCTTTCCATGGCATAGTCGTTCTCCCAAGTGTAAACGATATGCCTGATGGTAGTGTTACCCATGTCTCCGAACAACTGTTACCTATCTCCCCGGTCTATACAATGCCCCGTGTAGAGGGCAGCTTGGCGGTCATCGCCGGCAGTTGTTCCCAAGCCACACGAAGGCAAATACGCTACATGGCGCAACGCTGGCCGGTCTATAAAATTGAACCCTTGCTCCTGGAAAAAGACCCGACTATAGTGGAAGAGGCGGTCATATGGGCAAGGGCCGCCGGAAAGGAAGGTCCTTTTTTAATTTACTCTTCGGACGCCCCCGAAGCGGTCGCCAAGATCCAGTCTCAGCTGGGCCGCGACAAGGCGGGTCACATCGTAGAACGCGCCCTATCGGACATCGCCGTCCGGTTATACCGGGAAGGGACCCGTAAATTTATTGTGGCCGGAGGAGAAACCTCCGGCGCCGTTCTTGAGGAACTGGGCGTCCAATCGCTCCACATCGGACCGGAAATCGAGCCGGGCGTGCCGTGGACGGTCACAGAGACCCCGGACACAGTGTGTTTGGCGCTCAAATCCGGCAATTTCGGCGGAGTCGATTTTTTTGAAAAGGCCTGGGAGATGTTGCCATGAATGAATCAGACATCCGCGACGCCATGGTCATCCATGGCAAATCCCTTTTTAACCGCGGCTATACCGCCGGCGGGTCGGGTAATATCAGCGCCCGGGTGAGCGATGGTTGCCTGCTGACCCCCACAAATTCCTGTCTGGGCCGATTGACGGCAAGTCGGATCGCAAAGATAGATCATCTCGGGAATCATATCGACGGCGACCCGCCGTCCAAGGAGGCCGTGCTGCATGCAGCGGTGTATCGAGCCAGGCCCGAGACCAAAGCCATTGTTCATCTCCATTCACCGTATGCCGTGGCGGTCTCCTGCCTTGAAGGACTGGATCCGAACGACGTGCTGCCCCCGCTGACACCCTATTTTGTCATGCGTATTGGAAGGCTGCCCATGATTCCCTACTTTCCCCCCGGCGATATTGGTTTGGCGGATGCGGTCGCTAATGCCTGCCGTACACACAGAGCGGTGCTCATGGCCCATCATGGAACCGTAGCGACAGGCAAGAGTATCGATGACGCGGTCTATGCCGCTGAAGAACTGGAAGAAACCGCGCGGCTTTTTTTTCTGCTGAGAGATCACCGCCATCGCGCTTTGGACAAAAATCAGGTGGCCGAGTTGGAGAAGCGGTTTCCCGGCTAGTCCGAATGTGATGGACATCAGACCCGATCATGTAAGTTTTGGCTCATAAGGCCGACCATCATCTCGGGGAGGTATTCATGTTTCGGTAACAGTAACCTTTCATGTTAAAGAGGAGTTTGCCGAACGATTTGCCGAAACCGTCATTTCACAGGCGAGGCACTCGCTCGAGAACGAGATTCACTGCCATCAATTCGATGTGTGCACGGACCCGTCCGATCCCAAGCGGGTTTTCCTTTATGAACTATATACGGACTCAGCGGTATTTGATGGTCATCTAAAGACAGCCCATTTCAAGGATTTTGACAGCACCGTGAACGCGTGGATCCAGAAAAAAGATGTAAACACCTGGTATCGCCACGAGGGCTAACCCGTTTCAGCAAACCATGTGGGGCAAGATTCAGATAGGCTGCGGTTGAAACGAACTGAAAACGGTTGAGGAGAACCCAATGACCAACGATTTTGCATCAGCCCTTAAGGAGGCGGCTACAGAACTGCTCAGTTTTAATGAACTCAAAACACTCCAGGTGAACATCGGCGATCTCTGCAACCTGAACTGCGGACACTGTCATGTGAACGCCGGTCCCCATGGGGAAAAGATCATGTCCAGGAAGGTCATAGATCAGGTGCTGTCTGTTCTCCGAAAGCAGCCCGGCCTGACGTTGGACATTACCGGAGGCAGCCCTGAGATGAATCCAGATTTCAAGTATCTCATCGAGAGGGCGCGCCCCCTGGTGGACCGGTTGATGGTCCGATCGAATCTGTGCGTCCTCCTGGAACCGGGTAAGGACTGGATTCCCCAATGGTATGCCGATCACGGTGTCATTCTGATCGGATCGCTTCCGTGCTACACGGCCGAGAATGTTGCCAGCCAGCGGGGGCGGGGCGTCTTCGAAAAGAGCATTACGGCCCTTCAGATACTGAATCGGATCGGATACAGCACGGCACTCGAATTGAATCTGGTCTATAATCCTGGGGCGGATTTTTTACCGGGGGACCAGGCCAAGCTTGAGGCCGACTATAAACGAGAGCTATACGATAAGTACCGGATCACGTTCTCCAACCTGTTTATCATCACGAATGTACCCATCGGCAGGTTCGGAGAAGATCTAAAAAAACAAGGGCGGCTGGACGCCTACATTGACCTGCTCCGCGGACACTTGAACATGACAACCGCTTCGAACATCATGTGCCGGACATTAATCAGCGTAAATTATGAGGGGATCCTCTACAACTGTGACTTTAACCAGGCCTTGGGCCTGCCCATTCTCGATGGGACATTTAAACCGGTCCGTATCGAAGACATCGATTCGGTCACCAACGGACATCCGATCATCACGGCAAGCCACTGTTTTAGCTGTACCGCTGGAGCCGGGTCAAGTTGTGTGGGTGTCCTCGACAAAGGGACGGGGCTGCACGTGTGTGGTGGAACGGCTGCTGGGGATTAGGGTTAGGCCATACCCATGGCTTTCTCTACCTCACGAATCTGTTCCTTGATCTTTTCCTTCTCCGCATCGGAAAGATCTTCCTCCCGAAGCCGACGCTGCAGCCCCAGAAGAATCATTTCAACGCGATATTCTTTGCAGGTGTAATCCATGATAAGAGTTAAGCGAGGCTTTAGATTTCATGTCGGTTCGAGCTTAATCCACTAAACATACCTTTGTGACGACTTCCAAATTACAAATTTCAAATCCCAAATTTCAAACTACTCATCCCAACAGAAAATCCAATTAATGAAATCGTGACAGGCTGTTGAAAAGCAAGTATCAGGTCGTCAAGCAAGGCCGCAGGTTTCTGGCCAATAGTTCAAGCCGCACATAGTATAGGCATTGCAAGCGTTTGAGGCGTTCATGGGCAAGGCTATAAGGGGTGAAGCTGTAGTTTGACTACCGCGAGCTCCCGATAACGCCGCCCATGAGCGACTCAGGCGCTCCCTTGGGTGAAAATTCTTGATGTCCAAATAGATCCCTTGTCCAATAATATGTTGAGTTTTCAAACAGCACATCAAGAATTTTTATGCAATGTCTGTACTAAGCCCTTCCGGTCTTATACATCGCCTCCCGATACACCCGGTAAAACGCCACATCATCCGCCACTGCCTGTTTGACAACTGTCTTAAAGTCGTTGATGTTCTTCTTGTTGACGATGATGTTGGCGCTTTTATTAAAGGCCATCATGTGGTCGTTGGTCCGGAACCGTTCGGTGATCAGGGCCACAAACACGTTTCGACGGACGGTCATCCCCAACCGGTCCAGAAACCTGAGCACATTGTTTTCATCGGGATCCGAGGTGCCAAACATCTCGTTGAGCACCACCACGTCAAACACGTGAAACCGCATTTGCTTCAGTGCGTCTACAGGTGTCTTGGCTTCTCGCACCTGATACCCCAAGGCTCCCAGCGCGTCACGGAACTTGGCGCGGACATCCGGTTCGCTTTCACATAGCAATGCCGTCTATGCACCTTCTTCCAGAAAATCAAACGGCTTGTCCTCGGCATCATACCCTTCTTCTTCGCCAGCTTCCTCAAACCCCAGAGCAGCAGCCCCATTTTCTTCAGGTGCCTCGGGTTCCACATTAATTTTCTCTTTGCACTTGGGGCAGGCCAGGGAAAAGGCCTGTCCTTTAGGAACTTTCTCATCCGGTATTCTGAACTTCGTACTACACTTCTCACAGATGATATCCATGGACGTCCCCCGACTTTCTAGTCTAACATGTTACCCAGCCGCTCAGCCGGTGTCATGAACCCTTCTTTCCATAGTCGATATCGATTTCCAGATCGTCGATATCGGTCGTTTTTTCACCCCGTGCGGACTTGACCCGGTCCATGCCGCGTCCCACGACTCCCTTATGGGAGGAGTATGCCATGGCGGTCTCTTCGGTGATCTGGCCTTTTTCATAAAGGTCCACAATGAATTTGTCGAACGTGGTCCATCCGTACGCGTCACCTTTTCCAATAATGTCGTAGAACGTCTTACCCTCCGACTCGCCACGCAGAATCGTGTCTTTGACCCGGAGGTTGGTTCCCATGATCTCAAAGGCGGCTACCCGCCCACCTCCGACTTTCGGCAAGAGCCGCTGACAGATAATCCATCGTACCGTATCTGCGAGACGGATACGGATCTGGTTTTCTTCTTCTTGAGCAAACATGCCCAGAATACGGTTAATAGATTGACCCGCATCCACCGTATGCAAGGTGGTCAGCACCAGGTGACCGGTCTCTGCAGCACTGAGCCCGATCTCTACCGTTTCTCGGTCGCGCATCTCGCCGACCAGAATGACTTTCGGTGCCTGACGCAAAGCGGCCCGCAGCCCGGTGGCAAAGGTATCAAAGTCATTCCCCATCTCTCTCTGGTTGAAGGTGGATTTTTTATGGGGATGCTGATACTCGACAGGATCTTCGAGGGTCACCACGTGCACCGATGTATTTTCATTAATCTCGTTTAATACCGCGGCCAGAGATGTTGATTTACCGCTGCCGGTGGCACCGGTGACAAACACAATTCCATTCTTTTCTTTGGCCACCCGGTAAAAGGGTTGGGGTAGCCCCATCTCCTCGATGGTGGGAATCTTCGTCTCCAGCTTCCTTAGAACGATAGAATAATTGTTCCGCTGGGAGAAAATATTGACCCTGAAACGGGCTTTTCCGGGAAGTTCATACGACATATCGCACGATCCCTCCGCAAGGAGGGTTTCTGTCAAACGGCGGTTTTGGTTCAACAAGGTGAGGGCAAACACTTCGGCCTGGTAGGGGGTTAAATCATGGATGGGTGGATCCATTTCAACTTTTGTCAGCAATCCGGAGGATTCTACCTGGAACGGCTTGCCCACGGTGAGGTTCAAGTCTGAGACATTGCCGAAGGAATCGAGCATCCGGGTTAAAATATAATCTACTTCTTGTTTTTGCATGATCGCCTCCTATCACGGGTATCGGGATGATCGGCCTGGGTGGCGGCCGTTGCCCGACAAATCATAAGGAGCCTGATAGTTGACCCGATGCCTCCCGCACATGTTGCCGGAGCGGGCTGAACCTTCTCGAGGTCCAGGCAGAAGCCATATCATCCCATACCCTGGATAACGATAGGCAGCCCTTACGGGACATGCTGCTTCCCCCTCCCCGGCATCTTGCGATCGCATCTGATTCAGAATGTATTCAACGGGCATGACCGTGGCCTGCCCTGTGCGGTTTACGCCTCTGTAAAATCTGTTGGCGGGTGCTTCAGAAGGGGCCGAAAGCGGGCTTTCTCATTTGCCTTGGCATACGCGTCATCCGGGTTAATGTATCCTTTTTCAACCAGATCCATAATGGCGTCGTCAAGCAGCAGCATGCCATGTTTTTTCCCGGTCTGGATCATAGAGGGAATCTGATAGGTCTTGTTTTCACGGATCAGGTTGCGCACCGCCGGCGTGGCGATGAGGATTTCAAGAGCCGCGCAGCGACCTTTGATATCCATCCGTTTAAACAAGGTCTGGGCAATGATGGCGCGAATCCCGTCAGCAAGGGTCGATCGGATCTGGGCCTTGCCTGAGTCCGGAAACACCTCGATAATCCGGTCAACGGTTTTTGCGGCACTTGTGGTATGGAGCGTTCCGAACACCAGATGCCCTGTTGAGGCCGCCTCCACCGCCAGAGAGATGGTCTCCAGGTCTCGCATTTCCCCGACGAGAATGATGTCCGGATCCTCACGAAGAGCCCCCCTCAACGCCGCCCCAAAGGATTCGGTGTGGGTCCCCACCTCACGGTGATTGACGAGACAACTGGCGCTTTCATGGACAAATTCGATGGGATCTTCGATGGTCAGAATATGATCTTTTCGGGTTCGATTCGCCACATCGATAATGGCCGCAAGGGTCGTGGATTTGCCGCTTCCGGTCGGTCCTGTAACAACGACCAGCCCTCTGGGCAGTCCGGCCAATTTGGGAACGACCGGCGGGAGGCCAAGCTGTTCTGCGGTCATGCTTTTGCTTGGAATTTCCCGAAATACCGCCGCAACCCCGTATTTTTGCGTAAAAAAGTTGGCCCTGTACCGGACCAGCCCCGGAATCTCATAACCGAAATCGATATCACCGGTTTCCTCATATTGCTTGACTTTCTGTTCCGGCGCGATTTCATACAGCATGGCCTTGAGCTCATCATTGTGGAGCGTCTTGAATTTGACCCGTTCCAGCTCACCCCGAATCCTCAGCACCGGCTGCTGCCCGGAAACAAGGTGGAGGTCCGAAGCCCCCTGGTCGTTCATCAGTTTAAAGAATGCATCGATTTTAGCCATGGGCTACTCCCGATTGGTTGCATGGAGAGAACGTGGGTTCGGGTGACAGGGGTTGCTCTTGCCAGCAGTAAATCAAACGGAAATATAATGTTTGATTACGTTTTTTTCAATACCTTGACTTTGGTATCTTCCTGGTCCCGGGCCTTTGAGGCTTCGACGCCCATCTCGAGCAAACGGCTGTGCCCGTCCAGGATGGATCGGATTTGAGCCTCGATCTGGACCCGCTGACGTTTCAACTCTTCAATGTCTTCCTGCAGGCGCCCCAGTCGTTGGTGGGCGCTGTTGAGAATCTTTTCAGCTTTCACCTCGGCTTCGGCCACGACCAGGTCTGCCGATTGCTGGGCATTTTTTTTCATCTGATCGATGGCCTGCTGGGAATTGAGCATGGCCTTTTTGAAGGTTTCCTCGCGCTGCTTATATCCGAGGAGTTCGTGCTCCAGACGATCGATGCGATCTCGAAGGGAGTCGTTTTCCGCCAGCAATTGAGCAAAAGAATCCGCTGTCAAATCTAGAAATGCATCCACCTCACGGATATCAAATCCCCTGAACCTCGTACGAAACTGTTGCTGTTGAATATCAAGGGCGGTGAGTTTCATGCCGTTTCCTCCAAGGTTATTTGGTCAATAGAGCCGCTGCCATCCCGGAAAGACTGCCGACAACGAACTTCTGAAGGAAGATAATAGCCAGAAATACGATGATCGGGGATACGTCGATGCCTCCAAAATTGACGGGAAAGCGGCTGCGAATCTGATGCAGTACCGGCTCGGTGATATTATACAAAAACCGTACTATCGGATTATAGGGATCTGGGTTTACCCACGACAATATGGCTCTGGCGATAATCAGCCACATATAGATCGTCAACACGTAGGATGTCACAACGGCCAGAGCGGCGAGAAGATTTCCAATAATGAACATAGCTGCCGACTTTCGGAAAACAGTCTAACATAGAAATTTGAGCCCGGGGGCAGGCAAACCATATCCGAGCTAAGGGCCATTAAATACACATAATTTAAATTATATAGGGGATGTAAGTCAAGCGAATTCCGGTTAACCCGACCATTGCACCGAAAGGAGAAGTTCGTGGGCAAGGCGCTTCGAGGCGCAGCTGTAGTCCAACTACCGCAAGCATCGAATAACGCAGACCATGGGCTTCTCCTTTTGGCCCGCAGGGTGAAACCTTTTCAGGGTGTTCATCAAATCTTGAATAGTGCAATTGCATTCTTGCTGAAAAAGCCTGAATTTGCGTCAGCGCTGCGGGCTTGCTTCTTTTTAGCCAACAGCTGAAAAGATTTCATGCAATGTTTGGGTTAAACCGTTGACAGCCTATGTTTCGCAACGATAACTATTTTCGCACAGGACCCGGGACAGGTGCCGTTGGGGTGGATGGAAGGCCTACCCCATGCAGGTCTTCTAAAGCCTGTTCCCACGGTCGGCAACCATCACAGAATCGCCCATCGAGGGACGGTTTCCCGAGTTGAAATAGTGCTGGGTCGGGCATTTTACCCGGGCATGGCTCGCATAGGGAAAACTGACCCGAATCCGGGGTATCGCCTCAATAGGGGTTCTGTCTAACCAAGGACCCCAACGATGGCAGCGGATATTGGCGTGTACAGGACGAGAGGTAAACATGAATAGTAGAATCGGAATCATTGGAGCCGGAAACATGGGGGAAGCCATTGCCGGAGCGCTGATACGATCCGGCTCCGCCACCGCCGAGGAGGTTACGCTGGCGGACGTGGATGGCAATCGTCTCGCACACCTCAAGACGGTCTATGGTGTGTCTACAACCCACGAGAATGCAGAGTTGTTTTCAAAATCACGGGTCGTTGTTCTAGCAGTCAAGCCCCAGGTGATGAACCCGGTTTTGAAAGACCTGACGGGGCATCCCGAATACCGTATCGAAGACCGAAAGCTGGTGATATCCATTGCCGCGGGAATCCGTATCCGGCAGCTCGAGGAATGGCTCTACGCACCTTTGGATGAAACCATGCGGACACACCTTCCCATCGTCCGGGTCATGCCCAATACACCGGCGTTGGTCCTTGAGGGCATGGCGGGGATGAGTCCGAACCGGTTCGCCACCAACGAAGATATGCAGCAGGCCCGCCGTATTTTCGAGGCCATGGGCGAGGTGATCGAGTTCGAAGAGAATCAGATGGATGCCGTCACCGCCATGTCCGGATCCGGACCGGCCTACCTGTTCTACCTTGCCGAAGCAATGATCGAGGCCGGCCTTCGAATGGGCTTTACAGAAGAAGAAAGCACCGGCTTGACGTTGGGAACCCTAAAAGGAGCGGTTCAACTCATGGAAGATCGGGACGATCCACCCGAATCGCTCCGCCAGAAAGTGACGTCGCCGGGGGGAACCACTGCAGCCGCCATCACCGTGTTGGATGATCGCCGTGTCCGGCAGCATATCGTCGATGCGATACTGGCAGCCCGGCAAAGGAGTCGGGAGCTCAGCACTTAGCCCGACCCGTGCCTGAAATCTTGTCAGAGAACCATCTAAAGATACCCCAACCAAGACACGATCGGAAATGTCCTATACGCTTCCAGCATGGCATACGGTAAATATCTTTTTTTGCCTTTCAGCGAATTAATGATCACACATGTCATCGGGAATACGGGTGTCTTACATCATTGTAACGGGATAACGATTACAGGCTCATAGTTTCATAGCGCTTTAAAGAAATTTAGATTGCAATCATGTTTGCCGAACCGGTTACATACCCGGCTGCCCTGGCCGCCGGATTACTGTCGTTTTTCTCGCCCTGCGTGGTACCGCTGATCCCGGCGTATTTCACCTTTATCACCGGGGATAGTCTGGAAGAGCTGACTGGATCGGAGGCCGCCCAGATCCGGAAGAAGGTGATATTCTCTACCCTGGCCTTCGTACTGGGGTTTTCGTTTGTTTTCGTGGTGCTGGGGGCATCGGCGTCGTTTCTCTGAGGACTTTTCTTTCAATACCGTCAGGTGGTGCGAATTGTCGGCGGATTCATCATTCTCGTGTTTGGATTACATCTTTTAGGCTTCTTCCGCATAAAAGTCTTGGATTTAGAGAAACGGTTGCAGGTCAAAAAAAAGCCGCTTCATATACTCGGCACCTTCTTTGTGGGAATGGCTTTCGGCGCCGGCTGGAGTCCCTGTGTAGGTCCCCTGCTGGGGTCGATCCTGATCATCGCCGGCAGCCAGGAAACCATATGGCAGGGCATCAGTCTTTTGGGGACCTATTCGGCCGGATTGGCCATCCCATTTTTGGTGATTTCCGTATTCATTCAGATGATTCTGACACTCATGCGGAAAGCCTCGTCTGCCATCCGCTATATGAATTTGGTCGCCGGGAGTTTGTTGATTCTGGTGGGCATCGGCCTTATTTTAGACAGACTTCAATTCTGACGCGGGAAACGTGAATATGAAGCAATCCACCTTCCGGAACGTAAGCATCGCCCTAATCATTGGGATTTTTGTGTCTCTTGCGGTGACGATGCCGGCCGATGCAAGCCGGATCCGTTGGTATGACTACGACGAAGGAACCTCTCTGGGAAAAGAGCAGGGCAAGAAGATCCTTCTGTTCTTCTGGGCGGAATGGTGCGCCTCCTGCGAAAAAATGAAAAAAGAAACGTTTCAAGTACCGGATGTCGTCGCGTTTCTGAACAAGAATTTTATACCCGTCAAAATAGACTCGGAAAATGAGAAGAAACTTGCATCCAAGTACTATGTTCGGGGACTGCCCACCACCTGGTTTCTCAATGAGAGAGGCGAACGCATCGGCAGCCGGCCGGGCTTTATGTCACCGGATCTGTTCTTATCCATCCTCAAGTACATGCATACGAATAGCTATCGCGATATGAGTTTTTCAGAGTTTGCCGAGAAGTGATTCACGGCAGAAGACACCTCGTCAGGTTGTCAACCGGGTCCTCTGCGGGATCGACGCTTGAGGAGGCGAAATAGGGTGGATACAATGACGCTGCCGCTAAGCAGCATGAGGATCAGCGGCAGCCAGAGATGACTTCGAAATTCCATGCTTTGTTGAGCGACAGCGATGCCGACCGTGGCAAAGACAAATACCAGCGTCATGATGGCCAGCGTGATCCAACAGGCCGTGGTCGAGTCATACCAGGGCGAGATGATTCTTCTGAAAACGGGGTTTTGATCGAACTGCATGCGTCGGGTATTTGGTATTTAAGCCCACCATCTGCAAGATCGTGGTGCAAGTCCCGGTGATGGGCGTTCATGAACAACTCACTTAAAAATAAAACTATCATGCCAATGGTGCAAACACAAGCCGAGACCCTACACCCGGCCGCGTCTAAACATCCCGAAACGCTTCACGGTTTAGGTCCTGGGACCGGGTCTGTGGGCAACTGGCTGCGATCCGTGACAGGCATCTGTTTCGGAATCGCGTGGGCGCTGATCATCGGAGGGTGTGCCATGACCGGGAAACCGGCGACCACTGAAACACCGGCTATAACCTATGAACCCGGTACCATTCTATCAGCCGAAACGGGCGAACCGGTGACGTTTGAAGAGATGTTGGACGATCTGGCGTCGGCCCAAGTCATCTACATCGGCGAGCGGCATACGAATCCACGGCACCATGAAATCCAGCTTGAAATCATCGAAGCCTTGCACCAACGGGGGCTCCCGCTGATCGTGGGTATGGAAATGTTCGACCGTACCTACAATCCGGTTTTGGAAAAGTGGCCTCGGGGCGAGCTGGAGGAATCGGAACTCATAGAGCGCACCCATTGGTACGCCAACTGGCGATACGACTACGCATTGTATCGGCCCATCATGGAGTTTATCCGCACCGAGCAGGTGCCCTTGATCGGGTTGAACATCCCCTTCCATCTTCCCGCCAAAATCGCCACAGGGGGCCTGGACAATCTGCAGCCCTCGGACCGGAAATATTTGCCTGAGGACATTGATCTGAGCGACGAGGCCCACAGGGCCTATGTTCAGGAAGTCTTCAGCAGACATAAAATGCGAGGCCGGGATAATTTCGATTGTTTTTACGAAGCCCAGACCACCTGGGATGAGGCCATGGCCGAATCCATTGCCGGAGAACTGAACTCTGAAATTTTGGTGGTGATCGTCGGGGGCGGTCATATCGTCAACAAATTCGGCATCCCCGACCGGGCGTATCGTCGCTCCCAGGCCCCGTTTCGAACCATTTACCTGGCCGAAGCCGGCCGGGAGTTCGAGCCCTCCGCTGGTGACTTCGTCTGGATCACTTCCAAAGAGCGGGAAAAAAGCCACCCAAGTTCCTAATACCATCCCATAGCAGACGCCCCCGATAACAGTCCATCACACAACATCTTGTCTTTTTATATTGACATACAACAACATATTGTTGTATGGCTGAGCGTACCTCGAAACACTGCGTTCTAGTCACATCTGTTGCCCAAAACCGAGTCCGATCTTCAGGTCGGCCCTTGCTGTGTATTGATTGGCCAATGCTAACCGGAAGCTTCTGAGGTGGAAACTGTGTTCGAAAATATCAAAAAACGAGATGGCCGCGTTGTTCCCTTTGATTCCTCCAAAATCACAGCCGCGATCGCCAAGGCCGGTCGGGCCACCGGAGAATTTGAAGATCGGGAAGCCAAGAAACTAACCCTTCGCGTATTGACTCTGGCCCATGAACTGCGACTGGGGCCACTCCCGGAAGTGGAGGAAATACAGGATATCGTCGAGCGGGTGCTGCTCGACTCCCCGTTCTACAAAACCGCCAAAGCCTACATCCTCTACCGCGAACAGCATGCCCAGATCCGGAATATCGCAACCAAAGCCAGCGTCAGCCTGGTGGAGAACTACATCGAAAAGCTCGACTGGAAGATAAAAGAAAACAGCAACATGAGCTATTCTCTGCAAGGACTCAACAATTATATCTCTTCGGACGTCACGTCGGAGTACTGGCTCAATCGGATCTATCCGCCGGAACTACGTCGCGCCCATAAGGACGGCGACCTTCATATCCACGACCTGAGTCTTCTGTCGGTCTATTGCGTCGGCTGGGATCTTAAAGATCTTCTGATGCAGGGTTTCAGAGGGGTTGAGGGCAAAGTGGAAAGCGGTCCCCCCAGGCATCTGCGCTCCGCTCTCGGCCAGATCGTCAATTTCTTCTACACGCTACAGGGTGAAGCGGCAGGCGCCCAGGCGATATCCAATTTCGACACCCTGCTGGCACCCTTCGTCGGATACGACAACCTCGACTACACTGAAGTCAAGCAGGCGCTTCAGGAATTCATCTTTAATATTAACATACCCACCCGTGTGGGATTCCAGACCCCGTTTACCAACATCACCATGGACCTGTACGTTCCCTCCATACTCAAGGATCACCCGGTCATCATCGGAGGGGCACTACAAGACAGAACCTACGGCGAGTTCCAGAATGAGATGGACATGATCAATCGCGCCTTTGCCGAAGTGATGATGGAAGGGGACGCCAAAGGCCGCGTGTTCACCTTTCCAATCCCCACCTATAACATCACGGAGGATTTCGACTGGGACAATCCCAACCTTGAAATGCTCTGGCAGATGACGGGTAAATACGGCATCCCGTACTTCTCAAATTTCGTTAACTCGGATATGAGCCCGGAGGATGCGAGATCCATGTGTTGTCGCCTGCGCCTTGACAACCGGGAGCTCCTCAAACGGGGCGGAGGTCTGTTCGGCGCGAACCCACTGACCGGATCCATCGGTGTGGTCACCATCAACCTTCCCCGCATCGGCTACCTGGCCCGGAGTGAGGCCGACTTCTTCGACCGGCTCAGCCAGTTGGTACTGATGGCCAAGGAGTCTCTGGTCATCAAACGAAAAATCCTCGAGCGGTTCACCGATCTGAATCTCTATCCCTATTCGAAATACTACCTTCGGGAAATCAAGCAAAATTCCGACCTGTACTGGAAAAATCATTTTTCCACCATCGGCATCATCGGGATGAACGAAGCCTGTACGAACTTTCTTGGAGAAGACATTACGACCGACCAGGGACAAGCATTCGCACTGAAGATCATGGACTACATTCGTGAGGTGATTACGGAGATTCAAGAAGAAACCGGCGATATCTTTAACCTGGAGGCCACACCGGGAGAAGGAACCTCTTTTCGGCTCTCCATGATGGACAAGAAACGGTATCCGGACATTCTTTGCGCCAATGAAAAAGACTACCGTCTCGGGGCCGCTCCCTACTACACCAATTCCACACAACTGCCTGTCAACTACACCGACGATCTGTTCGACACGTTGTTTCTGCAGGACGAACTCCAAACCAAATACACCGGGGGGACGGTCCTGCATATTTTTCTGGGGGAACTGATTACCGACATCGAGGCGGTCAAAACCCTCGTGCGGAAGATTGCCAACAACTACCGTCTACCCTACTTCACGTTGACGCCCACCTTCAGTATCTGTCCGTCCCACGGCTACCTGACCGGAAAGCAGCACCGATGCAGCCAATGCCAGGCTGAGACCGAAGTCTATTCCAGAGTAGTCGGGTACCTCAGACCCATTAAACAGTGGAACGAAGGCAAATCGGCCGAGTTTGAAGACCGAAAGACCTACCACGTGAACGACCGGACCTTGGCGCCATCATCCGTCGCCCTGGATGCCGGCGTCGAATGCGCATCCAGCGAACAGCGGGCGGAAGGTAATTGCTGACCGGTTGTCCGACATAGGATACACCATGCTGCTTGGCGGACTACAAAAAAACTCACTGATCGACTATCCGGGGAAACTCAGCTGTGTCCTGTTTCTCTCCGGCTGCAATTTCGACTGTCCTTTCTGCCACAACCCGGAGCTGGCCAGGGGATGTCAGGACTGCCCGGCGATGCTGCAAGAGGATGGGGTTTTCGATTTTCTGGAGAACCGAAAGGGGTTTCTGGACGGCGTCGTGATTTCCGGGGGTGAACCGACGCTTCACTATGACTTGACCGACCTGTGTCGGCGTATCAAATCCATGGGCTACCCCGTCAAGCTGGACACCAACGGCAGCCGCCCTGAAGCGATTAGCGAACTTCTGGAAAAAGGTCTGGTGGACTACATTGCCATGGACATCAAGACCGATCCGCTCCAGTACGAGCCATGGATTCGGCGGACATGCGATCCCGGTGCCATTCTCTCCAGCATCCGCATGATCATGGAGCGGGCCCCCGCCTATGAATTTCGAACCACATGCGTCAAGCCCTTCATCAACGATGTCATCATTGAACAGATCGCCCGGACCATTCGCGGCGCGACACTTTACGCACTCCAGCATTTCGAAGACGGCCATTTGCTGCACCCGGAATTCTTCCGAAACCGGGACAGTCGCTTCAGTGAAACGGAAATGCTCCGGCTCAAAGACATCGTCACGCCGTATGTACAGACCTGCCTCATCCGGTAATCGATCCCATCCTGAGCGACAGGGCACCATCGAGGAAAAGACGTGTAGAAATCAGGTGTCAGGTGTCAGAAATTATTGGTTACTGAAACCCGAAACCTGAAACCCATCATCTAAAGTCACCTGACACCTCACTTCGGACACCCGACACCTCGAGTCACCTGACACCCGAAACCTGACACTTGAAACCATAAAAAAACGACCTCATGAACGAGACGAACATGCCATCTTCCTTCCCCGAAATGATTGCCCGTGAACTGAACTTCTCGGTCGACCAGGTGGCAGCCACCGCCGCTCTTCTCGACGACGGTGCCACCATCCCGTTCATTGCACGTTATCGGAAAGAGGCCACCGGCAGCCTGGATGAATTGGCCGTCACCGCCATTCGGGATCGTTTGAGCCAACTTCGGGACCTGGAACAGCGACGCCAGGCCATCCTAACGTCTCTAGAAGAAAACGGGCATCTCACCGACGAGCTTCGCATCAGCGTCATCCACGCGCCGACTCTGGCTCAACTGGAAGACAGGTACCTGCCCTACCGACCCAAACGGCGGACACGGGCCACCATCGCCCGTGAAAAAGGCCTGGAGCCGCTGGCGCGAGCCATATTTGACCAAACGGGTGTGGACCCGGAAGCAGCCGCCGGTAACTTCCTGAATGCCGAAACGGGAGTGGAATCGGTTGAGGATGCGCTGGCCGGGGCCAGGGACATCATCGCCGAGTGGATCAATGAGGATATTGAGTCACGCAGCGCTCTGCGGGATCTATTTCTCAAGCGGGCCACCCTGAGAAGTCGGGTGGTGCGGGGGAAGGAAGCCGACGGCCAAACGTACCGGGACTATTTTGACTGGGAGGAACCGGCTGTTAAGGCCCCTTCCCACCGTGTTCTGGCCATCCGGCGGGGGGAGCGGGAAGATGTCCTGAGCATGACCATACAACCCCCGGAAGCCGATGCCCTGGATGTGTTGACGCCGCTTTTTGTCAAAGGAGACGGCCCGGATTCGCGGCAGGTCTCGACGGCGCTGCTGGACAGCTACCGACGGCTGTTCTCCCGTTCCATGGAAACGGAGATCCGGCTATCCACCAAGGAGCGGGCAGATACTGCCGCCATACAGGTGTTTGCGACCAACTTGAGGGAGCTGCTCCTGGAAGCGCCGATAGGATCCAAACGGATTCTGGCTGTAGATCCCGGGCTCCGAACCGGTTGTAAAGTGGTCTGTCTGGATCGCCAAGGCAAACTTCTCCAGTATGACACCATTTATCCCCAGCGAGCCCCCGAACCTAGCGCACGAACGGTGAACGCCATGCTGAGTCAGCACCGGATTGAAGCGCTTGCCGTTGGCAACGGAACCGGCGGAAGAGAAACCGAGGCCTTCTTGAAGACAACGGTCGACACATTGACCATTCCGGTCATGCGCGTGGATGAAAGCGGTGCCTCTGTCTATTCCGCTTCTGAGGCCGCCAGGGAAGAATTTCCGGACCTTGATCTGACCATCCGTGGGGCCGTTTCCATCGGGCGCCGGCTCATGGACCCCCTTTCCGAGCTGGTCAAGATCGATCCCAAATCCATCGGTGTCGGTCAATATCAGCACGACGTCGACCAAACCGATCTGAAAAAAGCCTTGGATGACGTGGTGATCAGTTGCGTCAATGCGGTGGGTGTCGATATCAATCGGGCCAGCGCAAAGCTACTTGCCTACGTGTCCGGCCTCGGGCCTGCCCTGGCGAAGCAAATCGTGGCCTATCGGAATGCCAACGGGCCGTTTCAAAACCGTCGAGAATTCAAAAATGTCCCCCGGTTGGGGCCCAAAGCCTTCGAACAATCGGCCGGCTTTTTGCGGGTGATGGATGGGGACAACCCCCTGGATGCCAGCGCCGTGCACCCGGAAAGTTATCCCGTGGTGACCGCCATGGCAACGGACTTGGACTGCCCGGTTTCGGCCCTCATGCACAACGAAACGCTTCGATCGAAAATCGATCTGAAACGCTACGTCACTTCGGCCGTCGGACAACCGACGCTGCGGGACATTCTGCAGGAACTGGCCAAGCCCGGCAGGGATCCTCGGGGGGCCTTCGAGTCCATGGAATTTGCTTCCGGCATTGAGCGGATGGAGGATCTGGAACCGGGAATGAGACTGCCGGGCGTCGTCACCAATGTGACGGCGTTTGGCGCATTCGTCGATGTCGGGGTACACCAGGACGGTCTGGTCCACATCAGTCAGCTGGCCGACCGATTCATCAAGGATCCGGCGGATGTCGTTCGAGTGCGTCAGCAGGTCACGGTCACGGTCCTGGAGATAGATCTGGAACGGAAACGGATCGCTCTTTCCATGAAACGGGACCCACTTCGGGATCCCGTCCCCCGGAAAAAATCCCGGTCGACATCTCGGTTGAAACGAAATGCATCTTCCGCCAGTAAACCCTTTCACAATCCCTTTGCAGACCGCTTTGGAAAGAAGAGTTTCTGACCACCGATGACGAATGCCCTCCCGGGCGATCCAACGTGACCGGCCCCGATAACTTGACACAATTTTGGGGTGGCGTTACGTTTTTTCACATGTGGGAGAATAACGAACAGAAGATCGGTTGGCCGGCCCGCATCTTTCTGATGGCCGGCTTGCTGATCAGTACCACCGGTCTATTTTACTTTATGCTCGGCCCCAAAGATCCGGCATATGATTGGCGCCGAACCAGGGTGGGAGAGACCGCCGATGCCGTGGTCGGGATTGGGGACCGAATTGTTCTGCACAAAGACCAGGACGTCATGCTGCCCAAACTGAAACTGGTCTACCGGGGGTTGGAAAATGACCGGCTGCTCGTGGAAGTCACCCTGTTGGAGATGGACCCGGATTATGCCTACCCTCATCGAATCGACCCTGACCGGACACCCACAGGCATACGATTGGGAGGAAGAGTGTTTCGACTCGAATCCTGGAGCCGGTCCCACATCCGCCTCGAACTGGTCCGATAGCCATGTCGAATTTATTTGCCTACGGAACCCTGATGGATCCAGAACTTATGACACAGGTTTCCGGCGCCCCGCATCGCAGCAGTTCCGCCACCTTACCCGACTATATCCGTAAATCCGTGAAGGGAGAAGTTTACCCGGCCATCATCGAACATGTGGGCGCGATCGTCGAGGGTATCCTCTATTTTGACGTTTCGCCCGATGCATTTTGTCGCATAGACACGTTCGAAGGCCCGTTCTATGTCCGAACCGGCGTGGTCGTCATCGGCAATGGGGGAAAGCGCGCGGCCGCACAGACCTATGTATTGGAGACCGCCCAAGCCGATCGATTATCCAAGGAGGACTGGCGCTACGACACGTTCTTGACCGAGGGTAAACATACCTTTCAAAGGACCTATCGCGGATTTCGGAAGATCGACTAGTGCTTCCATTTCGCTTCACCTTGCCTTCCGTTCTCATATCGACTAAGTTTGCCATTGGCATGGAACAACACATCACGGGCCGCCGCCCCACCCAACCCGAATATAACCAAACGGGCTTCCCATGGCTGAGTCGGAACCTTGGAAAATCGTGGTGATCGACGATGAGGAGGGTATCCGCCGGGTGATGCGCATCACCTTGGAAGATGCGGGATACACTGTCGTCACGGCTGCTGACGGAACGTCCGGTCTCAGTTTGTGCTCGGAGACCTCCCCTCAAATTGTCGTGACCGATATCCGCATGCCGGACATGGACGGAATCCAGGTTCTGGAATCCATCAAACAAAGGTCTCCGGAAATCGAAGTGATTGTGGTCACCGCATTCGGAGAGATGGACCTGGCCATCCGGGCGCTGCAACTCGATGCATCGGATTTTATCACCAAGCCCATCGACAACAATCTGCTGTTCATCGCGTTGGACCGGGCCCGACATCGGTATACCACGCAACAGCAAATCAAAGATTATACCCGGTATCTTGAAAATGGATGGGCCAATACCACCCAGGAACTCATGGAAACCTTTGCGTATCAGCGAAATCTGATCGAGAGTTCCATGGACGGCATCATGGGCCTCGATGTCGAAGGGCAGGTCGTCACGTTCAACCGGAGCCTCGAGCAAATGCTCGGCTACAGCAAGGGGGAGGTCCTGCACACCCTGCCGATCTACCGGTTTTTCCCCAGAAGCGCCGCCGTTGATTTCAAGGAGGCGGTGGCATCGGATGCCTATGGTGGGAAAAATCGCCTTTCCCTCTACGAAACCATGCTGGTGGACAGCTCAGGCCGGAACATCCCCGTCCAGATTTCGGCGACCATGCTGTACGAAGACGGATCCGACGCAGGGATGGTTCTGTTCATCCGCGATCTACGGGAGCTGAGACGGTTGGAAAGGGAGATGGCGGACCAGGCGAAAATTCTGCACCAGGACAAGATGATGTCCCTGGGCCGCCTGGCGGCCAGCGTCGTCCACGAGATCAACAACCCCCTGGCCGGAATCCTCAATTACCTTCGACTCATGATCCGGATCCTCAACCGGGGCCCTTTGAGCAGCGACAGTCAGCAGAAATTTCAGAATTACCTGGAACTTGTCGAAAGCGAAACCGACCGCTGCTCTCGGATCATTTCCAGCCTTCTCACATTCTCGCGGAAAACGCCGCCCTCCTGTACGGACCGGGGACAAGGGTGACACGTGTTCGGAGACATAGGTAACACTTTTCGTGTTTCATTGTTCTTTTACATTTAGTTGCGCAATCTTCTGGTTGCAAAAATAG
>Ga0056120_1000078_pt1 | contig 19183 bp, 16 predicted proteins | sample WorMettaBAHAMAS2_FD_71121 | JGI IMG/M metagenome (GOLD analysis project Ga0056120, IMG submission 71121) | Marine gutless worms symbiont microbial communities from Max Planck institute for Marine Microbiology, Germany - Olavius tantulus BAHAMAS.2 ...
GTCCATGCATGCCCTCCTGAGCCATTTTGAAATAGTTTCAAGATAGTCTGTAAATATTTAAAATATAATTAAATAAATGTTTAGTCAAGATCGTTTGTGTCCGATTTGGGTGGATTCGGGTAATTTGATCATGTCGGCTCTGCCGTGATGGTAGGCAAGATAACGTGGAAAATGGCACCTTTTCCAGGTTCGCTGTGCACGGTCAGGGTGCCGCCGTGGGAATTGACAATCTCCCTGCCGATGGCCAGCCCCATGCCGCTGTGTTCATCAGCGGGTTTAGTTGAAAAACAAGGCTCGAAAATGCGGTGGGAAATCTCCGGTGGTACGCCGGGTCCGGTATCCATGACCGATAAAATGACGTGTCTTCCCGGCGCCAGATTTCGATGCTGCAACACCTCTTCTTCTCCGAGAACAACGTCCACGATACTGATTTCCAGTATGCCTCCGGTCTGCTTCATGGCTTGGGCGGCGTTCGCTAGAAGATGCATCATGAGGTGATTGATTTTGGCCACGTCGGCCACAATGGTGTCGTCGGTGGTCGAAATATGTTGATGAATCTCAATATGCTGGGGGATTGACGGCCCAAACTGTCGAAGCGATTTTTCGACAATTGCGCTTAACTTGATCGGTATACGCGGCTGTTCAGTGGTGCGGCTGAACCGAAGAATTTGAAGGACGAGTTCCTGAGCCCTTCGGCATGCGTCTTCTACCTGTTCCAGGTTGTATCGAGCCGAATGGCCGGGAGGTATTTCGGCAGCGGCCAACTCGGTGTTGCCAAGAATCATCCATAGGATATTGCTGAACTCATGGGCCAGGCCTCCGGCAAGAGTGCCGATTTCTTCCATCGGTTGTGCTTGCCGGACACGATGGTCGATTTGTTTGGAATCGGTAATGTCCTCCACAATGGCCTGGACGCCCAGATGGTGGTTGTTCGGGTCGACAACCGGTTTCAAATGACATTTCAGGTGAATGGTTTCTGAGCGGGCTGTTTGGAGTCGCCGTTCGAAGAATGCCGCCTCTTGTCGTTCCATGCAACGTCGCACCTCGGCGGCAAGCCCGGAATCGACCAGCGCGGGAAATGACGTTATTTTTTCGGTTTGGAAGCCGTCATCGGGATTCAGGCCGAGAATAGAGATCAGTTTCCCATTGATGGCTTCAATGCATCCTTGGGGATTAACAAACAGAACTCCCAGCGGAGCGCTGTCCACAAGGGTTTTGTATCGAACGGATTCGGTCGAGCCCGCCGGCATTCGCCTGGTTTTGGGGGAGCGGATTTGGCGGTCATGGCCCGTCTCGACTGCCCGATCGAGGCAGCAGCATCACCCGGATGGTGAACCCGGGGATTGTTTTAAATTGGCTACGAGCGGATCAGACGTCTTGAAAATGTCGGGGTATTCGAACCTATCTAAAAAATGTGAATCGGGGTTCAGGACAAGCCCTCCCGAGGCGGATAAAGCGCGGGGCAACGACAAAGCGGGGCATACACGGTCGTGAGCATGTTTCGTTGGTCCGCAACACAGTCCTGGATCCTTAGGCGTTTTTAGATGGGTTCTTGTTACCTCTACAGTATATCTAGCGCGGATGTCAATTTGTGAAATGCTATCCCGGATATCGCAATAAGCGGAGACGTTGATGGGCCACGGTGGCGGAGTTTCGCTTCGCTCAACACTGAAACTCATTGAGTACCTAATGGCCGGGCGTAGCGTAAGGCGAAGCCGGGTAACGCCGCCCAAGGACGTCTCCGGTTGCCCCAGCGGGTGAAATCTTTTCAGAGGCGTTTCTAGCTCCTGAAGCTGACACATTGTATTCTTGCCGAAACGACTCATATTGTCAGTAATGCCCCGATATTAATCTTGTTCAGCTAACGGCTGAAGAGAGTTCATGCAAGGGTGGGGCTAGGTGACCCGGGGGTTTCCAGTGCCGCGGACCCCGAATACGGGTGATTCGGGCCGGATACGGAGACGGACAATTGTATTTTCCGACCCTCTGCATTATGATATCACCGAAACAAAAAAAGGTTTTCGATACAACGTATCGAAAACCTTTACATTTGATGGAGCCGACGAGCGGACTTGAACCGCTGACCTGCTGATTACGAATCAGCTGCTCTACCAACTGAGCTACGTCGGCGTGGTGCCGGAGGATTTCATCAAAGGCAAAATTACTACTGTTTTTATGGATCGAAATCAAGAAAAATCTATTGCCGCTCGCCTTGCCGAAGGGCTTCAATCCCCTTCAATGGATATCGATATGACAGGGCTTTCCGGCGCTGAACGGGCCTATCTGGTGCACCGACTTTACCGAAGCTCCAACCGGACCTGGTGCGTGCTCACGACCTCCGTCGAAGAGGCCCAAAGCTTCATCAGTGATCTGCGGTTCTTTGCCGGATCCGAGGAACTGAATGTTCTCTATTTTCCTCCTTACAACATTCTGCCTTTTAAACTTCTCTCCTACCACAGTGAAACAGCTGCCCGACGGATTGAGACCCTGTATTCGCTGACTGAAACATCCGCCCCGATGATCTTGGTGACCACCGTGTCGGCGGTGATGCAACGCGTCGTCCCCAGATCGGAGCTCACCGCCTATGCGGATCTGGTCATGACCGGAGAGGATATGGACCGGAATCAGATGGTCGCACGCCTGTATTCGGGAGGCTATGAGCCGGTTACCATCGTTGAAGAACCTGGCGATTTTTGTCTCCGGGGCGGCGTTCTGGACGTCTACACGCCGGGTTACCCAGACCCGATTCGCATCGAGCAGTTCGGCGATCATGTCGAGTCCATCCGATTTTTTTCCGCTGCCAGCCAGCGTTCCCGGGCGACTCTGAATGAAGCCGTTATTCTGCCATCCAGAGAGGCGATCATCCGTAAGGAGGATGTCCATCCTCTGATTGCCCGCATACGGGACCGAGGATCGGAGCAAAACCTGCCTGTCACCCGCGTTCGTGAAATCGTGGAAGGGGTTAAAAGCGAACAGCGTTTTCCAGGAGCGGAAAGCCTGCTTCCACTGATGTATCCGCATCTGGATACGCTATTCTCCTATTTGCCCCAAGATGCCCTCTGCGTCCAGTTGGAACCGGCGGCACTTGAGCGGATCGCCGTCGAAGTGTCCGAGCAGATCGCTGACAGCTACCAAAGTGCACTGGATGAGCAGAGGCTCTGTGTTCCCCCCGCCGCGCTGTACCTGGATTGGCAGGAAATCCAGGAGGCATTGGCCACACGGCAGAACATCCGCCTCAAATTGCTGCCCATCGATACGTCGCCGGATGGGATCACCGCCCATCGATCCATTCCCCTTTCGATTTCCGATAATTCCGATCTTCGCCATGCATTGCAGCGCCAGGGCGCCGGAGATGACATGCTGCGTCCTCTCGTTGAATGGATTCAGAGGCATCAGGAATCCGCCCATTCCGTATTGCTGGTGTGCCGTTCCCGCAGTCAGGCGGAACGCCTCGTATCTCTCCTGAGACCTTACCACCTGCAGCCGGAAATCATCGAGGACTTCCCGGATCAGCGGGCCACCCGGGGCATCTGTTTTATCTGTCAGGGTCGACTGGCCTTCGGATTTGTATGGGCCGAAGAGGCCCTGGCCATCGCCACGGAAACCGATATTTTCGGTGCCAAGCCACGTCGGCGCGCGGTCCGGCGGAGGTCGCCCCGTGCGGACTTAGTGGCTTTCGAAGACCTGTCCGCCGGAGATCTTGTGGTCCATGAGGCGCATGGCATCGGCCGCTATGAGGGGCTTGTCAAGTTACAGGTCGATAGCCATAGCAATGACTTTCTGCTGATACTCTATAAAGACGAAGACAAGCTGTACCTCCCGGTGGACCGAATGGCCATGATCCGCAAGTACATGGGGGTCGAGGGGGTGGTGCCGAACTTGGACAGAATGGGTGGCCGTGCTTGGGAGAGAACCAAAGATCGGGTGAAACGTTCCGCGGAGAAGATTGCCGGCAAGCTGCTGCATATTTATGCGGCCCGAAAGGTCCGTGAAGGATTTGTATTTTCAACCGTAGACAGTCTTTTGCAGGACTTTGAAGCCGGTTTTCCCTACGAGGAGACATCGGATCAGCGGCGTGCGATCGAAGATGTGTTTCAGGATATGATGGCCCCCACCCCCATGGATCGGCTCGTTTGTGGCGATGTGGGCTACGGTAAAACCGAAGTTGCTCTGAGAGCCTCATTTGTCTCAGTGTTCAACGGAAAGCAGGTGGCCGTGCTGGTTCCAACGACAGTGCTTGCGGAACAGCATTATGAGACGTTTTCCCGCCGGTTTTCGCGCTATCCGGTGAATATCGCCAGCCTGAGCCGCTTCCGCTCTGTGAGACAGCAGCGTCGGATCACCCAAGAGGTAAACGAAGGCAAAATCGACATCGTCATCGGTACCCACCGGTTGCTGCAACGGGATGTCGGCTTCCACGATCTCGGACTATTAATTCTGGATGAAGAGCAACGTTTCGGTGTTAAACACAAGGAAACGCTCAAGGCGTTGCGCAGTACCGTTGATGTACTGACACTGACCGCCACTCCGATTCCGCGGACACTGCATCTGTCTTTGATGGGTGTCCGAGACATTAGTATCATCGGGACGCCTCCGGAAGATCGACAGCCGATTATTACGTATCTGTCGGAATTCAACGAAACGGTGATTCGAGAGGCCATACTCAAGGAACTGGCACGGAAGGGACAAATATTCTTCATTCACAATAACATTGCCAGCATTGATCGTATTGCCGCCAAGCTGCAGACGTTGGTGCCCCGGGTGCGTCTCGAGGTGGCCCATGGACGCCTGAACGAAGACATTCTCGAAAAGGTCATGCTGCGGTTCGTACACAAAGAGATTGATATGCTGGTCTGTACCACAATCGTGGAATCCGGCCTCGATATCCCGTCTGCCAACACCATTCTGGTAAATCGCGCGGACCGGTTTGGACTGGCCCAGATGTATCAGCTCAGAGGGCGTGTGGGCCGATCCGAAGAGCAGGCCTACGCGTACCTGTTTATTCCTCCGGAGAGCACCTTAGGCCGGGACGCACTCAAGCGACTGAAGGTGTTAATGGAGCATAGCGATCTGGGATCGGGCTTTCAAATTGCCATGAACGATTTGAAAATTCGGGGTGGCGGCACGATCTTGGGCGCCTCGCAATCGGGGCATATTTCCGCGGTCGGGTATGACATGTTTTTGAAGCTCATGGAGGAAGCGATTGTGAAAATGAAAGGGGAACCAGTGCAGGAGCCCCTGGACCCGGAAATCCATTTGCCGATGGCTGCCTATATACCGGAGATGTACATCAGCGATATCGATCAACGGCTAACGGCGTATCGACGCCTATCCCGTCTGGGGGGCGTCCAGGAGTTGACGGATTTTAAAACGGAACTGCTGGACCGGTTCGGTCCCATGCCCCAGGAGGCGGAAAATTTGCTGATGAAAATTTTCCTCAAGATCCTTGCCAGACGATGTGGGGTTAAACGCCTGGATGTCAGCGGATCCCGGGCCCATTTGCATTTTTCTGAAGCCCATCTATCCCGGCCCTCGGGTCTTATCGAAATGGTGCAGGAATTCCCGGAACGTTTTCAATTGACACCCGATTCCGTCATAAAAGTTCGACTGACCCGGGAAGAAGCCGGTCGCCCCATTTCCAGGGTAAAAAATATCTTGAAACAAATCGATCAACATGTTAATTTTTTAGAATTTAACATGTAGAAATCATTGACCTTTCGGCCAACACAAGCCGAAACGTAAACAAACGTGGAACAGCTTCTGGAACGGCTATTGAGGATCTGCATCGGGAATAGGGGACGGTTTTGTGCGGTACTGACCGCCCTGATGATGTCGGCGACACTGCTGGCCTGTGGGAGAACGGAACCACCGTCCCACGACGAATTTTTAATTCGGGTGCGGGACAATGTCGTGACGGTACTTGAGTTCCAAAGGGCGGTTGAACTGGCAAAGGCGGCCTATCCCCACAGCGCCCTGCAGGATCAAGAGGTATTGCGGGCCCTCCAGAAACGCGTTCTCCGTGAACTTGTCGAACGGACGGTTTTTGAGGAGCGGGCGAAGGATCTCAATATTACGGTAAGTCCGGCCGATCTGAGCCGGGCGGTTGAAGACGTGAAAAAGGATTTTCCCGACGGCACGTTTAAAGAAACGTTGCTTGAGCAGGCGGTCTCCTATGCGGCGTGGGAGGAAGGTCTGAAAACACGACTGATGATCGAAAAGGTTGTCAATCGTGATTTGGTGAGTAACATCGTCATTACTATCGACGAGATTGAAGCATACTACCGCGATCACCGGAAAGAACTGGAACATGCGAAACCGGCAGGGGAGACGCCAGCGGTGGATGAAACCATTATACGGAACTTAAGAAGACAAAAAGCCGAGGAGGCTTATGAAGCGTATGTCCAAGAACTTCATACAACATACCCCGTTAAAATCAATACCCAGAAATGGCACCACATTATCGGTTCCGGATAGTCGATTCCATGCGGATAGGTCTTGTCGGCATCGGGGGCGAAACCGGCTGCCGGGGTGTACGAATCGGTTACCATACACGATGATCCTGTGTCTTTCGTTGATTCTCGGATGGCCGAGCGCGATGCCGGGCAACGCTGCGGAAGTGGTCGACCGAATCGTCGTGGTCGTCAACGACGATATTATCCTTTTGTCCGATGTAAACAACCTACTGTCCCCGTTTGAAGAAAAAGTGCGGGCTATGGGATACCCGGAAGATCAGCAGTCGCGGATGATTTTTCAGATCCGTGAGGATGTCATCAAAAAAATGATTGAACAAAAATTGACGGATCAGCAGGTGGAGAAACGTGGTCTCACCATTTCCGAAGGGGAAATCGATCTGGCCATTGAACGCCTGAAGGAGCGGCGCTCAATTACCGATGAAGAGCTACGGAGAGGTCTTGCCATAGATAACGTGACCATGGAGGATTTTCGACTTCAAATGAAAAATCAGCTGCTGCGCACTCGGTTGGTGGATTATGAAGTCAAGTCCAGGATTGTCATTACAGACGAGGACATCAAGGAGTACTACGAAAACCATCCGGAGATTTATGGCGGGCTGAAACAATATCACCTCAGAAACATTATTCTGCGGGTCGCTTCCTATGCGAGCAAAGACGAAAAGCGTATTGTACGTGAGAAAATGGAAGGAATATACGCCCAGCTTGAGTCCGGCGCGGACTTTGCCGAAATGGCCAGACGCTATTCGGAATCTTCCCTGGCAGCCGATGGTGGCGACCTCGGACTCTTTAAACTGGACGACATGGCACCGGCACTGCGGGAAGCTATCGAAAAGATTCAGACGACCGGCTATACGCCGATCCTTGATACGGACCAGGGCTATCAAATTTTCTATGTCGAACGGATTGTCACCGATACCGAACGTTCTCTCGAATCGGTATCCCAACAAATTGAACAAAAGCTCTATGAAGAACGGTTAAACAGCAAGTTCAGCGAATGGATTAAAGATCTTCTCAAACAGTCCCACATCAAAATAGTACGCTAGTCCGGAAGTCGTTGAACAGGGTTGATGTATTCTCCGGCCTAGCCGACGATTGAGGAAAATCGATCATGGGGGAAAATGATCATCCGAAATCTTTCGGGCGGTACCTGCGATCCGTACGAAGTGAAAAAGGGATCAGTCTTGAACAGGTATCCTGGGAAACCCGAATCGGCGTGGATACGCTGCAACAAATCGAGAGCGAGGACATCGCCGGACTCCCTGCCGAAGTTTTTGCCAAGGGCTTTATACGGGCATATGCCAAAGTCATTGGTGCCGACGGCGACCGAACGGTCAGCGCTTATGTTGGCAGCCTTGGGGTACATCAACGGAGCGCGCAGTCAGAAGCGGATCTAACGCTATATTCCAAGCGGTTTTGGCCCCATCTGCTGATGTCCCTGGGTATTATTGTCGGATTGATGACACTCTCGATTTTCATGATGTCCTTATTTCGTGATCCCTCTCCGGAAACGCCTACGATGAAAACCGCCGTCGGCGGGGCTGCATCCCCCGACCCGGTGGCGTCCGGGGAGACATTGCCGAAGCCTTCGGATGAGCCGTCAGCCGCTCCAATTCCGCAGGAATCACCGAAACCGGCTGTGGCAGAAGGTCTAGGCGCCCCGCTGGCCGAGGCTGTGGACACAGCGGAGACGTATTTGCTGAATATTCGAGCCAGCGAGGAAACGTGGCTGAAAGTCATTATCGATGATAAGGCCCCCTCGGAATATATCCTGGGCCCCGGAGATCGTCTCGACCTGACCGCCACCCAGGGATACAGTCTGCTCATCGGAAATGCCGGTGGTGTGGAAATGGATTTGAATGGAGAACCGGTCACGATCAGTGGAAAGAGCGGGCAGGTGAGGACCATTGAGCTACCCTGAATCCGACCAGTTCACCACAAGGAGGCTTTAATGGCCTGCGTTATTCAATGCTCGCAGTAGTCTGGCTACGGCTTCCCATTGAAGTGCCTTGGCCATTAAAGCCTCCTTGTGGTGAACTAGCCGGATCAAGCACGGCTTTCCTTGAAAAAATCTCATGAAATGCCAGGATACAGCCGATCGGTTCATGATATCGTTTCAGGGTTAAGGTGATAACCAGTACTTTTTCTTGGAACCTGTCTCAGAGCATGCTCCGAGCAGGCCGATCATCGCTCCTTTAATAGAGAATACACCATGCAACCGGATCGAAACATACTGAATGAGAGTATTAAGCGGCTGTTGAGACGTGGGGCGATCAGTCATCTTCGCAAGATTGTCAACAAGACCCATGCAGCGGACCTGGCGGCTGTCTTTCGAGTTCTCACATTCAACGAACAGCGAAAACTCTTCGCCGTGATTGAGGATGTGGAGAAAAAAGGGGTTATCCTGGAAGATCTTGACGAGGATACGCTGTTGGCGCTGACACAGGCCATGGCGGTAGAGGACGTTGTCGAGATTCTCAAAAGTATGCCGAAAGACGATGCGGCCGACCTGATCGGACGGTTGCCCGAGGAAACGGCAGATACGATCCTGGAGAAGATGAAGAAAGAAGGATCGGAAGAAGTCGAAGATCTTCTCGGATATGACGATGATACCGCAGGCGGTATCATGGTCCCTGATTTTATCGCCCTTGGGGAGAATATGGCCGCCGCTGAGGCGATTACGTTGCTGCAGACGGACTACCAGGACGTCGAGATGCCGTTTTACCTTTACGTGGTGGATGAGTACGGCAAATTGGTGGGTGTCAGTTCCCTGCGGCAATTGGTTGTCGTCAAGCCCGATACTCAACTGAAGGACTTTATGGCCACCGATGTGATGTCCGTCCAGACCCACGTCGATCAGGAGGAAGTGGCCAAACTGGTCGCCAGATATGATTTTCTTGCCGTGCCAGTGGTGGATGATACCAACCGACTGGTCGGTATCGTTACTGTGGATGATGTCATCGATATTTTCCGCGAAGAGGCCACCGAGGATATTCTGAAAATGGCCGGCGCCGGAGAAGATTTCATTGAGAGCAAATCCGTCATGCGCAGCGCCCGGATCAGAATGCCCTGGCTTCTTGCCAGCGCCCTCGGTGGGGTGATGGCATTTCTGATTATCGGCCACTATGAAGGCAGTCTGGTAAAGGTGGCCTACCTGGCGGCGTTCATTCCGGTCATCATGGGGATGGGGGGCAACATCGGTACCCAGTCATCAACGATTGTGGTCCGCGGACTGGCCACCGGCCGCATCGTCATTCAGGATTTTAAATCCGTGATACTCAGAGAATTTGCCACCGGTCTGATTCTGGGAATCCTCTATGGATTGCTCATCGGCTCGGTGGCCCAATTCAGCTATGGCCGCCAGGCCGTGGCATTATCGGTGGCCCTCGCCGTGGTCAGTTCCATGGCCATAGCGGCCCTGGTGGGATCCCTGGTCCCCATGGTGTTTGCACGCGCCAATATCGATCCGGCGGTTGCAACCGGTCCATTTGTGACCACGGCGATCGACATTATTAGCGTGTTTTTCTACTTTGAGATCGCCACATCCCTTCTTGGGATCTGATCCATGAGCCTGCCGCCGACCCCTGCCATTCTGTTGCGCCGAATCGAACACGGGGATTATGATTTGATCCTGACATTTCTCACTCCAAATCGTGGGAAGATTGCGGTCATGGCCAAATCGGCCAAAAAGAGCAAGAAGCGATTTGCCGGAACATTGGAGCCGTTTGCCGTTCTCGAAATTGTTTATTCAGGCCCGGGGCGTCGACGCGGACTGCCCATACTGCAGGAAGCCTCGCTGGTCCATCCGTTCACCGCTATCCGGGGGAATGTTCTGAAGACGGCATACGCCAGTTACTGGGCCCAATTAATCACCGAGTGGACGGAACAGGATATCAAGGAACCGTCTCTATTTGAACTCTACACGTACGCGTTGGCCGAAATGGACCGGGGCGAGCAACTGCCGGATACCCTGTCCGTACTCTTTCAGATCCGCTTTCTCGACCTGGCCGGCCTGGCCCCGAGCCTGGATGGATGCCTTGTCTGTGAAACTTCTATCGACGACACCGGAGAACGTCGAATCTATTTTGATCTGGCCCGCGGGGGTGTGTTGTGCGCCGCATGTAGGCCATCGGACCCATCCACCCCGGCCGGAGGGGACATGCCCCATAGGGATCTTGTGCGAGAGCCACGGGAGGCATACCCAGGTGCGGGCAGTGATCGGCCAGAGCCTCATTTCCTATCCTTGGGCACCATCAAGCCACTGTTGTGGATGCAGCATAATGATTTGAAAACCGCCGGGCGGGTTCGCTTCACCCCCCGCGCCGCAGCCGAGAGCCTGGCGATATTGGAAGCCTTCGTTCCGTATCACCTCGGTAAAGATCCCCGGAGTTTGAAGTTTCTGCAGCAGATCAGGAAATAATACATGGGTAACGGGTATTGGATATCAGGTACTGGGTTCTAACTGAACACGTCGTTAGCAGCGAATACCCAATACTCAATATCTGATACCCATCCCGAACCCCAAACACCAAACACGAGATACTATGAAAATTGACTTTCACAGCATACTCCAGAAGTACAAAGTGGAAGCCTCCGCCCCCTGTCGGATCGATGTGGGTGGAACTCTGGACATCGGCACGTTTTATTTGCCCCTTCAGCAACACGAGCCCCTGACGTTTAATATCGCCCTGGATCTCAGAACCCGTGTTCGTCTGTTTCCCCATCGGGAGGGGTATGTGCGGATTTCATCCAAAGGCGTGGGGGAATCCGAGTTCCGTCTAGATGAGGCGCCGTTTACCCATCCATTGGGATTGATGTTCGCCGTGGCCGCGTACTTCGGTGCGGACGGGGTTGCTGTAGAGATCGCGTCCGCCTCCCCACCGCGAAGCGCCCTTGGCGGCTCATCCGTTGCCGCCGTGGCTCTGATCGGCGCCCTGGCCGGAACCGCGAAGGCTAACGGGCATCCTCCCATGACAAAGGAGACCATTGTGCGGGTCGCCCATGCTCTCGAGTCCGCCGTCGCCCAAGTGCCCTGCGGGCTTCAGGATCAATTGGCAGCGGCCTTCGGCGGGATGCATGTCTGGCGCTGGTTCGGGGAAGCCGAGAGTCGTGGATTTCAAGGGGAAGCCCTGTTCCCGGACGGAAAATGCGACGGGTTTGGCTCTCATCTGATAGTCGCCTATTGCGGCGTCACCCACGAGTCCAAGGACATTAACAGCACGTGGGTCCGGCAATTCCTGGCCGGTGAAACCCGGCGACACTGGTTGGATATCATCCGCAACACCAAGAAATTTGTCGACGCCTTACGTGGCGGGAACGTGGACCGAGCCGTGGCCGCCTTGAATCGGGAGACCGCCATCCGATGCCGGATGACTCCCCACGTACTTGATGATATGGGGCGGGATCTGGTCTCGTCAGCCGCGGATGCCGGATGTGGGGCCAAGTTCGCCGGAGCCGGGGGAGGTGGCTGTATCTGGGCCTTGGGGGAACCGAGCAAAATCGAATCGCTGAAAAACATCTGGAACGTGATCCTGTCGGAGCGAACCGATGCCCGGATCCTTGATGTTGGGGTTGATTCGCAAGGCCTTTTATGCAAGGTTACGGAGCAATAAAATCGCTTCGCGGTTTTTTTTTAATTTGGTTCATCAGCTGCAGTGAGCTACAAACATTCGATTGTTATCGACAACGCCGAACGGGTTGTCCGTTATTCAACATCAGCCGCAGAGGTAGACGAGGGAAGCGACAATGAAATTTCAGGATGTGATTCTCGAACTGAACAAATTCTGGGCACGAAAGGGATGTGTCATGGCCCAACCCTATGACATGGAAGTGGGGGCCGGCACATTTCACCCAACCACACTGTTGAAGGCCCTGGGACCCGAGCCATGGAATGTGGCCTATGTGCAGCCTTCCCGGCGTCCCACAGACGGCCGATACGGTGAAAATCCGAACCGCCTGCAGCACTACTACCAATACCAGGTGATTCTCAAACCATCCCCTATGGATGTCCAACAGCAATACCTGCAAAGCCTGAAGGTCCTTGGAATCGATCCGCTGGATCATGACATCCGGTTTGTCGAGGACGATTGGGAATCCCCGACCCTTGGAGCCGCCGGCCTGGGTTGGGAAGTCTGGCTCGACGGCATGGAGATCACTCAGTTTACCTACTTCCAAATTTGCGGAAGCATAGAATTGAATCCCATTCCCGTGGAACTCACCTATGGTCTTGAACGCATCGCCATGTACCTTCAAAAGGTCGACAGCGTATACGACCTTCAATGGAATGACACCATTACCTATGGTGATGTCCATCATCAGCAGGAGGTGGAACAGTCCACCTATAACTTTGAATCGGCAAACGTAGAGATGCTCCTGAAACTGTTCAACGAATATGAGGCCGAGGCGAATCGGGCGATTTCAGCGGATCTGGTTCTGCCGACCTATGAGTACTGCTTGAAATGCTCCCATACCTTCAATCTGCTCGATGCCCGGGGCGCCATCAGCGTGACCGAACGCACCGGTTATATTGCCCGAATCCGGAATCTTGCCCGGGCCGCTGCCGAGGCGTATGTGAAACAACGAGAAACAATGGGATTTCCCCTGTTGAACCGGGGGGCATAACCCCCTTCGATCATGCCCATGGACGGCGTGATCGATTCGGCACAACGCTTTAAACAGATACGAGGTGACCATGGAGAAGTTATTGCTCGAGATCGGATCAGAGGAAATCCCTGCCGGCTATATACAACCGGCCCTCGATGCCCTCGCCGCGAATTTAACGAAACGGATGACCGATGCCCGCATCGATCATGGCGAAACCATATGCTTCGGCACTCCCAGACGACTCGCAGTCATGGTTGCCGATGTCGCTCCTAAGCAGCAGTCCCTGACGAGGGAGATGATCGGGCCACCGGAAAAAGTGGGTTTCGATGAATCCGGAAAACCGACTGTGGCTGCGGAGAAATTCGCCGAGAAGATTGGCGTTTCTTTATCCAAAATCTCTGTTAAGGAGACGGAAAAGGGAAGATATCTGTCCGCTAAGGTCAAGGAGCGCGGACAGGCGACGCGTACCCTGCTGAAAAAGATCCTGCCTGAAATTATCCTGGCAACACCCTTTCCAAAAAAGATGAGATGGGCGGATTTTTCCATCGAATTTGCCCGGCCGATTCAATCCGTACTCGCACTGCTGGGAGACAAGATCGTCAGTTTCCCCCTGGAGAATTTAAAAAGCGGAAGATACGCGTATGGGCATTATTTCATGAGCCCGTCGAAAATAAAAATTGAACGTCCAGAAGCCTATGTGGACGATTTACGCCACGCGAATGTCGTCGTCGATATTAGCGAACGGAAGCAGATGACGGCAGCAGAAGTGGACAAGGCCGCCCAAAGCGCCGACGGAAAGATTCTCCGGGATGACGAACTCTTGGACATCGTCACCAACCTCGTGGAATTGCCATTGCCGGTGGTCGGGCGGTTCGAAACAAAGTTCCTCGAGCTGCCCAGCGAGATACTGATTACCGCGATGCGGGAGCACCAGAAATACTTTGCCGTAGTTGACGACAGCGGCAATCTTATGCCCTGCTTTATCGCCGTGAATAACACGAAAACCCGGGATATGGATCTGGTTGCCACCGGTCATGGGCGGGTCATCCGGGCACGACTCGAAGACGCCCGATTTTTTTATCATGCCGACCTGAAATCGAATTTCGACCTATGGTTGGAAGCCCTCAAAGGGGTTCTCTTCCAGGCCAAACTGGGCACCATGCACGAAAAGGTGTCGCGTGTACAAAAAATTGCCGAAGGGCTGGCGGACGCCGTGGACGCGCCCCCGACGGTTAAAGATAACGCATCCAGGGCCGCACTGCTCTGCAAAGCCGATCTTGTGACAGAGGTTGTCGGAGAGTTCCCCAAACTTCAGGGGGTTATGGGGCGCGTGTATGCCCAGGTCAAGAACGAACCCGATGCCGTCGCCACGGCCATTGAGGAGCATTACCGCCCGGTCCGATCCGGAGGGAAACTGCCGAGCGAAACCACCGGCGCCATCGTTTCCATTGCCGACAAAGCGGATTCGATTTGCGGCTGTTTCAGTGTCGGACTTATTTCCACGGGCGGGGCCGATCCGTACGCCTTACGTCGGCAGGGAATCGGAATTATTCAGATCCTGCTGCAAAACGGCTTCACCTGCTCATTGCGCGGTCTGATTGAGCGGAGTTTGTCACTGTTCGGCGATAAAATGGAAGCTCCAGCCGACCAGACGGCCGACCGGATACTCACGTTTCTCAAGAATCGGATGGCCCATTTGCTGGCCGAAGACGGCTATGCCAAGGATGTTATCGCTGCGGTACTGGATGTATCCACCGATGTGATCCCGGATGTCTGGAACCGGGTCAAAGCCTTGGATGCACTGAAGAAGGCCCCGGATTTCGAACCGTTGGCCGCCGCCTTTAAACGGGTGGTCAACATCATCCGCCAGGCCGATACCGGAGCCACCGGCGTCGTCGATCCCGGTCGGTTTGAACACGACAGCGAATCATCCTTGTATGCAGCGTTTCAAACGGTGTCCGAATCGGTGCTGATAAAGCTCGATAGAGGCCAATTTGACAGCGCCCTGAAAGAAATCGCGACGCTCAAGGACCCTGTGGACGCATTTTTTGACGGTGTCATGGTCCTTGCGGAAGATTCTGCAGCCCGCGCCAACAGACTGGCTTTGCTGGGCGAGATCGCCGCCCTGTTCGGCCGATTTGCGGACTTCTCGAAGATATCCACATAAAATCGTACAACGATGTTATGAAACGCGACGATGCCGCTGCAACAATCAACAGGAAATCACCGAGGTTAAGTCGTATCTGAATTTCGGTATAAGATTTATTCAAGAGTCGTGGGAAGGGGCTGGGGTCGTCTGTGGACGGCGCGATAGGCCCCTTTTCCATCGGTTGCCACTATTGATTCATTGGCCCTGGTACCTGACCCGGAAATTGATTGATAGATCTTTAGAGCCTGAAGGAGCCGCTGATGCCGTTTGATCCATCCAAAGATAAAATCCTGAAGAAGTGGAAGTGTGAGGAAACCGGACTGGTAGTAAGCATCAACCGTTACGCCGAAGGAGAAGCGAAGGTCCAGATCGGGCCTCGCGTGTTCATAAAAAAGGACGGCGGCGAATCCCAGCGGAAAGCCGGTCGACTGACAATCGAAGATTTGCTCTGGCTGTATGATGTGATCGATGAAATTAAAGATGAACTGACCAGTCTGGCAGGTCCTGAGTAATTTCGAAGCTATTGGCCGACACGTCGGGTGGCAGATCGGAAGGTCCTAGTGGAAAACGCCATTGTCAATCCGGTCCGGGGTAAACGCTCACCGAATATCGGGCCGACCGCTCTCCTGGTCAGCACACGCGCCGATGTATCCGATCTCTGCAAAAGATTGCAGATTTCAACGAATTCCGGCTATCCGCTCTATGCCGGAGGCCTCGTTGTGGTTGACGATCAGCCGGAACCGACGGCCATCGCAGGCCCGGTGGTCGGAGCCCCCTATGCGGTGATGATGTTGGAGACGTTGATCTCCTGGGGGGCTAGAGAAATCCTTTTTCTGGGTTGGTGCGGCGCGCTGGCCAGAGAGATCTCCTTCGGGGATCTGATTCTGCCCACAGCCGCCTTCATCGACGAGGGTACGTCGCGGCATTATAACAATGCCTGGTCGGAAGATAATGTTGATGGATGCCGACTCTACAAGAACGGCAAGGATCGATCATTTCCGTCGACCCGCTTTCTCGAACGAATCACACCTCATTTCACATCCGGTTCTCCGTGCGTGCATCAGGGACCCATCTGGTCCACCGACGGCATTTATCGGGAAACCGCCTCAAAAGTACGTCACTACCAAAATCAAGGAGCCCTGGGGGTAGAAATGGAGGTTTCCGCTTTGTTTACCGTCGGCAAGGCCCGTCAGGCGGACGTCGTCGCGGTTTTAGTGGTGTCTGACGATCTGTCCCAGATGAGTTGGCGACCCGGATTCAAAACCGATGCCTTTCGGCGGGGGAGGGAGGCGGCCATTGAGGGGATACTTGATTTCATCGGGTAAAAATATTTGGTATTGGGTACTTGGTATTTGGTATTAGGCTATCCGGAGATGTGTCAATAGCCTTAGAAGCCAATACCCAATACCTAATACCCAATACCAGCAGTCGGGCCAACGGGCTAACGGGCCAACGGGCCAACGGGCTAACGGGCCAACGGGCTAACGGGGTAACGGGCTAACGGGTAAACGGATTCCATGGAAGACATCGAAACACTCGTCGAACAACTGAAAGCCTACAACGACGCCTATCGGCGCGGTAAGCCGCTCATCAGCGACGCCGAATACGATACCCTCGTGGAACGGCTTCGAGAATTAGACCCACAACACCCTTTCCTGAAGGTTGTGGAACCGGAAGCATTTGAAGACAAGGTCGAAATCAGGCATCCGACCCCGATGCTGTCAACGGAAAAGGCCTATACCCAGGAGCAGTTGAGCCGATTTTTATCACGGGTGAAAAAGGAGGCTGAGGCCATCGGTGTTACGGATGTCCGGTTTCGAGTGACTCCCAAACTGGATGGATTGGCCGGAAGAGACGACGGGACCATATTTGCCAGTAGAGGCAATGGAGAAGTCGGTTATGAAATTTCCAGCGCATTCCGAAAGGGAGTTGTTCCGGTGGGCGGAAGGGGGCTGGGCGTCGGAGAAATCGTCATCGAGAAGTCCTATTTCGAAGCCCACCTTGCGGCAGAATTCGAACATCCCAGAAACATGGTGGTCGGCATTATCGCTTCGGATACACTGAACGAACATGCCCGGAAAGCGCTTCAGGACGGCAAGATCCGGTTTGTGCCCTATACCCAATTGGTGAGTTGGGAAGGCACGGCAGCGGCCCTTCTTGAGAATACCGAACGCATCATTCATGAGCTGATCCAACAGGTCGATTATCCCATCGATGGCGTGGTAGCGGAGGTGATCAATGAGGATGTCAAAGACTATATGGGGGCGACATCTCATCATTACCGATGGCAGATCGCCATCAAAACCAAAGGCGACACCGCGAAGACCAAAGTTCAGGCCGTGACGTGGCAGGTCGGACGAACAGGCAGCATTACACCGGTGATGGAAGTCGAGCCCGTGCTGTTGTCAGGGGCCAATATTCGACGAGTGACCGCTCATCACGCGGGTCTGATCCAGAAGGAGGGGATCGGCGAAGGGGCCCTTATTGAGATCATTCGAAGCGGGGAAGTGATTCCAAAACTCGAGAAGGTCCTTGAGAAGTCCGATCATGTCGTCATACCAAGCCACTGCCCATCCTGCCGCACCCATCTCGTGTGGCAGAAGGATTTTCTGAAATGCACCAATGACAAGTGCGCGGCACAGATCGAGCAGCGGATTAGCCATTGGTTCAAAACGCTGGGAAACGCCGACTGGTTCGGGATCAAGACGATCCGAAGATTGGTCGAAAATGGATATGACACACTGGAGAAGATCTACGCGATGACCGAGCCGGATTTCCTGGAACTCGGTTTTGGACCGGTTCAATCGCAAAATCTGTATAATGCGCTTCAGATTAGCCAAACTAAGCCGGTTGAAGATTGGCGGTTTTTGGCCGCCTTCGGCGTCCCTGACTTGGGGAAAGGAGACAGCCGAAAGATACTGGCGCACATTCCTCTCGACAATCTTCCTGACAGCACGCCGGAACAGATCGAGGCCATCGACGGATTCGGTAAAATTACCAGTCGATCCGTCGCAAAGGGGATTCAGAAGATCCGACAAACCTTCGACCATATGAGGATGGGATTCAACATTGAAAGAACACCGCTGCTTGCCGAGATCCAATCTTTGAAAACACCGATTGCCGGGAAAGGCATCGTCTTTACTGGGAAAATGATCCACGGCAGCCGGGAAGACATGAAGAGCGGCGCCCGAAAACTGGGTGCCAAGGTTCAAGCGGCGGTCAGCGAGAAAACCGATCTCTTGGTATGCGGAGAAAACGTCGGATCGTCAAAAATTGAGAAAGCAACGCGTTTGGGTGTGACCATTATATCCGAAGAGGATTATTGGGACATGGTATCCAACACGGATGCGTGAGGAAGTCACTATGGAAGAGAAAAAAGTCAGAGCACACGTAATTATCGGCGGGCGGGTGCAGGGTGTCTTTTTCAGGGCGAACACGGTCCGGGCCGCCCAGCGCGTCGGCGGGGTTTTCGGCTGGGTGAGAAATAAACGGGACGGTACCGTTGAGGCGGTATTTGAAGGAGAAGAAGAAAAGGTCAACGCCGTATTGGCGTGGTGTCGAATCGGTGATCCACCGGCCCGGGTTGATGATCTTCAGGTCGACTGGGAAGAGTATAAGGGGGAGTTTACGGAATTCTCATTCACCTATTAGAAGTAGATTCAGAACCTCCCCTCGTGCCCAATATCTTTGTTGCCCGGCAGCGCTCAATCCTCGAAATATTACATATATTCCTCCGGTTGACCCCTGCCGGCCGCCTTGATCTTGAACACGAGGGGAGGTTCTGAAACACTTCTATAATGATATTAAATTCAGCTGTGGGAAAGTGTTGTGCACCGATGAATGTAATTCCGGACTTGATCCGTAAGCCAGGCCATGTAGCAGGGTCACCCCTGGACGCCGGATCGGAGCCTGTCCCTGGGTAGGTGTACGGACCGGGGACAAGGGTGACACGTGTTCGGAG
>Ga0056120_1000080_pt1 | contig 18805 bp, 12 predicted proteins | sample WorMettaBAHAMAS2_FD_71121 | JGI IMG/M metagenome (GOLD analysis project Ga0056120, IMG submission 71121) | Marine gutless worms symbiont microbial communities from Max Planck institute for Marine Microbiology, Germany - Olavius tantulus BAHAMAS.2 ...
GTGCAGACTGAATTTCTATGGCAGGAGGTGGAACCCGGCTTCCCCTTGTTTTTGCTGAAATCGGGCAATTTTCGACAAACCGCCGCATTGATCAGTTGCCACCAGGATATCGCTGGATACAGCGCCTTCTCTTTGGGCATGGTGGTCCGATTTACCGAGTCCATCCGAAACGCACCGTGGCAATATCGGCGCCTGTTCTGGGAAACGGGGATGATCGGACAGGTTCTCTATCTTGAGGCCGAAGCCCATGGCGTGCGCGGGACCGGTATCGGATGCTTCTTTGATGACGCCGTACATGATCTGATGGGACTGACCGACCTCTCTTTTCAGAGTCTCTATCATTTTACCATCGGAAAATCGGTCGAAGATCCCCGCTTGACAACGTTTCCTCCGTACGAACATTTAGCCAATAGACGGACCTGACGCTTCCCGAACATGATAACACCAGCAGACGGGGAACCGCGATGGACCCTCCGCATGGCAGTCAATCGAATGTCCTGGGGATGTTGCGATGGCTTCTGATCATCCCTATTATTCAAGTATTCGTCCTGACGGTTGGCCTCACAGGGGCCGAGCACCCCAACAGTTCCTCACGGCCGCACCATCCCGCCAAACCCCAGGAGACCTCCATGACACCCAACCGACTCATCACGGAAAAAAGCCCATACTTGCTGCAGCACGCATACAACCCGGTCAAGTGGTATCCATGGTCGGAAGAGGCATTCGAAACGGCCCGTCGTGAAGACAAACCCATTTTTCTCTCCGTCGGCTATGCCACATGCCATTGGTGTCATGTTATGGAGCGGGAATCTTTTGAAGATCCGGAGGCCGCCCGGCAATTGAACGATACCTTTATCTCCATCAAGGTCGACCGGGAGGAGCGCCCGGATGTAGATGCGGTATACATGGCGGTCTGCCAAATGATGACCGGAAGCGGCGGGTGGCCGTTGACCATCATTATGACCCCGGATAAGCAACCGTTTTTCGCGGCGACGTATTTGCCCAAGGAGACCCGCTTTGGCCGAATGGGATTGGTTGACCTGAGCCAACGGATCCGTCATCTCTGGCAGACTGACCGGCAAAAAATTTTGGAGTCCGCCGGAGTCATCACCGGGCATCTGGGCAATGCCTTTTCATATTCTTCCGCAAAAAACCTCCAAACGGAGATTCTGGAAAAAGGCTTTCGTCAGATTAAAAGCGAATTCGACCCGAAGGACGGCGGGTTCGGTACAGTTCCGAAATTTCCAACCCCCCATCGATTGTCATTTCTGCTTCGCTACAACACCCATCACGATAATCCATCCGCCCTGACCATGGTCGAGCAAACCCTTCAGGCCATGCGTCGTGGCGGCATATGGGACCATGTGGGATATGGCTTTCACCGCTACTCCACCGACGGCCAGTGGTTACTGCCACATTTTGAGAAAATGCTTTACGACCAGGCGCTTTTAGCCATGGCCTATTTAGAGGCATACCAGATCACCCAAGATCCCCAGTATGTTGAGACGGCGGAACTGATCTTCGAGTATGTGCTCCGGGATATGACATCCCAGGAAGGAGCCTTCTTTACGGCGGAAGACGCGGACAGCGAAGGGGAAGAGGGAAAGTTCTATGTATGGACCCGAGCGGAATTCGAAGAGGTGTTCGGAAACGATACCGCCCGGAAATGGGCAGATGCGCTCCGGGTAATCCCGGAAGGCAATTTTTTAGATGAGGCTACCCATCAAAAGACCGGGGCCAACATCATTTACTGGCCGGCTCAGCCAACAGCCATCGCCGCGCAACTCGGGCTGTCGGACGCCGAATTTTCGAAACAATGGCATCGACTCCGCCAGAAATTGTACACCCACCGGCAGAAACGGGTCCGTCCCCTCCGGGACGATAAGATCTTAACCGATTGGAACGGGCTTATGATCGCCGCCCTGGCTTACGGCGCCAGGGTGACCGGTAACCCCAGGTACGGAGATGCGGCGGATCGCGCCGCTCGGTTTTTTCTGACGCGGATGCGCCACGCCAACGGGCGCCTGTGGCATCGATACCGGGACGGCGAAGCCGGTGTACCCGCCCTAGCGGATGATTATGCATTTTTCATCACCGGCTTGCTGCAGTTGTACCTGACACGGTTCGAGGTGTCCACACTCACCGCAGCTCTTGAATTGCAGGACCTGATGAACAAAGACTTTTGGGATACGGATCAGGGTGGATTTTTCATGACCGATGCCGGTCGGAAGGATTTACCGGTTCGCCCGAAGGAGCTTTACGACGGCGCGTTGCCTTCCGCCAATTCGGCCTCCCTGGGCAATCTGGTGTTCCTGTCCAGATTGACGGGAGACCCGCGCTGGGAAACCCGGGCCGCGTCGCTGGCCAACGCCTTTGGCGGGTCGATTCAGCGTCACCCATCGGCCTTTACCCAATTTCTGTCCGGCCTGACGCTCCAGCTCGGGGTGGGTACCGAAGTGGTGGTGGTCGGGGAGAAGACAGATGTCGAGACCCGGGACATGCTGCGGATCGTCCATTCCCGATTCGCTCCGAACTTGGCGATATTACTCAAAACGCCTCGAAACGAAAAGCAGCTTCAGCGACTGGCGCCGTTCACGGAAGCGCTGAGCCGTATTGACGGTGCCGTCACCGCATATGTATGTACCAATTTCAGCTGTGACCGACCGATCACGTCGCCGGAAAAGCTGGAACAGCGACTGTCAACACCATCGATGGATTCGCATGGGTAAGGTCACATAACCTCCTTCCCGGCCGAATATCCAAGAGATGTAGCCATCTGTTGGCGAAAACCGCAGCCTTGAGCTTAGCCCCAAAATCATTTATACAATAGACCACTTGAGTCGAAATTTCAGCAGGTTGGAACGAGGTAGCCCGTGAACACGGCCCTGCGATTGAATGCCGTTGATATACGAAGCGCCGACATCGGTACCTTGGTGATTCCGGTTTGTGAAGACGAGACGATACACAGTGACCGGAGTATCGCCGCTCTGGTTCGAAGGGCCAAAGGCTTTGATGAATTCACCGGTAAAACCGGTGACCGGCTGAGCCTTTACGATCCGCCACGGTTGAAGCAACGGCGCCTGGTGTTCATGGGGTTGGGAAAGATGGACGGCATCCATGCGGACGTGTTTCGTCGGTTTGCCGGAAAGGCAGTTCGTCTGGCCACCAAGCGCGGCTTGGCTGAGGTCTGGTTGGCCGTCCCCTCCGGGCGTAAGCTCGGTATCGATAGGGCACCGCTGTTGACTGCCATTCTGGAAGGTGCCTACCTGGGCAACCATCGGTTCAACCGCTATAAGGCCGACAATACGGAGAATCCCGTTAAAACTGTCCGCCTGATTGTTCCGGATGCCGATGCCAAGGCGTTTCGCCGTTTGCCGAAACGCGTCGCCGCCATCTGCCGGGGCACCCTGCTGGCAAGAGATTGGGTGTCCACCCCATCGAACGACAAATCTCCCCGAGAGTTTGCGCGATCGATTCAAGGGCACGCTGAAAAAGCCGGATTAAAGGTGCGGCTCATGGATGCCGGAGAGATGCGGCGCAGGAAGTTCGGCGCTCTCTTGGCTGTAGCCGCCGGCAGTCACAACCGTCCGGTCATGGCCATACTGGAGTATCGACCGCCAAAACCCAAACAGACCGTGGCTCTGGTCGGCAAGGGGGTCACGTTTGATTCCGGGGGCATCAATCTAAAACCGACCGGTTCCGTGGAAGATATGAAAATGGACATGGCCGGTGGGGCCGCGGTAGCAGGAGCGTTGATCGCCGCCGCTGAAACCAAACCGAAGGTGCGACTGATCGGCGCGGTGCCGCTGGTTGAGAACATGGTTTCCGGTGCCGCGTTCCGCCCGGGAGACATCGTGACCAGCTATACCGGTAAAACGGTTGAGGTCGGAAATACCGATGCTGAAGGGCGGCTGATTCTGATCGATGCACTGGCATATGTCATTAAACAATACAAACCCGAAGTCCTCATCGATATGGCGACACTCACCGGTGCCTGCCTGGTCGCCCTGGGCGAACATATTGCCGGTTTGTTCTCTCCGGACGATGAGCTGGCCGAAGGAATTCTCCGCGCGGGCGATTCCACCCACGAACGATGCTGGCGGCTGCCTCTACCGGAAGATTACAAGGAGAAACTCAAAAGCGATTTCGCCGATCTTCGCAACATCGGCCGATCGCGGTGGGGGGGCGCCATCCTGGCAGCCCTGTTTCTCTCTGAATTTGTCGACAAGACCCGATGGGCCCATATCGACATCGCCGGACCCGCCTATGTGAAAAAAGCAAATGCCTACTGTGAAGCGGGAGGCACCGGGTTCGGCGTCCGGCTCGTCTTCGACCTGTTGGACAGATTGTAAGCAACGACCCCTACGCCCCGGACAACGCGCTGCCGGGGATGGGAGAAACGCACCACACGAATCGTAACATCACATGGTGTTATCCGGCCCGACAGGGGCATGGATGTAATCGTATGATCACAGCGGCACCCCCCTGGGTTTCGGCACTTGCGCCAGCCCTGAACCGGATGCCGCTAGAACCCGATACAGGCCATAGGGCATCAGTGACAGATGAGTAACGAAACTACCGCCAAAGGAATCAACACCCTGGGATTGTGTCTCGGCGCGTCTACGGTGTCCATCGTTCACGTCCGAAAGAATCCGTCTCCGTCATCCCGACCCCGGGTGGTGGACGTTTCTCTCCATTCCCATGAAGGAGATCCCAAAAAGACCCTGGTCGCCGCCCTGAATCGCTACGATCTAAATGCTTTCCAGGGAATCGCTGCAACGGGCCGTCGTTTTCGGCATTTTGTGAAACTGACATCCATACCGGAGCCGGAGGCCGTCGAAATGGCCTACCAGCACGTCAAACCGCCGGACATCTCCTGCCCGGCGGTGGTGTCGGCCGGCGGAGAAACTTTCATGGTCTACGTGTTGAACCCGTCCGGCCAGATTTCGAACGTGCTCACCGGAAACAAGTGCGCTTCTGGAACCGGGGAATTTCTACTCCAGCAATTGCGCCGTATGGACGTATCTCTTGAGGAAGCCGCCGAATGGGCGGCAAGCGAGGACCCATATCACGTGTCCGGGCGCTGTTCCGTGTTCTGTAAGTCCGACTGCACCCATGCCACCAACAAGGGCGTCCCCAGGTCCAAAGTGACCGCCGGTTTATGCCAGATGATGGCCAACAAAATCTTGGAACTCCTCAAAAAAGTGGATCGGCGGCACGTGATGATCACCGGCGGAACCACACGCAACCGGATGATGATCGAATACCTCGGCCGGGAAATCGACGATCTCATCGTTCCGGAGGAGGCACCCTATTTCGAAGCGTTGGGTGCGGCGTTGTGGGCCGCAGAGCATCCAACAGATTCCCTTACCGACCTGTCCAACCTGTTCCACTCCCAGATGAACAGTTTCGACACCCTCGAGCCGTTGAGCGATTTTACAGACCAGGTGGAATTCAAAACCATCGGCATGGATTCCCCAAGATCCGGTGACATCTGTATTCTGGGTCTCGATGTGGGTTCCACGACCACCAAGGCGGTACTGATGCGCACATCGGACCGGGCCCTGCTGGCCTCGATATACCTCCGGACCAGCGGCGATCCGGTCGGGGCCTCCCGGAAGTGTTATCGAGCCCTGCTGGAACAGGTTGAGCGCCAGACTGATCCAAAATCCCTTCGTATCGAGGGGCTGGGGGTATGCGGCTCCGGAAGACAAATCGCCGGCCTCCACGCCCTGACCGAAGGTATCATTAACGAAATAATCGCCCATGCGGCCGCCGCGGTGTACTTCGACCCGGCTGTGGATACCATTTTTGAAATCGGCGGCCAGGATGCCAAGTACACCTATATCACCAATGGGGTGCCTTCGGACTACGCCATGAATGAAGCGTGCTCGGCCGGCACGGGATCGTTCCTGGAAGAATCCGCTCTGGAGACCCTGGGTGTTGAGATGGAGGCCATCGCGGATATTGCCATGAGAGGAACCGCGCCGCCGAATTTCAACGACCAGTGCGCCGCTTTTATCGCCTCGGATATCAAGAACGCCATTCATGAGGGCGTGCGTCACGAGGATATTGTGGCCGGCCTGGTCTACTCGGTCTGCATGAACTACTCCAACCGGGTCAAAGGCAATCGGCCGGTGGGTGAGAAAGTCTTCATGCAGGGGGGAGTCTGCTATAACCGGGCCGTACCCCTGGCCATGGCCGCCCTTGTGGGAAAGCCGATCATCGTTCCCCCGGAACCGGGCCTGATGGGCGCTTTCGGCGTGGCCTTGGAGGTGCAGGAACGGATCCGGCAAGGCCTGATACAACCTCAGGTATTCGATCTGGGGGAACTGGCCGACCGAGAGGTGGAATACGGCAAATCGTTCATTTGTCGGGGCGGCAAAGAAAATTGCGACCGCCGCTGCGATATCTCCATGATTCACGTCAAAGGACGGAAATATCCGTTCGGAGGCGCCTGCAACCGGTACTACAATCTTCGCCATAACGTCTCTTATGATGTTGAAGAGCTGGATCTGGTGAGAGCCCGTCAGAACCTCATCTTTGAGAAATATGCGGCCAAAGGACCTCCCCGAGAGTCCGGGCAGCCGATACGACGGGTCGGTATCAATCGGAGCTTTCAGGTCAACTCCTACTACCCCTTGTACTCCCATTTCTTCTCCGAACTGGGATTCGAGCCTGTCCTGCCGGACGAGCCGTCTCAAAAGGGGATCGATCAACGGAATGCGGCGTTCTGCTATCCGGCAGAACTGGCCCACGGATTTTTCTATTCTCTTCTCAGCATGGATGACCCGCCGGATGTCATTTTCCTTCCCCATTTTAAATCCGTTCCGGTGGACAATCCCATTTCCAGCACACTGATCTGTCCGCTGGCCCAGGGCGAACCGTTTTATTTGAAGGCAACCTACCGGGATCAGCTGCGCGCCTTGGAGACAAAAGGCGTCCATGTGGTTACCCCCCTGTTCGATCTCCAGGAGGGCCTCCAGGCGGCTCGCGCGCCCCTGGTGAACATGGCCCGGGAATTGGGCGTCGGTCGAAAGGCCGCCAATGCGGCATTCGAAAAAGCGATGATTCAACAGAAACGGTGCTTCGACGAAATGCAGGCGGTCGGCAGGCAGGCCTTGGAGAGACTCGCATCGAATCCCGAGCAGACCGGCGTGGTGATTTTCGGCCGGCCCTACAATGCGTTCGTGGAGGAGGCCCACATGGGAATCCCCCACAAGCTGGCATCCCGGGGAGTTATGGTGTTTCCCCTGGATTTTCTGCCCCTGGAATCCGAACGGGCCAAGCGGCATATGTTCTGGGGAATGGGACAGCAAATCATGAGGGCCACCCGACTGGTCCTTCGCCATTCCCAGCTCTTCGGCACGTTTATCACCAACTTCTCCTGTGGGCCGGACTCCTTCGTCATCGGGTATTTTCGAGACATCATGGGCCGGAAGCCGTCTCTGACCCTGGAGTTGGACAGCCACACGGCCGATGCCGGATTGGAGACGCGCATCGAGGCATTTCTGGATATCGTGGCCGCGTATCGAAAGCTCGGTATGGACAAGGCCCCGCCGATCGATAAGCGCGTGTTTCTGCCCGCCAGCATGTACATGGATAACGGCCAGCCCCATGTCGTGACCTCCTCCGGAGAGACCCTGGCCTTGACCGATCCCCGGGTGACAGTGTTGTTCCCGTCCATGGGCCGCCTCGGTACCGAACTGGTTACGGAAGCGTTTCATGCGAAGGGGATCAACGCCTATCCCCACCCACCCGCTGATGAAGCGATCCTCAAACTGGGACGGGCCAACACCTCCTGCAAGGAGTGCCTGCCGCTGATACTGACCACCGGGATATTGTTGAATTACATCCAAAACCTCAAACGGCCGGATGAAGTATTGGTATACTTTATGGCCACCGGATCCGGACCTTGCCGGTTTGGCCAGTACAAAATTTTCATGGAAGACCTGATCCGCAAACGACAGGTTCCGGATGTGACGCTGCTCTCGTTGTCTGCCGACAATTCCTACGGTGGCCTGGGCGCGGATTTTAAGCTCCATGGTTTCTGGGCCATTGTCATCGCCGATGTACTGGAAGATATCCGCTCCATGCTTCTGGTGGCGGCAGAGGAACCCGAATTCGCCATGGAGGTGTTTGAAAGCGAACTCGTACAGATCCGGATGGCCTTGAGGACCGGACGGTTTGATTCCATCGAGAGGCAGCTTCAAGAGACGACCCGAAAATTTAAAGAGATCCGCCTCGCTCGTCCGCCGGAATCGGTCCCGGTGATCAATCTGACAGGAGAAATCTTCGTGCGCAGGGATAGCCTTTCCCGGCAGTTTCTGACCGAACGTCTGGCGGAAATGGGATTTGCTATCAGTTGTACGCCGATTCATGAGTGGATTCGGTATTCGGATTATCTGCTGGAGCATCATCTGGCGGAAGAACATCTCTCGAAAAAGGAGTGGCTGGGCTTTCAACTCAAAAAGCAATATATGAACCGGTATGAGCGGCGCATAAAGGCAGCCCTGGCCGGATCGAATCTGGTCCGCCCCGAAATGATCAACGTGGCCCGGCTTGTAAAACAGGCAGCGCCATATATCTCCCGGGAGTTGACCGGAGAAGCGGTACTCACGGTGGGCGGCGCCCTGGATGAGGTAGCCAGCCATGCCTGTGGAATTATTGCCATCGGCCCGTTCGGGTGTATGCCCAACCGTCTGTCGGAAGCGATTTTGAACGAGATCATGAACCATGATGACAAACTGGCAACGGATCCCGGCAACCCCCAGCTTCGTGCCGTTCTTGCCGACGTAGACGATTTACCCTTCCTGGCCATCGAAAGTGACGGTTCCCCTTTCCCGCAGGTGATTACCGCTAAGCTGGAAGCGTTCTGTCTCCGCGCTGAACGGCTTCATCACAAGATGATGCTCAACAGCGGGGTCCACGGGACATCATAGTGGGTAAGCGAGGTGGAATTTCGGGGGATCGTTTCAGTGGGAATTTGGTATTTTCCCAATCCATGATAAAATACCCAATATATACCGACCGACGCCCATGTTAGGACACATCACGCCGAAGCTCGACCCGGCACCGCGGATGAGTCGTCGAACGCTGGGACACATCGGATAGGCGACACGGGGTATGCCTGTCGGCCGGCAAAAGGGTACCGCCAATGGGGCAGAGACAATCTGATCACGTCATGATCATGACGGTGTATCTCCTGCTGGCGGGCATCGGCATCCTGATATTCTTTAACGAACAGGAAAACGTCATGGCTGCGGAACACCCATCACGGGTCATTGAACTGCCCGCACCCAAATTTGATGGAACGGTACCGCTGGAGAGAGCGTTGGCACAGCGGCGGTCAGTGCGGTCCTTCGAACACAACCCGTTAACCTTGGAAGAGGTCGGACAGTTAGTGTGGGCCGCCCAAGGCATTTCGTCCAATAGAGGCTATCGGACGGCACCATCTGCCGGAGCCACCTACCCCCTAATAATTTATGTTTCGGTGGGCAATGTGGACAGTCTGCAACCCGGAATTTATCGGTATCGACCCCGCGAACACGATCTGGTGACAATGATCGACGGAGACCGACGAGACGCATTGACCCGGGCCTCCTTTCGACAGGGGGCGATTCGAACGGCGCCGGCGGTGTTTATCGTGACTGCGAAATATGAGCGGACGACCGGTCGATATGGCGAGAGAGGCATACGTTACGTTCATATGGAGGCCGGTCATGCGGCCCAGAATCTGCTGCTCCAGGCTGTCGCCCGTGGGCTGGGGGCCGTGGTCATCGGGGCGTTTCGTGATCGCGAAGTTCAGGCGGTCCTTGACCTGGGAAAAGAAGAGACACCCCTGTAGTCATTCCTGTGGGCAAATGAAGCGGGCTTGACGCCAGGAGTTCACCTTCACGTATCAGCATGCCGTCGACGTTGATTCCGTGGTGATCCACCCGAACGGGAACATCCTGTGTAGAGGACTTGAATCGTGTCGGACGATTTCTCCAAAGACCTGCCTATGTCCTTTGCTGCAGACGGGACAATCAGCGTCCTCAATGCATTCCAGGAATACATCCTTTGTTTTGATCGAGAAATGAACATCGTTTGGGCTAACTCCGCCAGCCTGGATGCCTTTGAAATGTCCTTGGAGAAGATCAAACAACAGCGCTGCTGGACGATCTGGGCGGAGAGGGAAACGCCAAGCGAAGATTGCCCGGTGATTCCCGCCATGGAGACCGATTCGTTTCACAGCATTGAAAAAACATCCCCCAACGGTCGGTGCTGGCTGGTCAAGGCATTTCCGTTGAGAGATGAATATGGCCAGGTGGTCGGCGGATTGAAACCGCCCTGGACATCACCGAAAGCAAACAGGCTCAGAACAACCTCAAGCTGGCATTCGATATTCTGAATAGAAGTCCGGCCGTGGGATTTCTGTGGAAAAATGAAGAAGGGTGGCCTGTCGAGTTCGTCACGCCGAACGTTTCTGAGCTGTTCGGATACTCGGCCGAAGAATTTACCAGTGGAAAGATCTCCTACGAGCAGGTGGTCCATCCGGACGACCTTCCACGTGTCATGGATGAGGTGATCACCAACAGCGGAAACAGAAGGCAGAAGGAGTTCGAACATCAGCCGTACCGCATCATGACAAAGCAAGGCAATATTAGATGGATCATAGACCGCACCACCATCGACCGGGACGAACATGGCGCGGCTCAGTTTTATAAGGGAATCATAGAAGACATCACCGACCGCGTATACGCAGACAGGGTCATCAAGGAGAACGAGGAAAAATACGGGAACCTGTTCCATCACTCCAACGACGGCATCTTTATTCACGACCTGCAGGGTAATATCATCGATATCAACCAACGGGTTCTGGATCAATTTGGTTATACCCGGGCAGAGATATTATCTATGAGAGTACAGGACCTGCATCCCCCGGAAGTGTTGGATAAGGCGAAATGGGCCTTTGAAAACGTTCTTTCGAGGGGATACGTGACCTTTGAAACTACCTTTAAACGAAAGAATGGTGCAATATTCACTGCCGATGTCTCTTCCAGTTTGTTCAATCTAAACGACACAAAGGTGGTCCAGGGGATCGTCCGGGAAACACCCAAAGAAAACACTCCGAGAGGGAGCGAAAGCGGCTTGAATTTCAGCTTCAACAGGCCCAGAAGATGGAGGCCATCGGCACCCTGGCAGGCGGTATCGCACATGATTTCAATAACCTGCTCATGGGAATTCAGGGCCGTGCGTCGTTGATGTCCATTGATTTGAAACCCTCCCATCCCCATGCAGAGCATGTTCATGCCGTCGAGGAGTACATCCGGAGTGCAGCCGACCTGACCAAACAGCTTTTAGGTTTCGCCCGCGGCGGAAAGTACAAGGTCAGGCCTTTGGATATCAACGAACTGCTTTCAAACAGTGGGAGATGTTTGGCCGCACACGAAAAGACATTGCCGTTCATACCCAGCTATACCACCAGACACTGGTGGAAGCCGATCGTAGTCAAATCGAGCAGGCATTGCTGAATATGTACCTGAACGCCTGGCAAGCCATGCCGGATGGAGGAGATCTTTCACTGGAAGCAAAAGCCGTCGTACTCGATGCGGAATACTGCCGCCCCTACCATGCAAGCCCCGGGCAATACGCCAGGATATCCATTACAGACACCGGCATAGGTATGGATGACCAGACACTGCGGCAGGTCTTTGATCCCTTCTTTTCAACCAAGAAGAAAAGCCGCGGGGTTGGGTTGGGGCTTGCATCTGCCTACGGAATTGTAAACAATCACGGGGGGCTGATCACCGTATACAGCGAAGTCGGTTTGGGCACCACCTTCAATATGTATCTGCCGATAACCTCAAAGGATCCCATGGAGGAAACGGCCACCAAAAAAGACCTGATCAAGGGGTATGAAACCATACTATTGGTGGATGATGAGGAGATGATCATCGAGGTCGGTATGGCAATGCTCGAACGGCTGGGCTATCAGGTCTTGGTTTGCTGGAGCGGCCGTGAAGCCATCAACACCATCATGAAGGCGGAGCAACAAATCGACCTTGTCCTGCTCGATTTGGTTATGCCGGGCATGGACGGCGGGAAGACCTTCGACATGATTCGAGAAATTCGGCCGGATATGCCGGTGATGCTGTCCAGTGGCTATGCCTTAAACGGTGATGCCACAGACATCATGAATCGGGGGTGCAACGGCTTCATCCAGAAACCATTTAATATCAACGAATTGTCCAGTAAAATTCGAACCATACTGGATCAGTCCGGCGGGGGCTTATCGCCTTGAGCGGATCCACATAATAGCGTATGACTGTTGGTGAGCCACTAACCCGGTCACGGAAACCTCTGTCTGTCATATTAAATCTATGGGTATCGACTACTTCGATTCGCTAACGGACGGGAAAGACGGCCAAGCCGAAATTCCCAAGGCCCTGAAAAACTTTGCGGCCAGGCTGACCGACGAAGGAGTGGTCCTGTTCGCCGGAGCAGGGATCTCCCTTGGGGCGCCGTCCTCCCTGCCCACCTGGTATGCTCTCAACGAGTGGATCCTGAAAGCACATACGATCGCGTCAGTCGGGCACTGGGAATCGATGACGAGTATTCGACCATTCTTCGTGGATATCGCACCAAAAGTAGAAGCTATCCAACCGATTATCAGGCTCAGTTTCTTGAGGAGTGTGCCGACACCCAATACTTCGAAGCCTTCACCGCCATTGACATCGAATTGACGAACCGCTGCCACAATGCCATTGCGGCCCTCGCAAAATCGGGCCGCCTCGCGGCCATTGTCACCACCAGCATGGACCGGCTCATCGAAAGAGCTCTGGACAGGGCCGGTGTGCCCTTTACCGTCGCATGTGACAGGGAAGGATTTACCCGTCTGAAAGAGGAATGGCAGGAAACCGATCCGACGGCAACACCCATCATCAAGGTCCACGGATCGACAGACGTCGTCGAATCCCTCATGGACACCCGTAAACAGAGACGGAGAGGCCGGGCGGAGACCCTGAATCAGCTTCTGGAGGGCCTTCTTAACCGGTATCCGTTCCTGTTCGCGGGATTTTCAGGAGCTGATTTTGAGCATGACAAGCGGTATCTGGGAATCTGGGATGCTGCCGAGCAGTCGCCGGGATTCTGCTTCCTTCATCAGCCCGACCATCCACCGAAACAATCGGTTCTGGATCTTCAAAACCACTATGGTTCGAAGGCAAAACTCGTCGATTTCGACGCTACCCGTGCTCTGGAATTTTTTGCTCTGGCCCGCGGGGTCCCTCCCGAGCTGGTGCCCGATGCAGATGGTTCCATCCCGACCCAGGACCTGGTGCAGCATCGACTCCGGGATTGGGCGGATCGACTGGACCAGTGGCAGGCCGTGCGGATCACAGCAGCCCTCCAGAAAGCGGTGAACCTCCGTCCCAATGCGTTGCGCATCCTCGAGCAAGCGGTCCAGGGAAAATCAGACGACTCCCCGGAATACGCGCTCATGCTGGGCGACTGGGTGAAGGAAAGGCTGCGCCTGGGCCGCTATGACGATATCGAACTGCGTACAGGGGTTCGACGGCTGGTCAACCTGGACCACCCTCTCGGGACCTACTACCAGTTTTTCATCGATGCGTTCGTGATGAGCCACATTACAGGGGCAGAACCCTATCTCAATCAGTGCCGGAAATTTGCCATAGAATACGAGACCCTGCTGGCCGATCTCTCACCCACCAGAGCCGTGGATGCCATTCTGGTGGTCTGCCAAATCGCCGCATTATACGGAGAGTTCCCTGAACTATCAAAAGCGATACGCTTTGCGTGCGATCAAGCCGAGCAGGACGGCGACGACGTGCTGCTTGCCGCCGCTATAGCGGAACTTGCGATTCGATTGGCCTTAAACGAAGAAATCGTTGAAGCCGAGTCCCTTGTCAGATCAGCGTTGGAGTTTGCAAAGCCGTTTCAGGAGCGGCGCATCAGTGCTACGGCGATCTACGCGGATGCGCTCATCAGGGAACACCGGGGCGAGTTTGGCAAGGCCATCGCTTCGGGCCACATGTCCTATGAACAGGCCGCCTGGGACGAACTTCGCCTTTGCATGAGCCGGGCGCTCCTTGTGCAGCTCCGGCTCGCATGTCGATACGGCAGCGAGGAAAACGTAAATATGGTCCGGCATCAGATAAACCTGGGCTCCGGGCACGATTTCTGGGCCCACGAACTGGAACGCCAATTGTATGAAGCGGAATTCGCCAAGCGGAATAAAGATCCCGGTGCCACCGAACAACTCGCCGCGCTAGCCGATCGCGCAAGGGGTGTCGGGATGGAATTGATTGCCGTCACAGCCGAAAAGCTGCTATAGTAGATAGTTTCCTGCCCGCTCCCATAATGAATTGGGATGGACCGCCGGTCGGCATCGCGCCGTCACCATCTCCTCCGACACCGTTGTCATACGCACTACAGGATGATCCCTGATCGGTTCCCAATTGCGTCCGGTCCCTTGAAAAGCCCCGCCGGCTAGTTATTATTTGAAATATTGCCAATGACCTGAGCAGTAATTGGTTCTATAGCGATTGTCAAAGATATGTTCCGATTCAAAAGAGAATCAGGCCGGTAGGGCCTGCGGGACATAGCTTCAGCGGCGGCCTGTGACCGGCCCTACGTTACGGCTTTCGTAGGGCGGGGCACCGCACCCGCCCATAGCAGCCGTAAGGTTATCCTACTTTGAATCGGAAAAAAAAAGTGACATTTACTATAATGCGAAATTGCGTTTAACTCATGGAAATCAAGATCAGAGGAAGAGGATCATGAACAAAATTCTAACGGGACTTACCGCCACAGCCGTAGCGTTCTTATTTTTGGGGACTCAAGCGTTTGCCGCAGGCAGCAGCCCAAAACCGAAAAAGGACTCACGTCCGGGGGTTTCCGAGTACAATTCCGGCGTTAAATTGATGCAGAAAGGCAAGTATGAAAAGGCTGAAAAGAAATTTAAAGCCGCTCTGAAAAAGAACCCCAACATGGCAGAAGCGCACAACAATCTCGGTTACTCCCTTAGAAAGCAAGGGTCACAGAATTTCAGCGAGGCGTTGAACCACTACAACGATGCCATCAGGCTGAAATCAAACCTGGCCGAAGCCTACATGTACCGTGGGGTCCTGTACATGCTCATGGGAAATGAAGAGGAGGCGCTGCAAGACCACAAGAAGCTCACCAAACTGGATCGGAGGCTTGCCGACGCACTCCAGGCGGCCATCGCCTCCGGCGAAGAGCCGCCCGGGCTCGATGGACTGGCCAAGAAATGGTAAACATCGGCACGGCAGTCACAGTGGCCGTGATGCTGCTCGTGGCAGGCTGCGACCGTAGTCACCAGACCACACACCGACCGGATGTCAATAATCCGGTCGATTATGTTTGGGAACTGCCGGAGGGATTTCCCGTCCCCCTGGTGCCCCCGGACAACCCCATGACCTATGAAAAGATCGAGCTGGGTCGCCAACTCTTTCATGATCCACGGCTATCGGGAGACGGCTCGGTGTCATGTGCGACCTGCCATCAGCCCGAGCTTGCGTTCACCGACGGAAAGCCCCAGTCCGTGGGCATGCAAGGCAGCCTCCATCCCCGGTCGGCCATGTCCCTCACCAATGTCGCCTATAATGCGACCCTGGGGTGGGATGACCCTTCACTGACCCGCCTGGAAGATCAGATCCGGATCCCCCTGTTGAATACACAGCCCCATGAGATGGGGGTGGCCGGTCGGGAAGACGAGGTGATCGCCCGATTCAAAAAAGATCGTCGCATGCAGCGGCAGTTCTGCAAGGCATTTCCGGACGATGAACACCCGATGAGCATGCGCAATGCGATCTATGCGATTGCGGCATTCGAAAGAACATTCATTTCAGGGAACTCGCCCTATGACCGATGGGCCTACGGCGATGAGGTGGATGCATTGGATTCTGAAGAACGCGCAGGGGCCCGCCTGTTTTTCTCCAAACTCCTCAGCTGTTTTCGATGTCACGCGGGGTTCAACTTCTCCGGTCCCTTGATCTACGAGTGTTCCGGAACACCGGAGCCCCTGTTTCACAATACCGCCCTCTATGATGTGGATGGAAACGGCGCCTACCCGGAGCCGAACACCGGTGTCCACCGGATTACCGGACGGAGGGAAGACATGGGCAAATTCCGCGCCCCCACGCTCCGGAACATCGCTCTCACCGCGCCCTACATGCACGACGGCAGTATCCCCACGCTGGAGGCGGTCCTGGATCATTACGCGGCAGGTGGCCGGGCCAGGTCCTACAATCCCGGGACTTCTATAACCGACATCGAATCGGGGCCGGATGCACTGATGACCGGATTCACGCTCACTCCGGAAGAAAGAAACCAGCTCATTGCATTTCTGAATGCCCTAACTGACGAGTCCTTTGTTCGGCGAGCAACAAAGCAGGCGGTTCGGTGAAATGAAGCACATCTGCATCCTATAGCTAAACAGCAGATACCAAATGATAGCCTTGGGATACTCCTCCCAACCTTCATCGTCGTTAGTAACGATATAGAGTCAACCGCGGAGCAATTGTTCCTTTCCGGTGGCTGATCGTTGCCGGCAAGATTCACCGCCTCGCTCGATAAATTCCATCCGGGATAGGATGGACTGCCAATCATGTCAGGAGTCAAAGATGGAGCGTGACAAGATTTTTCTCAAAATGCTGGTGAAGAAAAAAGCTGATGTCACTCCGGAAGAAGTAGCGTATTTTCGAGAGCACCCCGAGGATATCGATGAAATCACAGCGCCGGTGAATGTACACAAGCTGTTCCTGACATTGGGATCGATATTGGGTATTTCTCTCGTCGCTCTCTCCAAGATCCTGAACTTCTCTGATGTGCTTCACTTTACGCACGGGTATTTTGAGGAGTTTTTAGTGGATATCATTTTTGAGATCGGTGTCGCCCTGATCGGTGCGGGAGTGACGGCATTTCTTTTAGGGATTCTGTTGAACCAGCAACAGAAAAATGCGGAGATATGGAAAATGGAGATTCGCGAGAGAATCCGTGAACTCGACAAAGAAAGCCATCCCTGAATTTAGTTAAAAACCGAAAAGAGAAAAAACATGTTTCCAGAAGACTTTTCCATTCTGGCTGAAGGGGCCGAAATCTACTCAAGTGGGATTTCTATCTTTACGATTGGATGGGGGGTGTTGCATCTGATTGGATTTATCTGCTCTATCCACGCCCTTCTTTCGGTCCGCACACCACAGGGGACCATCGCCTGGATCGCTACGTTGAATACCGTTCCGATCATTGCCGTGCCGGCCTACTTGGTATTCGGACGCTCCAAGTTTCGGGGGTTCATATTCGCCCGGCAGGCCGAGGATTCTGAACTGAAAGGACTTATCGAATCGATTAGACCTAAAGCAAGGCGGTTCCTTCACCAAATCGAAGATGGCCCGGATGGTACACGCGGGCGTTTTCTGGCGGTGGAACGGCTGGCAAAAATGCCCTTTTTAAAGGGCAATGAGGTGGAACTGCTCATCGACGGACATGCGACCTTTGGCAGCATTTTTTCGGGTATCGATGAGGCCCGAAATTACGTGCTCATCCAGTTTTTCATCGTCCATGATGATGAGATCGGAAGAGAGTTAAAGGACCATCTATCGAAAAAAGCGTCAGAGGGCGTCCGGGTACGCTTTTTATATGACGAGATCGGCTGCAATAAACTGCCGGAAACCTATATCCGCGAACTCCGGGACGCTGGGGTACACATGCAGCCTTTCCACACCACTCGCGGTTCCGGCAACCGGTTTCAACTGAATTTCCGAAATCATCGCAAGATTGTCGTCGTCGACGGCCACGTTGGCTGGGTCGGCGGGCACAACGTGGGCGACGAATATCTCGGGCGGGATAGGAAATTCAAAGGATGGAGGGACACCCACATGAAAATCACCGGTCCGTCGGTGTTGGGCCTACAGCTCTCATTTCTGGAAGACTGGAACTGGGCGACCGACGAAAAACTCGACCTGACCTGGGAACCGGACGCAGCACCTGACAGTGATGTGCCCGTATTGATTCTGCCCTCCGGCCCGGCCGACGCCGTGGCGACCATGAGCCTGATGTTCCAGCATGCCATCCACTCGGCAAGACATCGGATATGGATTGCCAGCCCTTATTTTGTGCCGGACGAGGGGGTCATCAACGCGCTCCAGGTCGCCGAAATGCGTGGTGTGGACACGCGCATTCTCATACCGGACCAGCCGGATCACCTGCTGGTGTATATGTCGGCCTATGCCTTCCTGGGAAAGATGCTGGCATCGGGCATAGAGATCTATCGATATCAGGAGGGATTTATGCACCAGAAGGTGTTTCTTGTGGACGATCGGGTGTCCGCAATAGGAACCGCGAACCTCGATAACCGTTCTTTCCGGCTCAATTTCGAGGTCACGGCACTTGTAGTTGACCACGGGTTCAATGACCAGGTGGAGCAGATGCTTCTCGCCGATTTTGAAAGATCCCGGAAGATGACGCTGTCCGATGTGGAAGGTAAGCCGACATGGTTCAAAGCCGCAGCCCGCGCCGCATACCTCACCGCGCCGTTGCAATAGGGCGTCAATCTGTTCTATTCACGGATCATGGACAAAAGAGAGTACCATGAACTGAACGATTGCCGCTTGAAGCGATATTCGGAAAGAGAAAGGAGAGCAAATGGGTACCAAAAAAGAGTGCGAAGCGGAAGTAATGGAGCTTCGCAAACAGATCGAAAAGCTCACGGCACAGCAGGCAGCGCGAGAAAAAAACGCAGAAAAAAAACCCCAAACAGAAAAACCCACTGAAAAAGAAG
>Ga0056120_1000082_pt1 | contig 18731 bp, 21 predicted proteins | sample WorMettaBAHAMAS2_FD_71121 | JGI IMG/M metagenome (GOLD analysis project Ga0056120, IMG submission 71121) | Marine gutless worms symbiont microbial communities from Max Planck institute for Marine Microbiology, Germany - Olavius tantulus BAHAMAS.2 ...
ATTTTTATACACCCACTTCTCTGTTAATCATGTGACCGCCGAACCATAGTCATCCATAACTATTTGAAATCAAAACAGGTTTGCCTATCGTTGGCCATTGCCGGTGAGCGCGATAAGTTGGCAAGAGTTTTGCTTTTTAGGTTGTTCGGGTTGGCAGTTTCCTCTTTCACCTTTATCCCATCCTAGGGACCCATACCATGTCAAATAGGATCACCTGGGCCATTATCGGCGGAGGCAACGGCGGTCAGTCCCTGGCCGGGCATCTGGCAATTCAAGGACTGCCGGTCCGCCTCTATGATATCTTCCCGGAAACTATCAGCGCGATTCATGCTTTGGGAGGCATTCATGTGGATGGGGTTGTGGAGGGATTCGGTCCGCTGGAAATTGCCGCCACTCAAATCGCCGACGCCGTTGCTGACGCCGACATCGTGATGGTCGTCACACCGGCAATAGCCCATCGGTCCGTTGCCAGGGACTGTGCCCCTCACCTGAAGGACGGGCAAATCGTTTTTATCCACCCCGGTTCAACCGGCGGTGCTCTTGAGTTCAAGCAGGAACTGGAAAATCAAGGCTGTTCGGCAGCGGTGACCCTGGCTGAATCCAACTCTTTGTTGTATACCTGCCGCTGTTCTGAACCCGGCCGGGCATCCATCCTCGGTGTCAAAACAGAATTGACGGTTGCCGCCCTGCCGGCCAAAGATATTACACGTGTCATGGAGAAACTGACCCCCGCTTTTCCTCAAATGAAGCCCGGTATAAATGTCCTGGAAACCAGCCTGGCCAATCCCAATGCCATGATGCACCCTGCCCCGACGCTGCTCAATGCGTCGCTCATCGAGTCTGGCCGGGACTGGCTCTACTACTGGGATGGCATCACCCCTTCGATCGGGGCGTTTGTGGAGGCCCTGGATCTTGAGCGGGTCGCCATCGGGCGTGCATTCGGCCTGGATCTGCCCCCCATACGAACCTGGTACAAGCTCGCCTACGGGGCCGGCGGCGACAGTTTATCCGAAGCGGTGAAGGCAAATGCCGCTTATGCCGGCGTAAAGGGCCAGAGCCAGCTGCGCACTCGATACCTGTTGGAGGACGTCCCCATGGGATTGCTGCCCATAGTGTCCATGGGTAAGGCACTGGGTATCGAAGTGGTCCGTATGGAAAATATCATCCAACTTGCTGAATTCCTTTTGGGTGAAGATCTGTGCGCTGCAGGCAGGACAATGGAAACACTCGGGCTGGCCGGAAAAACGGTCGAAGAGATCCTGGGTTTCGTAGAAACCGGCATGGGGTAATGTCCGTTCACCACTTTCAGCATCCTCAATTACCAATGTCCAACAACCGTTTTATCACCAAGAATTTGACTTCCCACCCATTTCTATCAAGGAGGCGAACATGAAAAAGCGTCAATGGAAGCAAATGAGTTCAGCCTGTCTGGTCGTGTTGATCGGAATGGCTTTCATAGCCTCGCCCGTGTGGGCGGCCACGGCAGGAAAACCCGGTGGAAGGGTCGACGCCATGGAAATCACCACGGCCACGGCCACCTTCGACCCGGTGCGTCCAGAAGCGGCCCGTGTAATAGCGGCTGCGTTTAAGTCTCTGGGCTGGGACGTCAAGGCCAACCCCATTGACTACAACCAGAATGTGCAAAAGGTGATCATGGAGCATGACTATGACATGTGGCTGGTAATGCTCTCCGGTGCCTCTCTGCGAATCGATCCCAATGTCTTTATCTATAAAAAACACTACTCCGGCGAATACAAAAAAGGCGGCTGGAACTGGGAAGGCCTGGAGGTTGACGGCATCGATGCGTTGGCCAAAGGCCAGCAAGTGGAAATGGATTGGAAAAGCGTCGTCAAATCGTTTACGACGCCCAGAAAAAGATCTTCGAAAATCAATCCATGGCCGTGCTGGCCAATGTGGAGATGACCAACGCCTACCGCTCCGACCGCATTAAAAACGTGGTCCCCATGATGGGCGAGGGTATCGGAAGCTTCTGGACGGACATCAATATGAAAGTGGTCAAAGGTGACGGTTATGTCCGGACAGGCGCCACATCCGCCTTGAAAAACCTGAATCCCGTGGCGGCCAAGGACCATCTGGAGTTCATGGAGCTACGAATGATCTACGACCGGCTCTTCCGCATCAACCCGGACGGTAAACCCGAGCCCTGGGCTGCGAAATCCTATACCATCGTAGACCCCACGACCATCGATATCACGTTGCGGAAAGGCATGAAATTCCATGATGGCAAAGATGTGACGGCCGCTGATGTTAAGTTCACCCTCGACTATCACACCCAGTGGAAAGCGCCGTTTTTCGTCGAGTCCCTGAGAAACGTAGCCAACGTGGAGACCACCGGCACATACAGTGTCCGTATCAAGCTAAACGAACCCTATGCACCGTTTATCCCCAATCTGCTCGGTGCTATTTTCATCATCCCGCAACACATCTGGCAGGATATTCCGGACAAGGTCGATGTGACCGACCCTTTGAACTACCCAAACGAAAAACCCATCGGCAGCGGGCCGTTCAAGTTCGATTATTGGGATCGTGGGCGTGAACTCAAGGTGACCGCTTTCAAAGAACATTTCAGCGCACCCAAAGTGGACGGTATCATCCGCATCGCATCCGGCAGCCATGATGCCATGGCCGCCGCCATCGAAAAGGGAGAATGCGACCGCACCCGTTACATCCTGAAACCGAGCCTGCTGCTGGATCTGCAGAAAGTAAAGAACGTGGTGGCCAAAGGCTATCCCAACCATGGGTTCTACACACTTAGCTACCATACCCGCCGTCCGCCCCTGGATGATCCGGCCTTCCGCCGAGCGTTGGGCCATGTGATCCCTCGGGAACTCATGATCGAAGCCATCCTTTCCGGCTTCGGAAAGCCGGGCGGGTCCGTGATCGCGCCGGCCAACAAGTTCTGGCACAACCCGGATATCAAGGCCCATCCCGAGGACATCAACAAAGCAAAGGAGATCCTCAAGGAAGCAGGCTATACTTGGGACAACAGAGGCAGATTGTATTACCCCAAATAATCGATGAAACCAAAACGCCCCCGAATGAAACCCTTTGCTTTCTTCGGGGGCCCATGGGGTGCACGTCATGCAAGAATATATCCTGCGCCGTATTTTTTACACTCTGGTCACCCTGTTCGGCGTGGCCACCATCCTTTTCTGTGTGTTCCGCATCATGCCCGGCGACCCAACGGCTCAGGTCATCTCACCGGCTTTGGATGAGGTGGCCCAGGCCCGTCTGAAAGAGGCCTATGGGCTGGACAAACCGATTCTGGTCCAATACGTGCTCTACCTGAAAAATCTGGTGGTGTTGAACTGGGGACGTTCGTTCACCAGTTCCCGGGAGGTCTTCGACATTCTGGCCTACCGCTTTTGGAACACCATCTTTCTCATGGCTGCCGCCATGTGCTTCGTGCTGGTGATTGGCACAGGACTCGGTATGTTCATGGCCTGGCGGCGCGGAGGCCTCCTGGATACGGGCGGGACCGTGGTGGCACTCATTTTCCAGTCTGCGCCCCCGTTCGTCACCGGATTGCTGCTGCTCATCGTTCTCAGCTACAGACTGGACCTGTTTCCAACCGGAGGTATGACCACCCCGGGGGTGACGGTGGGCCAGGGGCTGGCGGTCTTCTTCACGGCCGACTTCTTTCACCATTTGGTGCTGCCCACCATCACCGTGGCCCTTTACTATTTCGCCACCCCTATGCTCATCATGCGAGACTCCATGCTGGAGGTGATGGGCAGCGATTTCATCGAACTTGCCAAGGCCAAGGGCCTCGCCCCCCACCAGGTAATGATCAAGCACGCCGCCAGAAACGCACTGCTGGCAGTGGTGACCGTATCCTCCTTGATGATCGGATTCGCCATCGGCGGCCAGGTTCTGGTGGAGTCGGTCTTTTCCTGGCCCGGCATGGGGCAGTTCATGGTCGAGGCCGCCTCGTCCCACGACTACCCGGTGGCCCAGGCCACCTTTATCGTGCTTGCAGCTTTGGTGATTTTTTTGAATCTGCTGTCCGATATTTCCTATTGCTACATGGATCCACGGATCAAGATGGGGAAAGAAGCCAAGGGGCAAATAAGGCAACCATTTAACAGACCAGACCGAATCCATGAAAATCACTAACATTGAGCTGTTTCAAATCTCCATCCCCTTTGTCAGGCCCTACAAGCTCTCTAAAGTTTACGGGACCTTGACCCATGCCGATGCGGTGATCGTCAAAGTGTACACGGACACCGGTATCGTCGGATGGGGGGAGGCCGATCCAAAGGCGCCGTTCACCACAGACACACCGGAATCCGTGATCACCACTATCCGGGATCGAATGGCACCGCACCTTGTGGGTGCAGACCCCACACGGATCGGCCTAATCGAATTCAAGCTGGACCAGGTGGTTGAGGACAATCTGACGGCCAGAGGCGCGGTAAATATGGCGCTGTACGATATCCTGGGAAAAGTATACCAGGCGCCGGCACATACGTTCCTGGGGGGCCTCGTTCATGAAAAACTGCCACTTTTGGGACCTATCGGCAGCGGAACGCCCCAGGAAGATACCGAGGCCATCGAGAACCTGATCCGGGAGGGATACCGTACCGTGATGATCAAAATGGGTGCGCAGTCCGTTGAACAGGACATCGAACGCATGATCTCGGCGTTCAAAAAATTCGGCGATCGCGTCACTTTTATTGCGGATGCCAACCAGGGTTGGGAACTCGATGAAGCACTGACCTTTGCCCAGGGGATCCGCGACTTTGAACCAATCATGGTCGAACAGCCGGTCGGCCGGCACGAAATCGAGGGTTTGAAAGAGCTCTGCAATCGGATGACCTGCCTCGTCAGCGCGGATGAAAGCCTGGTGTCGTTCCGGGACGCGGATCTGCTCATGCGTTCCGGGGCTGCAGATACGTTCAGCATCAAGGTCTCCAAGAACGGCGGTTTGACAAAATCGAAGATAATCGCCAACGCAGCGGAAGTTTCGGGAATCAAATGTCTGATGAACAGCATGCTCGAATTCGGCATCACCCAAGCGGCCTCACTGCAATTGGGCTGCACCCTGAATAATCTGACGGATTGCGGACATGCCTATATGTCGGTGTTGAGAATGTCGGATGACATTACGAATTTTGGAAACTATATCTCCCGGGCGGTGGTGACCGTACCCGATACCCCGGGATTAGGTGTTGCCGTAGATGAAGGTAAACTTGAAACGTATACGGAACACCGCCTGAAGATTTGATCACTATATATCGCTTTTACTGGAAGGACATTTAACGAATGTCTGATCTTAAATTTGCAGTTATGGGAACGGGCAACTCGGGCCAGACCTTTGCCGCCGATATCGCCTTGAAGGGATATTCGGTCAACCTGGCCGAGGTTCCCGAGTTTGAAGACAACCTGAACGCCATTGAAAAAAAGGGCGGTATCGAAATCAGTGGAGAGGCCGGCAACGGCTTTGCCCGGATGAACATGATCACCACGAATCTTAAAAAAGCCGTCAGAGGCGTGCACATCATCTTCATCGGCGGTTCCGCCGATGCCCACGAGCCTTTCAGCAAGGCCCTTGCCGAGCATTTCGAAGACGGCCAATATATCGTGTTTACCTCCAATTTCGGGGCCCTTCGCTTTCGCAGGTGGATGCGGGAAGCCGGCATCGCCACCCGGGTGACCCCTGTGGAGACCATGTCGCTGCTCTACGCCACCCGCGCGCCGGAACCGGGTAAGGTTGCCTGCATTGGTGTGAAAGGCCTCCTGCCCACCGCCGCCCTGCCGGCCCGCCGGACCCGTGATTTTATCGAGAACATCAAGCCGTTATTTCCCCAGTTTCAGGCAGCGTCCAACGTGTGGTTTACCAGTGTCAATAATCTCAATCCCATTGTCCATCCGCCCATGGTGCTGTTCAATGCCGGACGTATCGAAGCCACCGAAGGCCTGGGGTGGAACCTCTATGCCGACGGGGCCACCGAGTCCGTCGTTCGGATGATGCTGGCCATGGATGAAGACCGTATGGCGGTCCTGAAGCCTATTTCTTCAGATGGTATCTATTTTAAAAATGCCTTTGAGAAACTGTATGAGGATTACGCCCTGGGAAAAAAATCCGTATCTGAAACGTTGAGGCAGAGTCCCATCCACGGCGATCCCGCATTCCCGGCGCCGTCGGCCGTAGACACGCGTTATATTACCGAGGATCTGCCCTTCGGGTTGGTGCCTTGGTCCTCCATCGGGCGGATGTGGGGAATACCGACGCCCAATGTGGATGCGGTGATACAGGTGGCGTCCACGATGCTGGAAAGGGATTATTTTTCTGAAGGTTTGACGGTGGATGATCTGGGTATTGCCGGGATGACGGCAGAAGAGGTGAAGGCCTTTCTTTAGGTTGTTTTAGCGGGTTCGTGTTTAACAGCAAACCGCAGAATATTGAACAAGGAACGTTGAATTTTTAAAGTTCAGGATTCGGAGTCGGCAGAAATTACGGAGCGCTTGATAGTTCAAAGAACCCGAAAATTTCTAACTCCCGAGTGGGGACACTAACCATGAAGCTTAGACGAATCAAAGAATTTTTTTTCACACAGATTAAAATCGTCATGGGAAACCCTTTTGGTATTGTGGGGACGGTGATCATTGTGTTCTTTTGTGTCGTGGGATTGGTATCGCCCATCGTGGCGCCCCACCAGCCATGGGATACTCTGCGGGACTCCGGCGGTAAACTGGCCATTATGCGGCCCCTTTCCATAGAGTTCCCCTTGGGGACGACCGCATTGGGCCAGGATATCCTCACCCAGATGCTATATGCGACTCGCACCACGGTTCTAATCGGTTTGGTATCTGGGCTGATTTCCATCGTCATCGGTGCCAATATCGGGTTGCTGTCGGGCTATTACGGCGGAAAGATGGATGAAATTTTGATGCGGTTCACCGATATCATCTATGGTATGCCGTTTCTGCCGTTTCTAATTGTGCTCATCGCGCTGTTCGGCCGCAGCCTGTGGTTCGTCATTATTGCCATCTGCTGCATTGTATGGCGAACCTCCGCCCGGGTGATCCGGGCTCAGACCTTGGCCATCAAGCAGCGCCAGTTCATCATGGCGGCCAAGGCCCGGGGCTGTTCCAATGTCCGGATCATCTACGGACACATCATGCCCAATATCCTCCCTCTGCTGCTGCTCTATACCTCGTTTAACATTGCCTGGTCGGTGCTGGCCGAGGCCGGTGCCAGTTTCCTGGGTTTCGGCGATCCGGACAACCTGAGTTGGGGCGGAATGCTCTACAACCTTTGGATTTCCGGCAAGATTCGAACAGCTTGGTGGTGGTTCGCCCCACCGGCGGTCTGCATTGTTCTCCTGGTCAGCGCCCTTGTGTTTGTCAGCCGTGCTTATGAAGAAGTGGCCAATCCGCGCCTTAAAAAACGGTAAGGAATTGCTTCCATGTTGATGCAAATAAAAAATTTAAAGACCCATTACCGGATCACCAATGGCATCGTCAAAGCCGTGGACGGAGTGTCCATTTCCATCAAAAAGGATGAGGTGTTCGGCCTGGCCGGGGAGTCGGGCTGTGGGAAATCGACCCTGATTCGCACCATCATGCGGCTGGTTCCCCAATCCGCGAGGGTCAGTGCCGATGAGTTGTCCTACCGCGGTGAAGATCTGCTGCCCCTGCCGGATAAAGAGTATCGGAACCGCATTCTCTGGAAAGAAATCTCCCTGGTACCTCAGAGCGCCATGAACTCTCTCAACCCGGTCTATCGGGTGGGGGATCAGCTGGACGAGGCCATTCGCACCCATGAACCGCTGAGTAAAAAAGAAACCCGGGAACGGACCGCCCGGCTTTTCAAAGGCGTGGGGTTGCAGCCGGAGCTGACCCGCAACTACCCTCATGAATTCTCGGGAGGCATGCGCCAGCGGGCCATGATCGCCATGTCTCTGGCCTTGGATCCGGGTCTGATCATCATGGATGAGCCCACCACCGGCCTGGATGTCTTGGTTCAGGAGAGGATTTTACGCGAACTCAAAGCCATCCGCGAAAAATCCAGGGCATCCATCTTTCTGATTACCCATGATATATCGGTGATTGCCGAAATGAGCGACCGGATCGGCATCATGTACGCCGGCCGCATCATGGAACAGGCCGACGCCATGGAGCTGTTCAACGACACCTACCACCCCTATACACTCGGCTTGAAAAACGCCTTTCCCAGCATCAAGGCCCTGGATCGAGAGCTGATCTCCATACCGGGCTCCCCGCCCAATCTGTCCAAGGATATTCCCGGCTGCGTTTTCGCTTTCCGCTGTCCCTTTGCCATACCGGAATGCGAAAATGAGCGGCCTCCGGACCTGGAGATTAAACCCAATCACTTCGTTCACTGCATTCGCACCGACAAGGTGGACGAGTTCAGAGAACGGGCAGGAGATAAACGAACATGGCAATCCTCGAAGTAGACGATCTGAGGCAATATTTTTATATCAACCCGGGTTTGCTGGCTAAACTGGTCAGCGGCAAGAAACCGAGCGTGATCAAAGCCGTGGACGGTTTGACTTTCAGCCTGGAGCCTGGCGAGATCATGGGCGTGGCGGGTGAATCCGGCTGCGGCAAATCCACTGCCTGCCTGGCCATCTCCAAGCTGCGGAAACCCACCGGCGGCACTATCCGCTTCAGGGGTAGAAATCTTGCCGAAATGACCAAACAGGAAACCGGGGAATATCGCCGCAAGGTTCAGCTCATTTTCCAGGATCCCTTCGAGTCCCTGAATCCAAGGTTTACCGTCTTCGACACGGTGGTGGAGCCCCTTCGGGCGCTGGATATCGGCAACCGAAAGGAACGTCGGGAGCGTGTCACCGACACATTGAGCTTGGTGGGATTGAAGCCTTATGAATACCTGGAGCGCTATCCCCACCAGATGAGCGGCGGCGAAAGGCAGCGGGTGGGAATTGCCTCGGCCCTGGTCCTGGAGCCAGAGCTGGTGATCGCCGACGAGCCGGTGTCCATGCTGGACGTTTCCATACGGGCCGGTATCCTGGATCTGATCCGGGACCTCTCCGATCGAATGAATTTCACGTGCATCTGGGTTTCCCACGATCTCTCGATTCTTTCCAATGTATCCGAAAAATTGATGATCATGTACCTGGGTCGCACCATGGAACTGGCGCCTACACAGGAAGTGATCACAGATCCTCTACATCCGTACACCAAGGCGCTTATCTCAGCGGTGGCGATACCCGATCCGGCATATAAACGACCCATTCCCGACATCCGGGGGGAGGTTTCCCAACCCATCGATCCTCCTCCGGGCTGCCGATTTCAAACCCGCTGTAAAGAGGTGATGAATATCTGCGAGCGTGAGGACCCGGATTTGTTGGAGGCCAAGCCGGGGCATTTTGTTTCCTGTCACCTCTACAGCCAATGAAGCAAAGCCCGTCATCTGAGTAAAAATCTGATCGATATACTTGATGGTGGAATTAGTTAAGGAGAACTGACATGGGGCAAGACACCTTATTGTTGAGTCAATCGGACATCGAAGCGGTTCTGACCATGGAAGACGTCGTTGAGATCTGTGACAAAACGTTCGTCGGCTTCGGCGAGGGAACAACGATATGCCCTGCGAAGGTCGGGCTCGACCTGGGTGAAACGGCATCCTATCCGCCTTATGAGGGATTTATGAACGCCATGCCCGCCTACGTGGGCTGGACGGATACAGCCGGCATCAAGTGGGCCGGTGGATTTCTGGGAGAGAGAAAGAAATTGGGACTGCCCTACGTCACGTCCATGATCCTGCTCATTGATCCCAGGACAGGTGCGTTCACCGCGGCCATGGATGGTGCACTGATTACGAACTGGCGCACGGGCGCCCAGGCCGCAGTCGGGCTGAAGTATCTTGGACAAGGCACGTCTGTGAGGATTGGCCTTTACGGTGCCGGGATGCAGGGGCGCACCACGACCATGGCCATCTCCACAATTTATGAAATCGAGGAGATCAAAGTCTACGATCTGTACCGGGAGGCCGCACTGAAATTCGCCGGGGAGATGAACGCATTCGTGAAAGGCGGGATCACCGTCGTGGACACGCCGGAGGAAGCGGCAAACCATGTCGATGCAATCATCACTGTAACGCAGTCGAAAGATAAGTTCCTGAAGAACGAATGGGTGGAGCCTGGAACCGTTGTATTCGCTATGGGATCCTACCAGGAATGTGATGACGATTTTATCCTAACGGCAGATCGGATTGTTGTGGACCATGTCGGTCAGTGCCTGCACAGAGGCGTCCTTAAAGAGTTGAGCGAGGCAGGAAAAATTACGGAAGAATCGGTGTATGCCACCATAGGAGAACTTGCTGCCGGAAAAAAGCCCAGTGATATTTCAGAAAAGGAACGTATCCTGTGCGTTCCGATCGGCACGGGCGCCATGGATATTGCCGTCGCGACCATCGCGGCCCGAAGAGCTTTGGAAAAAGGGCTGGGTGGGCACTTTATATTTGTCTGATGGCTGAGGCAGGTGCTCTGGGATCTTCCTTACTTCCTGAATTCCGGCCGGGTATTAAACTTCCGACAGAAGATGGGGCACGGAATAAAACGTGAAGATAGACGATAGAAGGTACCCCGTTGAGAATCCAGTTATAGTCACCCAATCCCTGAAACAGCCTTCAATTTATGTTTTTACTTCGATAACGGCGTGAGCACCGACGGGCTGCTAATTTCCGCCTTGCCGGTCTCCCGCATCCCGGCCTGCAGCCGGTTCATGGCTATCACGCAGGTCAAAATCAGTAGGCCGCCTGTCCAGAATCGCCAGGTAGCCGGATCCTGGAAATAAAGAATCCCTGCAAGGGCGGTGAAAATCACCTCGCTGGACATGAACACGCCCCCCTCCCAACCCCGGCAATAAAAGAAGCCCTGGTTCATCAGCAGTTGAGCGGCTAAGGAGAAAAACACAATGCCCAGGACCATTGCCCATTCAGTGGGCGTGGTCGGCAGAGCCGGTTGTTGCACGAATTTGGGCAGGGTGACCAGTGACCCCATGGCACAGAAATACAAATAGATCACCACGGAGCCGTTTTTCTGCCGCAGTTCACGGATCAGCGTGACGGTCAGTCCGGCAAATGCGGCGGCAATTACCGCCATGATTTGCCCCAGTAGACCGCCTTCCATCTGAAAGTCGAACAGGACGCCCACGCCGATCATCACCCCGGCAATGCAGAGCAGGTGAACCTTGGATAGGGTTTCCCGGTACAGGAAAAAGGAAAACATGGCGGAAAAGGCCGGAAAGGCGTAGAAAATGACCATGGCCGTGGATATCGGCAACATCCGGATAGCGGTCACCAGACAAACAAAGGCCACCGATCCGGTGCAGCTCCGAATGACGAGCAGGCGGACATCGTTTGCTCTGAAGGGATTGCCGTAGCGCCCGAAAGTTATGAGGATCATCACCAGGCCGCCAAAAAATCGATAAAATCCGATATCCCAGACCCGGAAGGACGGCGGCAGGGATTTAATGGTGACGTTCAGCAGGGTAAACAGCAGGGCCGCCGACAGCATGAACAGTGGTCCGGCAACTGCGGCATCCATTTTGATGTGACGGTGATTGGGTGCTCCCATAAGTCATTCGTCCTGCCGCCGGCTGCTATGTTGTCGGCAACCGGCCTATTCGATACCATCTTACGGCAGCCAGTTAATGCCTGAACCCGGAAAACGCAAGAGAAAAAAAGAGTGGGCGGAAAAGAGCGTTCCGTATACCGCAAATCCAATAAATTGTTATCTTTGTTCTTGAGTTGATTCCAGTGGGTAAACATCTATTACAGATTGACGGAGGATATTATGGGTGATGATAAACAGAGCGGCAAAATGGACATGCAAGCGATGATGGAGCTTTTTCAAAAACTCGGCACACCCGGTGCCCCTCACAAAATATTGGAAGACATGACGGGAACCTGGGATACAAGAACCAAGTCATACATGGAGCCCGGACAGCCGCCCGTTGAATCCACAGGAACATGCGAACAAAGGATGATTCTGGACGGACGATTCCTGCACCAGGAGTTTAAGGGTGACATGATGGGCGCTCCGTTTACCGGCATCGGTGTCACCGGATATGACAATCATAAAAAAACCTATGTATCGACCTGGATGGATTCGATGAGCACCGGCATTTACTATTTTGAGGGGCCGGCCGATCCGGATGGAAAGATCATTACGCAGGAGTGCAGTGGTGACGACCCGGTCAGGGGGCCTATGACGTGGCGTTCCGTGACAAAGATTGTGGACGATAATAGCCATCATTTCGAAATGTACGGCACCGACAGGAGCGGAAAAGAAGAGTTGATGATGGAGATTGTCTACACCCGCAAGCAATAGTGCCTAAAAAACAGGATTGTATCCAATAATGACCTATTCGAAACCCATCATAATCAATTATAATGCGGTCATGATTCTCTTATACCATCCATAAGGCAAGGGAGCCGTTTATGTCGGATAGAGAAGAGGGCAGGGGATCGGCCGCCGATAACCTGCGAAAACTGCTGGAAAAAGACGAGATCCTCGTTATGCCCGCCTGCTTTGATGCGCTGTCGGCGAGGCTCATTCAATCCGCAGGATTCGCGGCGACGTTCATGAGCGGATTCGGGGTGGCTGCCACCCGGCTGGGGATGCCCGACACGGGGCTGATTTCCTATGGCGAGATGCTGGACCAGGGCCGCAACATCTGCAGCGCGGTTTCCATACCCGTGCTGGGAGACGGGGACACCGGTTTCGGTAACGAGATCAACGTTAAGCGCACCGTGCGGGGCTTTCACCAGGCCGGATTTGCCTGCGTGATGATCGAAGATCAGCTCATGCCCAAGCGCTGCGGGCACACGGCCGGCAAACAGGTGGTGGCGCGGGATGAGGCGCTCCGCCGCATCGAAGCGGCCGTGGATGCCCGCCGGGAGGGGGCCGATATTCTGATCATGGCCAGGACCGATGCCCGGGCCACCCTGGGACTGGAGGAGGCCATCGAACGCTGCAGGGCGTTTACCGAGATCGGAGCCGATATCACCTTTTTGGAGGCCCCGCTCACCGAGGAAGAAATGCGCACCTATTGTGAAAAGGTGCCCGGCCTCAAGATGGCCAATCTGGTCGAAAACGGCAAGACCCCGCTACTGCCCATCTCGGATCTGCAGTCGATGGGGTACAGCATTGCGGTCTATGCGCTGACACTGCTCAATGTGTCCATCGGTGCCATGCAACAGGCCCTGGGATTACTGAAACAGCGATCACCAGTGCCGGACTTGATCGATTTCCGGAGCCTCCAGCAGATAGTCGGCTTCGATGCCTATGATGCCGAACTGGAACGGTATCATGGCCGGAAGTAAAAAACACTACCAGTGGGATGCCGAGCAGTACGCCAAATACTCCGGCAGCCAGTATGAGTGGGCCCTTGAACTGATTGGAAAGCTTCAGCTTCAGGGCGCCGAAGACGTGCTCGACATTGGATGCGGTGACGGCAAGGTCACCGCATCCATCGCCGAACGCCTGCTGGAGGGCAGCGTGCTGGGCATCGACAGCTCCGGGGAGATGATCGCGCTGGCCAGACGTCGCTACGGTCATTATCCTACGGCGCGATTGGCATTCGAGTACCTGGACGTGCGGGAGCTAGATGCCGTCAGCCGTTTTGATGTCGTGTTCTCCAACGCGGCGCTGCACTGGATCAAGGAGCATGGGGATGTGCTTCGGCGCGTTCGGCAGGCCATGAAAACGGGCGCACGGTTTCTCTTTCAAATGGGCGGAAGAGGCAATGCTCGGGATGTGGTGGCTGTTCTCAAAGCGATGCTGAGCCACCGGAAATGGGCGTCATTTTTTATCAATTTTGAATTTCCCTACGGCTTTTATGGTACTGACGAATACGCCCGTTGGCTGGCCGAAGCAGGCTTGACCCCGGTGCGCATCGCGCTGATCGAAAAGGATATGTGCCATATAGACCAAGACGGTTTTGCCGGCTGGATCAATACCACCTGGCTGCCTTACCTGGAGAGAATCCCAGACGACCGGAAAGAAGCGTTCGTCCGGGAGTTGATCGAAACCTACTTGCAAGAAAATCCGGCCGACGCAAAAGGCCGGGTCCATGTTAGGATGGTGCGCCTGGAAGCGGAGGCCACTCGCAACTCCTAACGGCCCCACGGTTCTCGCAGTCTTTTAATTGAGTTGTTTTCATATTCGCCTATCTACAGAAAACCTATAATGTAAAATAAGGCCTGAAAACCCGGGGTCATTGAAGCGGGTCGGTCTGCAACGCGCCGGTCAATCTGCTAAACGTCGGTTATCCTCGACTAAGTGTATAAATTATTTGACATCAACGCGTTGCAGGAATTCAAGGAACCTGTCCAAAGGTAGACGCTTGTTTTAATTTGTTGCTGTGAAGATACATCGGATTTACCTTTGGCAATAATATTCTTATAAGGTCCCGTCATGCCTTCTCGTTACGAATTTAATAGCGTTTACAATGAATATTATCCGATGGTCTTAAGGTATGTGTCTAAGATCGTCGGAGAAAATGAAGCTGAAGGTGTTGCCCAGGATGTGTTTGACAAGATAAACAGCGGTCTCGCAGGATTTAAAGGAAAATCCAAGCTTTCGGCTTGGATATATCGTATTGCGACGAATACCGCGATAGATAGAACCCGGTCTGCATCCTACAAACATGCAGCAAAACACATCGCTATTGAAGACAACGGGGACAATGAACCCCAAAGCGTCCCTAAGGGCCACAAGCCCCCCGCTGCCGACCAACTTGTGATTCATAAAGAAATGACCGAATGTATCAATGAATATATCGATACGTTGTCCCCCGACTACAAAACCTTTATTGTTCTCAGCGAATTGGAAGGTCTGGCAAACAAGGAAATTGCCGAAATTCTTGACATTTCATTAGACAATGTGAAGATTCGGCTGCACCGCGCCAGGTCCAAACTAAAAACCGCATTGAATAAAGCGTGCGATTTTTACTACAACGATCAGAGCACCCTTGCCTGCGATCGGAAGCAAGTCCCCATATTGCCTAAAGTCCCCAAGTAACTCGCCGTCCCTCTTGTCCGAGAGTCTATTCTCCTCTCCTAACATCCTGTTCAGATCTCCTGTTTATTTTTTTTAAAAAATTGGGTTGCAGGTGTATCTTTTCCTCCGGCGGTTTCGTCTATGGGGTCGAAAGGGATGAAACGTCAGCAAGGTGAAAGTGGTATTCAGGTACGAAAACATGCATCAATCTGGAACGATATCATCCCGGTCGTTGCTCTTAGTGAGCGGAGTATCGCGTCTGCCGGCATAAATAGACATGGATTTAAAGGAGGTCGTGAAAATGTATGGATCAGAAATACCATGGAATTCGTTTTGGTGGATAATTCCGATAGTGATGATGCTTCTTTGTTTTTTCATGTTCAGGGGACGGCGGGGGGGCGGCATGTGCTGTTTTGGTCCCCGCCATATCGACAACCATCAAACCCGGGATTCGGAGTCTGCCATGGAGATTCTCGACAAGCGATATGCTTCGGGGGAGATCAACAAGGATGAATATGAAGAGAAAAAAAGGACGTTAACGGATCGGAATCTATAAATGAACCATCCGGTGGGATTGCGTAAAGGGAGGTCTACATGAACAGTGATGAAGCAAAAAAAGCCGTTCGATTCGGCACGACGAACGCGATCTGCCCAATCGGAGAGGCTATCGGGAAAAGAAATATCCGTGATTCGGCAATTCCGGTTCTGTCATGCGAAGGTGCCTGTATTCGCGGAGAAATTGCGCGTCTTGCGGCCAATATCATATCCCGAAATGAATCCTATGGGCGAGGGTGTCACGGGGAGTTGCTCACGGTTCCGAATTCGGCGATTTCCCAGTGGATTAAAGCAGCAGAAAAGGTTGTTTTGATCGATGGGTGTTTTCTCCGGTGTCACGGCCGTATCCTTGAGAACATGATCGAAAAGGAAAAGCTGATTCAATTCGATGCATTGTCCCACTACAAAAAATATACCGACATTTTTGATTATGAAGAGGTGCCGGAAAAGGAGAGAAAGGAAGTGGCCCATTCTGTTGCCGATTGGGTCATGGCCAGTCTGAATGAACTATCAGTCGGATGTGGGTCGCCACGCCTCGAGTCTGCCGATCCTTGTTCAGGAGCCCAGGATGCATAAGCGTCTATTTATCTCTTTAAGCCAACCAAAACCTATGAAAGGTGTTTACCAGAGGATTAATAGGAGAAGATAAATGCCGTTATACTTAAAAGACATCAATAGATTTCCTGAACTTGAGCGATTCACATCTGTCTTGATTATCCCCTGCCGGTTCTGTCCTGCGGCCAGTATGGCCGTAAGAACAAATCAACCCTATTTCGAGTTCCTTCGGAGGTTTTTGAAGACAGCATCTTATGAGGAGCTTATCGAAACGATGAAATCCAACCTGGCGAAAAAGGGCATCAAAACAGATGTGTTTAGGAGTTACTTGCCCCACCAGTTTGTCATTTGTATGTGGACGATGGGGCGCCGGAAAAAGCTTTTGAAGAGGGCGCGCAACTATGAGCTCTGGTCGTTTTGGGGTACGAGGCTGCGGTGGATACCATTCATGATGCTGTCCAATCTACTTCCTGTAAAGTATTCCAAGGCATGAGGAGCGAGGGCATCATGAGTATTAAACCCTTGTTTAACCTGCCGTGCAACATTTCGCTTGAACTTAACAAGGTCACGCCGATGGTTCATCAGGCGAATCATCCCGTGCCGTGGGTCAACTTATGATCCGGAACGAAAGCAAATAGAAGGAGGAATCATAGATGAAGCCGGTAACAAATCGAATGGAAGCGCTGATGTTGGAGGAGAAAACAGAGAATTTGATAGCCATCGGCGCTGCCACGGCCGCGAATTGCATCCCATGCGTTGAGCACATGTATGAGAAAGCCATAACATCCGGGCTAACGAAAGCAGAGATTAAACGGGCCACAGATATCGCAGGTCAAGTTAAAAAGGGTGCCCATGCTGCATTAACGAACACCGTTAACGAACTCGTCGGGGACAAAGTGAACGGTCATTTGACTTGTGGACAAATAGCGAAAAAAGCTTGCTGCAACGAATGACGAATGCCACCTGGCACAACAGGAAGACAGAGGAGGGTTAAGGTGAACAATTGCGAAAAGTGTAAATTCCGAATGAAATACGACCTGAATCCTCGGTCATTTTTGGGAAGAATCTGGAAATGGCATATAAGATGGTGTCCGGGCTGGAAGTCCTATGTCAAATCCTTGCCGGACGAAAAACGCTTGGAGGTGAGTGAAAAATACCAAAATTAAGGGATCGGACCCTCCCAGTGTATACGGTGTGAGAATAAAAAAGCTACCTATAGAAGACGCAGAAATCTCGTTACCGGGTCGGGAGGAAGGCATGCACAAATGAAAACAATGCGGATATTTTCCGGTCCTGGCTGATTCTCTTGAAATAGGCATCTTTGTAATCGGCTGCGGGTTGATTGGTGATACGGACAAATCCCTTTTCAGACAGGAATTGATCCATCTGTTCGGGATCCATTCCGAAACGGAATGGTTCTCCTTTTTTCAATACGAACCGGTGCATGGATCGACCCTCCCTTGTCCGTTCTGTCCCATCCACCATCGATTCCGGGAGATGATCGAAAACAACTGAACTTCCTTTTCCGGAACGGCCGGCGATAAACGTGAAGAGTTCACCGACGACAGCTTCTGTCAGGTACATCACCACCCCCTCCATAATGAAAAGGGTTTTTTTGTCGGCATCGTATCCGGCGGCGAGCAGTTTGTCCTCCAGGTTTTCCTTTTCGATATCCATGGAAACGAAAGTGACGTAGCCAGGGATGTCAGTTAAAAAAGATTTCAGTTTCCTGATCTTTCTTTGCTGGGTTGCCTTTTGATCCACTTCGAAAACGAGGAAACCCGTTTCCGGAATATCGATGCGGTAGGCGCGCGAGTCGTAGCCGGCCCCAATGATGACCAATTGTTCGAGGCCGTCTTTGATGCGTGCGTTCAGAAGATCATCCATGAATCGAACGCGTGCGACGACCGCACCGTTAACACCAGGATAGAGGTGGTTCAGAATCCATCGGGCGATAGCTCGGCGGATGGGGTTTTTAAGTCGACCCAGCACCTGCGGACGTATAAAATGTATCGCCAGAGGGTCGTTGCAGACACGCTGATTCTCAGGCCGCATCATTTCGGCCGCTCGATGTATCGCAATGGTTTCAGCGGTGTTGCTGGGCTGCTGATGTTGCATCTTCCCCTGCTTTAGATCCTATTTTCATTCAGCCGTACCCTTCGAATGTTGATAACCGTTGTTCTAACATTCAAAAATTTACATGGAAAGTCCGGTAGTCCAGATTACTCGGCGGAGACTCAACGGGTTCCCCATTAATCAACCGCATGGCGTCTGACATACCCCATTGAGTCTCCGGGAAGTCATTGCATATAGGTACCGGTTTTATGTGCTCTATACAGCGACTCTCTCCTGAATAATTTTCTACTGTCTGGCCGGAACGGCACACCGCATGGTGGAATCCCCATACATAGCAATCATATCGCGCTGCATTGTCACCCATCATATCTAAAAACCATAGAACCGACGTAAATGAAAATCCGATGAGCAATACACCGAAAATTCTTTTGTGATGGGCTTTTTTAGACAATGATTGGAAGTGATTCATGTTCGGCAATCAAACTTATGGATGGTGTGTATACTCATATGTACGTACATTTATGT
>Ga0056120_1000083_pt1 | contig 18600 bp, 15 predicted proteins | sample WorMettaBAHAMAS2_FD_71121 | JGI IMG/M metagenome (GOLD analysis project Ga0056120, IMG submission 71121) | Marine gutless worms symbiont microbial communities from Max Planck institute for Marine Microbiology, Germany - Olavius tantulus BAHAMAS.2 ...
GAGATCTATTTTTGCAACCAGAAGATTGCGCAACTAAATGTAAAAGAACAATGAAACACGAAAAGTGTTACCTATGTCTCCGAACACGTGTCACCCTTGTCCCCGGTCCGTACAGAGAGCCAAGGGTGGAGGAGATTGCTTGTACCGAAGGCGTCGACAAGGAAGTGGTCCTCTCATGCGCGGCCAGTGCGGAGCAGCACTGCACCCACCCGCTGGCCCGGGCCATTCTCAAAGCGGCCCATTATGCCAAAGTGGTCGTGCGCGGGGCTGAAAATGCGTTCCATGAAATCGGGCTCGGTGTCCGGGCAATGGTGGACGGGACCCTCGTGGAAGTGGGCAGTGCATCGGTTGTGGAAGGTACTGCCGCTATACCCAGCAGCCTTCAGCAGTGCATTGAAGAATCGATTTCACGTGGGGTGACGCCCCTTGTGGTCTACAGGGATCAGGCCCCTGTGGGGTTGCTCAATGTCACGGACAAGGTGCGGCCCGTCGCAATTTCCACCATCGAACAATTCAACGATCTCGGCATTCATGAAATGGGCATATTGTCCGGCGATCACGAAAAGGCAGTCAGACGGGTGGCCGACGCGGTCGGCATCGACACGGTGCATGCCCGGCTGAAGCCCCAGGACAAGGTGGACGTCATAAACGACTACCAGTCCAGAGATATCCCGGTGATGTTCGTGGGCGATGGGATCAACGACGCTCCGGCCCTGGCGTCCTCCCAGGTGGGTGTGGCCATGGGTGCCGCAGGAACAGATGTGGTCCTGGAAACCGCCGACATCGCCCTGACCCACGACGACATTTCCAAGCTCCCCTGGCTCATTCGCCTCTCCCGAAGGATGCTGACCATTATCAAGATCAACATCGTATTCGGGCTGGCATTCAATGCCATTGCCGTTCTGGCCGGCGGCATGGGCTGGCTGTCGCCCATCATGGCCGCCATTGCCCACAACGTCGGCAGTGTCCTTGTTGTGTTCGCCTCCGCCAGTCTGGCCATCTTCCCGGATACCGTCAGTACCCGAACTCACTGATTTTCTCCACAAGGAAGGCTGCAGGTGGAAGAAGAAAACAGGAAGGCCTTCGATAAAGAAGAAAAAGAGCTAATGGAATCACTATAGACCGAAAATTGGGCATCCGTCGGCAACTTAAATGAGGAGATTGCTAAAGCCCGGGATGCCGCCGAGGATACGAATACCAGACGCAAGAGTCTGCTTATCCGGATTTCTCCAAAAGAATTAAATCGTTAACTATATCTCCATACTTAGCCTAAAATACTATAGACTTGCCGTATATCATATGAATCATCTGCCCCTGCCCGAAGGGCTGAGCATCTTTTCATGTGTCGCCCTGCTCAGCGACAAAGGAAAACATATCGTTCTCTGCGCCCTCTGTGTCTCGAGTGAGTGGAGCGAGCGGGCGGTGGATATCAGTTCTTTCCACACAACAGCATAATCTGATATATATTTGATATGCACTGAGTTCTTCGCCCAGGAGGATCTCATGGCCCACGCCATCGGAAATTCTGCCTATCAACGCCTCACCGAGCGCCTCAACCGCTTCCCCCAGGGCGCGCCCCCATCCGAACGGCTGACCAAGATACTGATGATCCTTTTCGAAACGCACGAGGCCGAAATGGTCTCGCTGCTGCCCATCCGTCCATTCACGGCAAAGCGCGCAGCCCGTATCTGGAAAATGCCGGAAAAAGAAGCGACGAAATTCCTGAACCGACTGGCGGAAAAAGCACTGCTGGTGGACTTCAGTGTGAACGGGGATGTCAATTATGCGTTGCCGCCACCCATGGCCGGGTTTTTCGAGTTCTCTCTGATGCGGGTCCGGCAGGATATCGATCAGAAGCTGCTTTGTGAGCTTTTCTACGAATACCTGAATGTGGAAGAAGACTTCATCCGGGAGTTGTTTGCAGACGGGGAGACGAATCTGGGTCGAGCTTTTGTCAATGAACCGGCACTCTCCGAAGACAACGCTCTGCATGTCCTCGATTACGAGCGGGCTACCGAAGTCATCAAGGGCTCCCCTCAACGGGGCATCAGCATGTGCTACTGCCGGCACAAGATGTCCCACATGGACCGGGCCTGCGATGCTCCCATGAACATCTGCATGACGTTTAACACTACGGCCGAGTCTCTGATTAGATATGGGCATGCCCGCGAGGTCGAGGTTTCCGAAGCCATGGAGCTTTTAGCCAAGGCCTATGAGAAAAACCTGGTTCAGTTCGGGGAAAATGTGCGGCAAAAGGTGAACTTCATCTGCAACTGCTGCGGGTGCTGTTGCGAGGCGATGCTGGCCGCCAGGCGCTTTGCCGTCATGCACCCGGTTCACACCACGAACTTCCTCCCTGTCGTGGACGAAGCGTCCTGCAACGGTTGCGGCAAATGCGTGAACCTGTGCCCGGTTGAGGCCATGACCCTGGTCTCGGCCAACGATCCGGACCGGCCGAAGAAGAAACGGGCCCGCCTCGATGAATCCAGGTGCCTCGGCTGCGGGGTATGCGTCCGGGCCTGCTCCAAAACCGACAGCATCACCCTGGCATCGCGTCCCCGGCGGGTCATCACACCCCTGAACGGCACCCATCGGGCCGTCATGATGGCCATCGAGCGGGGAAAACTCCAGAACCTGCTCATCGATAACCAGGTCATGTGGCATCATCGCGCCCTGGCCGCCGTCATCGGTGCCATCCTCAGGCTGCCCCCGTCCAGAAAACCATGGCCAAAGAACAGGTCAAATCCCGCTACATGGAAGCCCTTGTCGCCCGCTTTTCGGATTGATAATCCTATTGCAAACAAGAAGATTCGGGTTTAGGCCCTTTCAACGTTCAACTTTGAACTTTGAACCGTTAACATTTACCTTTCAGCATCTCTGGGATGGTATCATTTAAATCTTGAATCCTGTATCTTGAATCTTGTACCCAGTATCGAGCATGCGCAGGCCGGCAAGCATCCAGTATCCAACCTGCCGGGTCGACTCGCGGGGTTGACTTGTCCGCAATAGCTCGGATATCCGACATCTGACATCTGACCTCTGTCTTCTGCTTTCCGTGAGCTCTGTGAGAGAATCTTTGGACTACATAAGGACGCCATCCAAATGCCCGAAAACACCATATCAGCGCAACACACGCCCGCAGAGATACTCCATAGCTATTTCGGCTACCGATCCTTCCGGCAGCACCAGGAAGAGATCATTCAGACCGTGATGGACGGCAGAGACGCGTTTGTCCTCATGCCTACGGGGATGGGCAAGTCCATCTGCTACCAGATTCCCGCGATGCTTCGGGAAGGCGTCGGTATTGTCATTTCTCCTCTGATTGCGCTCATGCAGGACCAGGTGCATGCCTTGCGAATGAACGGCATACACGCCGAATTTTTAAACTCGAGCCTTACGCACGAAAAAAGCCAGGAGGTACTGCGTCATATTCTGTCCGGGGAGACAGACCTTTTGTATGTGGCGCCCGAGCGTTTGCTGACCGACTCTTTCAAGGGTTTTCTGCAACGTCTACCCATCTCACTGTTCGCCATCGATGAAGCGCATTGCGTGTCCCAGTGGGGGCATGATTTCCGTCCTGAATATCTCCGCATTCCGGAAGTCACCCACCAATTCCCGGATGCCCCACGATTGGCGCTCACGGCAACGGCCGATACCCAGACTCGACGCGATATCGTCCTGAAACTGGGATTGCAGGATGCCACTGAATTTGTTTCGAGCTTCGACCGTCCCAATATCCGATACAGGGTATCGTTGAAACAACGGGAGCGCATCCAGTTGCTGGCGTTCATCCGCCGGGAACACCCGGATCAGACCGGCATTGTCTACGTGCGAACGCGGAAACGGGCCGATCAGACCGCTGCCTGGCTCCAGGAAAATGGCATCATGGCGCTTTCCTACCACGCCGGGCAGGAACCGGAGACCCGGCTCCGGAACCAGGCCCGTTTTATCAACGAGGACAATATCGTCATGGTCGCGACCATCGCCTTTGGTATGGGAATCGATAAGCCGGACGTTCGATTTGTCGCCCATCTGGACCTGCCGGCCAGTATGGAGGCATACTATCAGGAAACTGGCCGTGCCGGCAGGGACGGGGAACCTGCCGATGCGTGGATGGTGTACTCCCTGGCAGATCTCGTCTCCATGCGACGGCTTTTCGATGCGTCCCAAGGCAATGAAACGTTCAAGCGCATCCAGAGGCAAAAACTGGAATCTCTGCTGGGCTACTGCGAAACCGTCGAGTGCCGAAGAACCGTTCTTCTCAGATATTTCGGTGAAAATCATGGAGTCGGCTGTAATAACTGCGACACGTGCATTCAGAAACAGGACACATGGGACGGCACCATGGCGGCCCAGATGGCACTTTCCTGCGTATACCGAACGGGTCAGCGTTTTGGCGTAACCCATCTGACCGACGTGCTCCTGGGCAATGCCACGGAAAAGATCCGGAATCTGCGTCACGAGAAAATTAAAACTTTCGGAGTTGGCACCGAGCTCTCTAAAAAGCAGTGGTCCAGCGTATATCGGCAGTTGTTGGCGGGCGGTTTTCTCACTGTCGGGGAATCGGCTTTTTCCGGGTTCCGGCTGACATCGGACAGTTGGCCGGTCCTCAAAGGGGAACAGGAGGTGCGGTTTCGGCAGGACCCGAAGGGTGATGATATCTCGAAAAAGCGAAAGAAGAAATCCGCGAAAATCGCGGTGGAAGAGCTGACCGGCGAGCAGCGTCAGGTATTCGAGAAACTCCGAGCGCTAAGACTCAAAATTTCGAAATCCATTAGCCTGCCCCCGTACTGCGTGTTCCACGATACCACCTTGAAGGAAATGGCCGTCCAGACTCCCAAAACAATAGACGACCTGCTGGAGATATCGGGAATCGGCCAGACCAAAGCCTCCCGTTACGGAGACCAGTTCCTCAAGGCCCTGGCCGAGACCGCTGAGGAAAACAATCCAATCCGCCTTCGCTAAAGCTAATTCGAACAAGAATCCAATCCGCCGCCGCAATAAGCTATGGCGGACAAGAATCCAAAGTCCTCAGATTCCCATTCCAAAGTCCAACCTCTCTGTTGTGAACTCATTTAAATCTTGAATCCTCTATCTTGAATCTTGTAACCAGTATCCAGTATCCAACCCGCCGCAGGCGGACAAACATCCAGGATCCAGGATCCAGAATCAAGCATCCAGTACCGAATACCGAATACCAAATACCCAATACCAAGTACCCAATACCGAGTACCCAGTTTAAAGGGAGCATTCCATGAAAAAGGTGATGATCCACCCCTCTGATTACGAACACGCTCACGAAGGAGTGAAACTGGCCTTCGATCTCTTTCCGACCCCCATCCGCGGAAAGAAGGTGTTGATCAAGCCAAACTTGTTGAGGGCGTCGGAAGCGGCCGAGGCGATCGTGACCCATCCGGCCGTTCTGAAGGCCGTTGTGGAGCAGGTGGCGGCCCTGGAACCGGAGTCACTGGTGGTTGGGGACAACCCCGGTCTGTTCAACTATGGGGCGAATGAGGAAAGCTTTGAAAAAACGGGACTTTTGGCTGCTGCCGGGGAATATTGTCAAAACATCGGCGACGATTCGATCGGGGTCGAATTCAACCCGGATTTCATGGACAGCGTGAGCCTTTCACGTGCGATACTCGAGGCGGACACGATCATCAGCCTGCCGAAATTCAAAACCCACGGTCTCACGGTGATGACCGGAGCCATTAAAACAGTTACGGGTTTTTACCCGGGGCTCAGAAAGCCCGGCTGCATCGGGAGGCGGGCAGTCCGGAGCGGTTTCACGATCTGGTGGTCGATGTGTTCCGCCTCAGGGTGCCGGACCTGTTCATCGTCGATGCTATTGTGGGTATGGAGGGTAACGGGCCGGCATCACCGGATATCCGGGATATCGGTCTGGTCCTGGCGTCGAACAATGCGGTCGCCCTGGATGGGGTGATCGCCACCATGATGGGGCTGGATCCCTCACGGCTCAGATTTCTGCAAAAAGCCAGGGAAGCCGGGCTCGGCGATTTCGATATAGATAAGATCAACATCATCGGGGAACTGAAGGTGCTGCCGGACTTCAAACTGCCGCCCTTGGGCGGGGAGGCCGTCATTGACAACGAGGCGATCCAGGAACTCCTTCACGGCCGCGCCATACTCAGGCCAAAAGCCGATCCGGAATTCTGCACGGCCTGCGAGACCTGCATCGACCAGTGTCCGGTGGAGGCTCTGTCCATGGTCGAAGATCTGCCCGAAGTCGATCCGGAGATCTGCATCTCCTGCTTCTGCTGCCAGGAAATCTGCCCCGAAAAGGCTATAGCCTTGGGTTGAGTATTCCCTTGATTTTCGCCCCTTCCGTCTTAAGATCTTCTAAAAAAGTTGTTGAGCGACATCGTCGCATTTCATAAAATCGTTAAACGATTTTATTCGGATACAAAAAGTTTAACCCAAATGAGCGGAACACAGCGATCGAATATTAAAGTGGGAATAAATGTTCAGGTGGTCCAGAAACAGGATCAACGTACCGGGAAGCTGACGGAGGGAGTGGTTAAAGACATACTTACAAAATCTCCCAAACATCCCCATGGAATCAAGGTGCGCCTGACAAGTGGTGTCATCGGCCGTGTGAAGTATATTCTGTCTGAGTAGCATCAGTCATCTTGGCCAGTATGTGTCACCCACTGCCGCGGCCGTCCGCAGGACCGAGTTATTTTTGATTTCCACCAATCTCAGTGGAAATCAAAAAAATCAAATCCTCCGCGCTCTCTGCGCCTCGAGTGAGCTGAGCGAACGGGTGGTAAACAATTCAAGGATGTCCAATGGAATTTTTATACATCTCCCCGGAATTTCCCCCCAACTATGCCCAGTTCGTCCTACGCCTGAACGATGAGGGCGTGAACGTCTGGGCCATCGGTGAGGCCGACTTTTTTTCCATGCCGGATTCGCTGCGGTCGGCGCTGAAATATTATGCACGAACCGACCTGAACTCCTTTCCTGCCGTCAAGGAAGCTGTAGCAGATCTGCATAACACACAGGCCGCAGCCGGTGTAACGCCTGGTTTCGACATTGTCGAATCCAATAACGAGACCTGGCTGAGCCTTGAAGCCCGGATCAACGAAGCATACGACATTCGAGGGATCCGGCCTTTGGATATCGAATTGCTCCAAAGAAAGAGCGGAATGAAGGCGCGTTTCAAAGAAGTGGGGCTCCGGGTGGCGCAAGGGGAGAGAGTGCAAAATCCGCCCCATGCCCTTCAGCTGGCTAAGACCTTGGAATACCCCCTGATTCTGAAACCGGATATCGGCGTCGGGGCGGCCGGGATCTGCAAGGTGACTGACGAATCAGAGCTCTATCAATCCCTGCAACGGTTGGAAGGCGACTACGTCTTAGAGGAATTTGTCGAAGGACGGATCGTCACCTACGACGGCCTGACGGATTGGGACGGCAATGTGATCTTCGAAAATTCACTGACTTACGGGGATGGGGTACTGGACTGTGTCCTGGGAAAGGACACCTTTTTTTACCTGAAGCGGGAAATTCAGGAAACCCTGGCCGGAATCGGGCGACGTCTGGTCGGGGCATTTGGTATCCGGAGGAAGTTTTTCCACTTCGAGTTTTTCGAAATCGACGGCGAATACATGCCCATCGAGATCAACTGCCGCCCTCCCGGGGGGCCCATCGTCGACATGATGAACTACAGCGTGAACGATGATCTTTACGCGGCCTATGCTCGGATGATCGCCCATGGCAGGACGTCCATTGAAACAGATAAGAAATACTACTGCGCCTATATCGGTCGCCGGGACCGAAACTACACGCTTCCCCACGATGAGATCATGGCCCGCTACGGAGAGCAGATGGCCGAATACGGCGAAAACCCGTTGATTTATCAAGGCGCCATGGGACGGTACCGGTATATTATCCGCGATCCCTCCAAAGCCCGTCTTCTAAAAATCTCTAGCGAGCTTCTCAAAACATCTGATTAGCTTGAGTGCGCGTGCTGGATTGAAGTTCGAAGGGCGACCTGTGGGGTCGTAGCTCCAAGAGCGACTTGTGGGGTCATAGCTCCAAGAGCGACGACCCAAGCCCCAAGCCGGCTGCTCAAGATGTCCAGCGACATTCTTAAAACCTCTGAATAACCTCAGGACATCAGACATCAGACATCCGACCTCCGACATCTGCCCTCTGTCTTCTGCCCTCTGCCCTCTGCTTGCCGATCCTCCGCGTGCCGGGTCGTAGCTCCGAGGGAGCGAAGATCGGACCTCCGACATCTGCCCTCTGTCTTCTGTCCTCTGCCCTCTGCCCTCGGGCCTCCCTCACATTTCCCGAATATAAAAAATGGATAGCCGGCTTGCCAACATGCGGTTCGGTTTTAGCTTTATTTTTGTGTCCTAAATCACCCTCGGAACTCCAATACACTCTCTCTATCTGCACCGCGTAACTTCCCGGGGCTGGGTGGCAAGGCCCCATGCCAATCGTTCTGCGTTCTGCCTGCTGTGCGCCACTCCTTCTCCTCCTGCGCCTTGCCTCGGTCTTCTACCTGCTGACTTCGAAACAGATTCTGATCCACTCCGGTACGATCTCCAATCATCGAAAGGAATATGATCATGAAAAGAACATCCATATTATGCATATCCATGTTGTTGATAGCGGCCTTCGTGTATTTCCCCGTCACAGCCCGGGCGGCTTCGGATGTCTATCTGAAAATCGAAGGGTCCCAATCGGGATGGATTCAAGGGGATAGTGTCAATGAATCGCTTGAGCGTTTTGGTTATATTATTGTCCATAGCTTCGGGCACAACATTTACCTACCAAGAGAATCTAGCGGACAGCTAAGCGGGAAGAGCGTCCACACCCCTTTAAAGGTTCTTAAAGCATTCGATAAAGCCTCCCCGTTGCTTCACAGGGTGATGCTCACCAATGAGCCCTTAGATTACGTTATACTTCGGTTTTTCGACAATGATCCTGAAACCGGCCTGGAGAGAAACTACTATACAATTCAACTGGACAACGCCAGAATCGTGAGTGTTACCCCGAGTTTTCCGACAACACTGATATCTGAAAATCGAAGCATCCCCCACATGGAGACCGTGGCTTTTTCATATGAAACGATCACATGGACCTACGAAGACGGAGGAGTCACATTTACGGATACCATCCAGCCCTAACCAACATGCTGAAGAAGAACCAGACGGCCGACCCACTGCCAGATGCTCGATCACTGCGCATGGATCGACCTGATGTGAACGCTTATTCTTCTCCGGAAAGAAGAGGTGCCGAGCATGAGAAGAAGATATTTTGGCTTGGTCTTATTCTGCCTGGTGGCATGGGTTGCCCTGGGAAGTCCGTCCCGATCATCGGCCGGCAGTATCATGGTGATCAGGGGAAGCACCCTCATTCAGGACGGTATGGACGGTCTCATCACCCTACCCGACGGCGCTGTCATCACCTACCTGGAAATCCAGCTTGCCAGCTGGGGCCTTAATTATACAGATGAAGATATTCTGGTTTTCGACCCTGCAACAAAGACATTGTCTCATTATGCAGTCTCCACAATGCTGAACCTGCCCGTTCTGGAAAAACCCGTGTCTTTGACGAACCAAAGAACGGGCACTATTACGGAAATTCTCGAGGAGGAGCCTTTCGTCGTTCTGGACACCGATATCGGAAGGTTTGAGGTGATGGACAGGACGCCAGCATCCGTTGCCGCGGCGCCTGAAGATAACACCGCACCCGACACGTCCATTACCGGCGGACCTTCAGGAGTCATCACCAACAACGACGTGACGTTCACCTACACCGGATCGGATAACGATACTTCTGTCTCCGGCCTGGCATATGCCACCAGACTCGACGGCATCGACAGCGACTGGTCGGCATTTGTTCCTGCAACGACCAGGAGCTATACCAATCTGCCCAACGGCAACTACACCTTTTCGGTAAAGGCCAGGGATCGGGCAGGAAATGTAGATCGTACACCGGCAACCCGGTCGTTTAGCGTCGACGTCGCGATTCCAGCTTTTGAAGTGGTGATAACACCGGAATCGGTCTCGGTTCCCGAAGGCGGGACCGGCGGCTTCCGTGTAACGCTCAACGCCCGACCCGCGTCCGATGTGACGGTTTCCGTGACCTGGTTGACCGGCGATCCGGACATTCGTGTGACGTCCGAGGCCAAACTGGTATTCACCTCCGCTGACTGGAATATCGCTCAGAAGGTGACGTTGGCCGCAGACGAGGACGAAGACGCTGTCAACGGGAAGGCCACCTTATTGATCAGCGGGGTGGATATTACGGACGTGAAGATTGCTGCCGCCGAGCTGGACAATGATACCGGCACCGGTGGCGAAGTGAGCCTGGGTGATGCGATCCTCGCCCTGCAAGTGCTTGCAGGAATGACCCCGGCGGAAGGTACCTCAGCGCGGATCTGAATGGGAATGGCAAACTGGACCTGGCAGACGTAATTGGTATTCTACAAACAGTGGCCGAACTGCGGCCCTGAATAACGCGAAGGCAAGTGCGGTTCAGCGTCTAAGGGCGGGTCCCGTCGACTTGGGGGATCGTCTTGTCCTGCTTAGTCCTTCTTGCCCTGCTTGTCCTGAGCGAAGTCGAAGGAAGCGAAGCCGAAGGGCTTGTCCCGTCGTAGCCCGAAGGGCGTAGTCGGAAGCGTAGCCGAATGGGTCGTCTTGTGGGGTCGTAGCCTTCAGGCGACGTGTCTGGCGTAGCTCGAAGAGCGTAGACGGAAGCCCCAAGCTCGAAGAGCGACCTGTGGGGTCGACGTGTAGGGTCCTAGTCCCGGCGTAGCCGGACGAAGCCCGGTCCGCCGTGGTTTTGGCGGCGGATCCGCAGGTAAAATATACTAAAAGCAAGAATGCAGTCGCATTCTTGTCTTATCAGCGCTTCAACAGCATTGTTTGCCCGCCAAAGCTAGAGCGACGGCGGGTCTGCGCTCGTCGAGCGACCCAGAGCAAAGTCGAAGGGGAGCGGGCGGCAAATTAATCTTTATGCAGCAGATCTGGGCCCTATCAACAACCACACCACAAATCCAAGAAACGGAAACACCACGATAAACGCAATCCAGAGTACCTTCTTCCCCGTCGTTGTATTGCTCTGAAATGTGCTGACAATCGCCCAGATATTCGCAATCAGGAGAATTAAACCAAAAAAGCCAACTTCAAGTCCAAACATTCTGCACTCCGATTTGTAATAATATTAAGAGTTATTAGGTTTACACTTGTGACAGAACTTTGTCCAGTTTCAATTGATGCGCCCTCTGACATCTGACATCTGACTTCTATCCTCATATAGCTCTGTGAGAGAATCTAAAAGGTGAACCCATGACCTTAAATAAATACAAGCCTCTGATAATCATAGGTCTCTTTCTCCTGGTCGGCCTCGCCTGGCATTCACCGGCGGTAGCCGGAAACACACTACTGATGAGCAGAGAGTACCTGAAGGACAGGATCGGTGATCCGAACACCATGATCCTGGATGTCAGAACCGGCTCCGACTGGTCGGAGAGCGGTCGAAAAATCAAGGGCGCCCTGCGGTTCGACCCCGGAAAATTCAGCTCCTGGGCCGGGTTGCTCCCCAAGAATAAGACGATTGTATTCTACTGAGCCTGACCCAGCGAAGAAACCAGTGCCAGTATGGCACGGCAAATGAAATCCAGAGGCTACTCCCAAGTCTATGCGCTCTTCGGCGGCTGGCAGGGATGGGTCATGGCCGGATTCCCGGTCGAATCAAAATAAGTAGCTTGCCATGCTTGCCCTGCTTGTCCTGCTTGTCCTGAGCGTAGTCGAAGGAAGCGGAGTCGAAGGAAGCGGAGTCGAAAGGCATGTCCGGCAAAGCGTTAGCGAAGACGGAAGCACAGCTGAAGGGCGGCTAACAAAATGCGCTTGTGCTAGTCCGGCCGGCCTTGTTAAATGGTTCAGTGAAACTCGACGGTGAATATATGCCAAGAGATAAAGATCGATCAGACAAAGGCGGACTGAACCGGCTTGTAAGTGAGGCGCGGCGCAACCGTCAGCAACGAGAGCGGGGTTATCGGGAGAAAGCGCTCAAGATCCATCCCTGGGTATGTGCGCGGTGCGGACGTGATTTTCAGGGGAAGAAGCTTCGTGAACTCACTGTCCACCACAAGGACCACAATCACGATAACAATCCGCCCGACGGCAGCAACTGGGAACTGCTATGTATCTATTGCCACGACAACGAACACTCGCGAAATCTGGATCAGGAATGGTATGATGAGGAATTGCCGATAAGAGAGCAGAAACCCATTGAAACCCATAAACCTTTCGCCGATCTCGATAAATTATTGAAGAATCGAAAATAGCTGATCAAATAAGCGAAATACTATATCTGATGCTTTGAACACAGGGGAAAACAGGGCAAACTCAATAGCCTCAAATAGCCCCTGGAGCATTAAAGATTCCATCAGTTTTCCCTTGTACATTTCACTCTGACCTGACTAAAATCTTTTATACCCCCACGATTGATGTAGATATTTCATAACCTTCCGAATTTAAAACAATTGGATGTCACATTCGTCGGCCTCCAAGTCTGACTATATACAACCCAAGAACTCATCTCCTTAGGTGATCGTACCGGACTATCCATCGAAAGGGGGAAAAATGTTAAAGAAATGGGCATTGATAGTGTTGATTGCCGTTGGCCTGGTATGCGGTTCTCAGGCCGATGTCCTGGCGGACTCGGACGATGACGACGATGGGCCGCCGATTTATCTCTCTCTGGGTACATCCCTTGCGGCCGGCGTACAATATAATCCTCTTATCGGAAGGGCATACATCAGCCCCGTGAGCTACCCCAGCGAGCTCGCCGAATTAATTCGTCGGGAATCTCCTCGTCTGGATCATGAGAATTTCGGATGCCCTTATGAGACTGCGGAGACCTTCATTAACGGAGGAGGGATCTGTACTTATTCCGAAGGATCGCAACTCGATCAGGCAGTTCGATTTCTGCAAGAGAATGCTGATTCAACCGTCCTGGTGACCATCGATATCGGGGCAAACGATATATTGCAGTGTGTTGATGGTGCCGAGGTCGATTTCGGCTGCTTCTTCAGAACAGTCGACCAATTGTCCATGGATTTGGCATATATTCTTCAAAGGCTTCATGCAGTTCCAGTGGATGACGATGACATATCCTTCGTGGGCATGAACTACTACAATCCGCTCCTGGCGGCTTGGTTTACGGTTCCGGGAGATCCATTGCCCGTTCTGGAGATGCTGGCGGACTTACAATGGATCTTCAACACAACTCTGGAGTCGGTATACGCGGCGTATGGTGTTCCAGTGGCCGATGTAGCTGGCGCTTTCATGAGCTATGATGTCACCACAGACGAAAACGGCAACATGGTGCCGGACAGCGTTGAAACACTCTGCGCATGGACCTGGATGTGCCCCTTTGAGGATATTAATGCGAACGATATCGGCTATGGGGTCATCGCCGATCAATTCTACAATGTGATTGAGGATGATATGGACGATTTCGAAGGAGATGACGGCGATGATGACGATTAAGAATTGAAGAGAAAATCAACTTCGAGAAATTCTGGACATACTCAAATGCAGAGGGCATCCTTTTTTAGCCATTTGGAGGTCACAATTTGTGGCCTCCAAACTTTTGAGAAATCATTAATCGCTCTCAGGTCTCAGCAATTGATGTTCCAAATTGGCACCTCAAGATCGGCTTATTGCCGATATACCCAAAAGTTTCATGACTAAAGGGGAATTATACCCCAACCACCCGAAGGGTTGATCCGGAGAGGAGTCGAGGGGCTGCTCCATTTTGCCTGCGAATGCCTGTCCGCCTAAGCCTTGGCGGCGGTGGATCCGCAGGCAAAAAAGACCAAAAGCAAGAATGCAGTCGCATTCTTGCTCCGTCCGCGTCAGGTCGGCGTCAGTCTGCGGTTAGTTAATAAAAGATAGGAAAACCATGGCACTCACGACAGAACAACAAACAAGCATCGACGACATCCTCCACACCAACAACTACACCGACTATAAATGGATCGACCCCCAGAAGATAATCGTCTCCCAGTGGGTCCGCATGAAGTGCATGTTCGGCTGCGGCGAATACGGCCGGGGCGGCGCCTGCCCGCCCAATACGCCGTCAGTGGCCGAGTGCCAGCGCTTTTTCAAAGAGTACTCCGATGCGATCATCCTTCATTTCGAAGGGAAGATGGATAAACCCGAGGACCGTCACGCGTGGTCGCCCAGGATCAACGCCAAGCTGGTCAAGCTGGAACGTGCCGTGTTCCTGGCCAGTTTCGAGCGCGCGTTTCTGTTGTTTATGGATTCGTGCTGCTTTTGCAAGGAATGCACGGGCAGTCAGGAGACCTGCGAGCAACCCCGCATGGCCCGACCGTCCCCCGAGGCCATGGCGGTAGATGTCTATTCCACCGTGCGCCAGTTCGGATTCGAGATCAACGTCCGCACCGACTACGACCAAACGATGGATCGATACGCTTTTTTAATGATCTACTAAAGCGGTTTTGCTAAGTTAATAGTATACATAAATGCCTGCTCTGTTTAATTTGTTTCAAATCCTGAAACAACGACCCAAGTCGAATTAAACAGGGGACCGCTATGCGTTCTTAATGGTGTATTGAAAACTGGGCTCCAGGGATAGATATCAATATATCAACACCCGTCCCCCATTTTTTGTATTAGTATCCAATAGCCAATTCCGAATACCCAATACCAAATACCCAACCTGCCGGGGCGTAGCTCCTTAGGAGCGAAGCCCGGTCATCTGTCCTCTGCCCTCTGTCATCTGACATCCGTCCTCCGCTTGCCGCGCCAAAGCCAGAGAGCGACGGCGGGTGCCCTCTGTCCTCTGTGTCTCACTTGTCCTGCCTGTCCTGAGCCTGTCGAAGGAAGCATAGTCGAAGGGCTTGTCCGGCGAAGCTTTAGCGAAGACGGAAGCGCAGTGAGCGGGCGGCTAGCGAAAGCCCTGTGAACCCTGAGAACTCTGTAAGAGGATTCTGTTTTTATGCCTTTTCGCCTTTCAACTTCGAACTTTTAACTTTTTTCACCTAATTATTACTTCACCAACGCTCTCACTCGCGTCAGCAAGTCCTTCATCGTACTATTTTTCCGTTTTTCCCCGCCGTCTCCATTCAGAAACAATTTAATCTTATCTGCAACTTCCACGGACAGTAACACTTCAAAGTGGTTCAGATCCACATAATAGTATTCTGGGTTATCCGAAACGGTTTGAGACGCAACCGTAACGATGGTGTCGTTGTCCTCCGTCATAAACGGTATGGTACAGTTCCCGCCTGTAGTGATAACAGACAAGACAGGAACCTTCAGCTTGATATTATTCGCCTTTTTAATGATATCCGAACTGGGATTGATGTCCTTGTACAACTGATACTTCGGATACATAAAACGGAGAGACGCAGCGGCCTCGGAACCGCCCAATGGAGTGGATATGGTAACAACCTTTTCTATATGCAATCTTGTTCTTAGAAGCAGAATTGCGATAATGCCTCCGAGCGAATGTGAAACGATATCAAAAGGCTCGTCCTTAAATTCTTTCCGGGCCAATCGGGCGATCCGCTTTACATTCTTCTCCACAGGTTTTTTAATCGAATACTCTGGTGCCACTGCGTTATGGCTTCCCATATTTGTTTGGATGAGTGTGAAAGACACCGGAGACATATTTGCGCCGTGGATGTAGAGTATATTCTTTTTCATTCTAATTAGCCGCTCCATTAATTATTATGACATGGCACCACTTGCACCCCGATGGAACTGCCCGGAAACCACATGAACACTTTGGTAATGTTTTATTTCGGCTAATCGCTGAAAAGATTTAATTCAATATGCATAAAAAAACCTCCTGCCAGCAAGGTCCGAGGCTTTTAATTATTAGACTGCTAACAGAAGGTTGTCGCTGGAAAAATTACCAAAATTGCCCGTTTTTGTCAATTCAAGCAACCGAATCTCCGTGCCCTCTGGGAGCTCTGTGAGAGACTATCTTCTCTAAACTCCCGACCTCTGTCCTCTGACATCCGACCTCCGACCTCAGGTCAACTGCTGTTTTGTTTGACAATTCTTATCGATAACGATATCGTATTACACATCTTTTATCGATAGGAGAATACTATGGAAGCTGTCACCGTATCACCAAAATACCAAGTCGTCATACCGCGTAAAGTAAGGGAAGCTTTGAAGATTACGCCGGGTTTAAAAATCCAGGTTATTGCCTATGATAACCGGATAGAACTCATACCTGTGCGTGAAATCAGCCAGATGAGAGGATTCTTGGCTGGCATGGATACGTCTTTGGATAGAGAGGCGGACCGTCTGTGAATATTGTGGATTCTTCAGGCTGGCTGGAGTTCTTTATCAACGGACCCAATGCGGAGGTATTCTCGGAGCCCCTTTCCGATCCCGCAAAACTTATCGTCCCCACGATAAGCCTTTACGAAGTTTTTAAAGTGACATTACACCGGCGCGGAGAAGACGCGGCGCTTCAAGCAGCCGCGATTATGTATCAGGCAACGATGGCTGAGCTGACTGCTGAACTTGCACTTTCCGCTGCTCGTGTGAGTATTGAGCACAAACTGCCCATGGCCGACAGCATCATGCTGGCAACAGCAAGGGCATATGAAGCTCTTTTTTGGACTCAGGATCGTGACTTTGAAGAAATCCCCGAAGTACGTTTTGTTCCGCCATATCGTGATTAATTAAGTGAATGGGCCGCCCTCCGCCTTCTGATCACCGCCATCTGAACTCGGACATCCGATTGTGGGGTCGTAGCCGAATGGCGACGTGTCCGGCGCAGCTCGAAGAGCGTAGACGGAAGCTCCGACATCCGTCCTCCGACATCCGTCCTCTGTCCTCCGCTTGCCGCGCCAAAGCTCAGAGAGCGACGGCGGGTCCTCTGTCATCTGATATCTGTCATCTGTCATCTGACATCTGATATCTGTCCTCCGCCTGTCGCTCACACTCTTACCTGTTCGTGGATCAATCCGTTCTTGGCCAGATATTCATGAAGTTTTTGTGGAGAAAAATTAATAATATTTTTTGAGAGCTTGTGGATCCGGTATCCCTGCCGGGAAAGCGGTTCCATCATGGGATACATAAACTTGCGCATCCGTGCCGATGCCGCGAGTATGATGACGCGTGAGCCTTCCGTATCGGCCAGCTTTTTAATTTTGTTTAGAACGTCCATGGCAAAACGGCGTCTCAATTCATTGACGTGCTGATCCCGTTTATCTTCATAGCCGTGGACGCCTCCTCCCATGGGGGCTGCGCCGCGACCGGTCTTGGAGTCGGCAAAAATCTCCTGGCTATCTTTGATTTCCTTATTTTCGAGTTCAGTGCAGGCCATCAATTTAGGGCGGGGTCCCAGCTCGGGAAACTCGACCGGCTCGAGAGTGAAAAAACGTGCCATGGAGCGATTGACCAGTATGATTAGATAGTGGCTCATAGACGTACCTCCGTTCCATGGGGTTCAAATCACACGCCAACCTACATGGCTTTTTTTTATTGGATTTCGAGGACTACCGCTGGAAAAGGTGTTCGAGGAGGTCAGGTCGGGGCCGATTGCAGATTATGAACGCCGTATTATATGCTTTCGGAAAGTTGGTCAGCTTCAACAGGCGGGGTTTGGAACTTTGTTTCGGGTGCAAATAGCTTGCTATCACCTCCCCAACCTATCGTATTCATATCGTATATTCGATCACAACGGCGGCAAAGATGAACGCACGATTGGTTTCTTTGGATGCCGCCAAACACTCCGCTTTTCATAAAATGACCGTTGGAGGCGGTTAGGCCATCCGGTGGCGTCTCATAATGTGTTGAAGGTTGACGGCATTATCATCAGGATAATCACAAACTTTGGAAAAGCCATAGGGAAATACCTGGTATTATATCTTTGTATGCTGTTTAGGGGACATTCTTCACGTCGTCTTGTGGGGTCGTTAATCCGAAGGAGCGAAGACCGGTCATCTGCCCACCGACATCCGACATCCGACATCTGATATCTGACCTCTGTCCTCTGCCTGGCGCGCCAAAGCTCAGAGAGCGACAGCGGGTGCCATCCCCGTCCCCCTTTGCATATTATTTTTTTCTTGACAATATAGTTAGGTGGCCTTACAATAGATCCATGAACGATCATCAAGATGCTTTTGACCGCATGCAGGATCTGGTTCTGGCCATTGTGGACATGATCAACACCGGGCATAAAGGCGGGGTGGACTATGGGACCGGCGACCGTCTCTCGCCAGTCGAAGCCCACACCATCCAGGCCGTGGGCGACAACCAGGGGCTGAATCTGACCGCCCTAGCCAGGGCCATGAATGTAACCAAGGCTACCATGTCCGAACGGGTCAAAAAGCTTACCAGGCAAGGCCTGCTGCGAAAGTCCATGGACCTTGACAACCGTAAGGAGATTCTCATCACCCTGTCGGAGAGAGGCCGCCTCGTCCAAAAAGGCCACGAGGAGGAGCACCGGAAGATGTTCAAACTTTTCGCCTCCCACTACGGCGACCAGACGGAAGAACAGCTTGAACTGTTCAATCGAGCCTTCAGCGATTACCTGGCTCTGGCCCGGTCCATCCAAGGACCTAAG
>Ga0056120_1000084_pt1 | contig 18388 bp, 15 predicted proteins | sample WorMettaBAHAMAS2_FD_71121 | JGI IMG/M metagenome (GOLD analysis project Ga0056120, IMG submission 71121) | Marine gutless worms symbiont microbial communities from Max Planck institute for Marine Microbiology, Germany - Olavius tantulus BAHAMAS.2 ...
ATAGTCGTTCTCCCAAGTGTAAACGATATGCCTGATGGTAGTGTTACCCATGTCTCCGAACAACTGTTACCTATCTCCCCAGTCTATACAGCCACCGGGGGAGAGGGACGTAAGGGCATCCCTTCATCCGTGAGATTGGCTATTCTCTCCTGTTCGATTATCTGCAGATATATCATTCAAATCAAATCATACTACTCCACATCTTCAACCGCTGTATCGATCTGGCTCAGGATATCGTCGTCGGTAAAATGCTTCAGATAAATCGCCCCTGTGGGGCATTTCGCGTTGCAAAGACCGTCTCCTTTGCACAGAACCGGATTGACCACCGCTTTTTTCCCATCCCGCGTCTTGCGAAACTCTATGGCATCGTAAGTACACGCGGATATACACGACCCACATCCCATACATTTGGACTCCACCACGTCACAGACCGACCCCGAGACAGTCACCGTATCGTGGGAGAGAAGGGTCAGTACGCGCCCTGCGGCCCCATGGGCCTGGTTGATGGCTTCGGGGATGTGCTTGGGGTAGTGGGCGGTTCCACACAGAAACACGCCGTCCGCGGCAAAGTCGACGGGTCGCAGTTTGACGTGGGCTTCCTTGAAAAAATCATCCGGTCCCAGGGAGACTTTGAACAATCTGGATAAATCTCTATTCCCGGCGGCCGGAACGACAGCCGCCGAGAGCACTAAATAATCGGCGTCTATGGCCAGTTTCCGCCCGAGAATATCGTCCGGCAGAGAGACCCTCAACACCGGTCGGCCTTCCGCCGTGGCGGTTTCCACGTGAGGTTTGTCATCCGGCTCATAACGGATAAATTTGACGTCGCTATCCGAAGCTTTGCGATAGTAATCCTCGCTGAACCCATAGGTTCTCATATCCCGGAACAGAATATAGATATCCATTTCCGGGTTGATCTCTTTCAGTTTCAGGGCATTCTTTATGGCGTGGCCGCAACATACCCGGGCGCAGTAATCTCTGTCCTCCTGCCGGCAGCCGACGTATTGTATCGTCACCAGATTCCGGGCGTTGATCAGACTTTCTTCTTCATTGGCGATCTTTTCCCCCAGTTCCAACTGGGTCAATACCCGGTCTTCCTCGCCATAGAGGTATTCTGTGGGTTTGTACTCATCCGCCCCGGACGCGATCACCGTTGCGCCGTGTTTGATCTCAGCGGCCCCTTTCTCGGATTGGACCTTGGTGACAAAGCTCCCGATATAACCGGTTGCTTCCGTGATGACCGCATCCGTATACACATGAACCAGGGGGTGCTGGTACACCTTTCGTATGAGCTCTTGCAAGTAGGCCTGCACATCCATCCCATCCAGGGTGGTTTGAATGCGACGTGCGACACCCCCGAGGTCGGTATTTTTTTCCAGCAGGGAGACTTCATGTCCCTGATTGGCAATGGAAAGGGCGCAGGTCATTCCGGCGATGCCGCCGCCCACCATCAGGGCGGTCTTGTTGACCGGCAGGTCGATCTCCTGCAACGGTTCCAGATAACACGCCCGGGCCACCGACATCCGGGTGATATCCTTTGCCTTCTCGGTAGCATCTTCCATTTCCTTGGAGTGGACCCAGGAGCAATGCTCCCGGATATTGGCCATCTCGAAGAAATATTGATTGATTCCCGCCTCCCGGAGGGTGTCCCGGAATAACGGCTCAAGAGTTCTTGGGGAGCAGGCCGCAACCACCACCCGATTGAGTCCTTCCTCCTTGATCACGTCCGTGATCTCCTTGGCGCAATTGGTGGCACAGGAAAACAGCTGTTCCTGGGCATACGCGACATTGGGCAGGGTCTTGGCATATTCGACCGTGTCCGGAACATTGACCACCCTTCCGATATTCGCCCCGCAATGGCAGACAAAGACACCCACCCGGGGCTCCTCTCCGGAAGCGTCCCGTTCCTCCGGATAGACCCGTTCCTCGGTCAGCTTGCCGCGCCGGTAGTCCAGGAGCTCGCCGCATTGGGATCCTGCGCCGCTGGCGGTGAATACCGATTCGGGGATATCCAGGGGGCCCTGGAAGGCGCCGCTGACGAAAATGCCGGGGCGTGTCGTCTCGATGGGATTTACCGGATTCGTTTTACAGAAGCCGTGGGCATTGAGTTCGATGCCGTACATGTCCGCCAATGTTTCCGCATCGTCAGGGGGATTCAACCCAACCGATAATACAACGAGATCGAACTCCTCTTCTTTTACACCGTCTTCGGCGGTGTCGTAGCGGATGGTGACATTCTTGGTTTCCGGAATTTCTTTGCCGATGGAAACATAGCTGCGGATAAACCGAACCCCGGGAAGGCTTTCGGCTCGGTGGTAGAACCGCTCGAAATCCTTTCCAAAGGACCGGATGTCGTTATGAAATACGGTCGCCTCGATGTCGGCGTCATGGTCTTTGGCCAGTATCACCTGTTTCTGGGTATAGGCACAGCACACCCCGGAACAATAGCTGTTTCCACCGGGCACAACCTGTCTGGAACCCACGCACTGAATCCAGGCGATTTTTTTCGGGTGCTGTTTGTCCGATGGCCGCAGCACTTCCCCCTCGTGGGGCCCGGTGGCTCACAGCAGGCGCTCAAAGTCCATACTGGTGACGACATTCTCCATGGAGCCATAGCCATAGTCGCCCCTAACCTTGGGGTCGAAGATCTCATAGCCCGGCGACAACACGATGGCCCCGACGTTGACCGTAAGCTTCTCCGGCTCCTGGTGAAGGTCGATGGCGTCATGCTGACAGACCCCTTCGCAGATGCGGCATTTTTTCTCTTTCAGGTAGAGACAGCTTTCATCGATATAGGTGACCAGTGGAACCGCCTGGGAGAAGTAAATGTGGACCGCTTTATTGGCCGATAAATCCTGGTTGTAGGGATCCGGGACCTCGACCGGGCAGTACTCGACACAGGTGGTGCAGCCCGTGCACTTATCCTCGATGATGTATCGGGGTTTTGTGGTCAGCGTGACCTGGAAGTCCCCTGCCTCACCCTCTACACCGTCAACTTCGGTATACGTCAGAACCTCTATGTTGGGATGCCGGCCGACCTCGACCAGTTTGGGAGCCAGAATTCACATGGAGCCGTCATTGGTGGGATAGGTCTTGTCCAGCTGGGCCATATGGCCGCCGATTGCGGGTGATCTTTCGATGAGATACACCCTGTAGCCGGAGTCGGCAAGATCCAGGGCGCTTTGAATACCGCTGATCCCTCCGCCGACGACCATCACATCGCCGAAATTGCTGTCCGTGAAACTGCTGCAAAGCTGTTCTACTTCTTCTCTTTCCACTGGGGTATGTCCTCGTTAGGTATGTTTCATCGTAACGGTATGCAATGATGAATCTTATCTCTTATAAGTAAAACCAAGTACTTTTCAGCCGCAGACACACGCGGACATACGCGGACATATAGATCTTTTTGCTCGGGCGACCTGCCCGGCAAAATCTGCATGCCGTTCCGGCAAACAAATAGTTCATCTCGCGTAGCGATGGCAGTTTTTGCCTCCGCACGTCGCGGAGGCAAATTACCCTCATCCGTCTGCGTTTGTCGAGCGAACGCAGTGAGCGGGCGGCTAATAGAGTATCGACCATTTCTATAGTTGATTGATTCTAACATGTTTTTGATTCAATTAATTCGGAGAACAACCTCAACCATAACCTTCAGGAAATCACTTCCTGTAGTATTTCCGCAATATCCTTAATCTCAAGCGTGTCATCGCCTTCCAGGCCCAACCGGCTTTCCTCGTAATTGCTGATGCAATAGGGGCAGGACGTCACCAGAGTTTCCGCCCCGGCATCGACGGCCTGATGGACGCGAATATCTGAAAATCGTTCTTCTTTCGGGGTTTCCATCCAGATTCTGCCCCCGCCACCGCCGCAGCAAAGACTGTCTTTGAAGGTATTCGGCATTTCCATCAAATCCAGATCCGGAACCTGTCGCAGGACATCCCGGGGCTCGTCGTATATGCCATGGTGCCGTCCCAGATAACAAGGATCATGATAGGTGACTTTCTTTCCGTAGGAGCCGGAAATCTCCAGTTTTCCGTCCCGAACCAGTTCGAATAAAAACTGAGAGATGTGAATCACCTCAAAGTGAACCATAAATTCAGGATACTCGTTTTTAAATGTATGGTAGCAATGGGGGGAGGACACCAGAATTTTCTTTACCCCGTGGTCAACGAATGTTTTGATATTCTCCCGGGCCAGGCGTCTAAACAACTCCTCGTCGCCTGTTTTCCGGATGCTTTCGCCGCAGCAGTTCTCCTTGGCACCCAGGATTCCAAAATCCACCCCGGCCTGATTCAGGATACGGACCGTGGCCCGGGCGACCTTTTTTAAGCGCGGGTCATAACTGATGTAACAACAGGGGAAGAACAAGATGTCCATCTCTTCGGTGAAGGGTTTTACCGATAACCCTTCCGCCCAAATCGCCCTGTTCTTTCGTTCTTCGTTTAAGGGGTTGCCTTCACCCACGAGGCTTGCGCTGATAGACCGCACCGGATTCACAGATGTGGGGAATACCCCGTATTCCGTGGCAATCCGTCGCAGGGATACTCCGGATTCGATGATCTTTACACCCCTGGGACATTGGGAGGGACAGTTTCCGCAGGTGGTACACCGCCACATCTCATCACTTTCGATATCGGTCGTACCGAAAGTGGCCTCCCGGATAATCTTGCGCATGCTAAAGGGTCTCACCCGGTTCCACGGGCAGACCGTGTCGCACAGGCCGCATTGATAGCATAGCTTGAAGGCGTCTCCCCCATTTTCCTTGATGAGGTCTACAATCTCTTTGTAGTCCGCTACATTCTCCACTGCCGTCTGATTCCTCTTCTAAGTTTTTTTGGACAAAGACATTCTGGATAGTGCATCCATGACCTTCTTCAGGCCATGTTTTTTGGCCAATGCATCCAAGCCGATCTCAAGTTCCTCCCGGACCTCATCTTCCGCCCCTTCTTCTTCCCTTTCTTCGTAGATCAGCGCATCATGGGGGCAGACCTGAACGCACATGGGCGCCTCCAGGGGCGGATCATGTTCGCACATATCGCATTTTAAGGGGAGGCCGGAATCGGGTTCCTTAAAACGCTCCCGGGCCGAACAGGAAACCCCGCAAAAGCTGCATTCTCTATATTGCTTCCCGTTAATGGTATAGGTATGTCTGCCGGTGCATTCGGCCGGCGTATAGTCACCGGCGCGTATGGGGACATACACATCGTTCAGGTCGTCGATCACCACCCGAATCCGCGACCTGGCCGGGTTGGTGCTGCTATAGCGCGGCGTGGCATGAAATGAAGAGCAGGCCAGCTCACAGGCACGGCAGCCGATGCATTTATCAAGATCCACATGGATCTCTTTGACTATTCGCTTTTCAGTCCCGTCTGTCACAGCAATGCCTCCCTCTTTATTCTCGGGCCTTATCTGCGGCGATATCTTCGGAAGAATCTCTCATCGCCTTATAATCAAACAGTTCTATAAACAAAACTAAGACCACGGTATTCACCCATTCTTTCACCCCCACCGCGCCTCCCCGACACGGCTGAGCTCGTCGCAGGCCATCAAGGGGGAAGACTATATTTTCTCCCTCCCCTGGCGGGAGGGAGCCAGTGGGAGGGGGTAAGATTCGCTCATTCCTTATTTTTGTTTATAGGCCCGTAATCAAATGATTGGCGTTAAAACCCGAAATTCGAATATCGAAATTCGGATTTAATAGCTTTTTTTCCACTCCCCTATAGTGTCTTTGCGAATCGCTGAAATCAGGTTCCAGGGTCTTTGCTCTCCTCCAGGATTCCCCGCTCCAGAAAGTCTTCGCTTACATACTCCAGACCCAGCCCGTCCAATGTCTCCTTGGTGGGGATTCCGTCATCGGTCCAGCCCTTGAATTCATAATAGGCGTCGAGCAATTTGGTTTCCATCTCCGGATCTCTGATCTTCCAGTGGTCCTCGGGAGGTTTCTCGTCTTTTCGCCGCAAGCCCCGCCGCGTGTTCAGGGCCCGGATCAGATTCCGGTTCCTTCGACCGATTTCCCAGAGGGCGTCCGCATCCAGATCGATTCCGGCCGCATTGGAGATGAATTAGGGTAAATTGTATATGTGATACGGGGGCCTTCCGCCAAACTGCCCTCTGAATGACGACAGAAAGGTGCAGGTCCCGATGGCGTCATCGATGTAATGCATGGTCTCGTTCCAGTCACAAATGTGAACCGACTCTTCGACAGACGGATGGGTCCGCGGCTCCCATTCCAGAAACCATTTTTTAAATCTTTCGGGAGCCGCGTCCCAGTTCTTGACGAACTCTTCTCTCTCTTTCCGGTCCGCAATGGCGGACTGGGGATACGATCCCTCGATTTGGGTGATGGTCATTTTCTCGCCGGTGGCGTACATCAGGAAATAGGGATAATTGATCATTTTCAGCTTGAGGGGCAGCTGCTCGAATTTCTTCATGCTGTTATGATCGTAGGCTTCGGCGCCTTTCCCGATCTGACGGGCGGCCCAGTAGGTGCCGTTGGCCAAAGCATCGCCGACACCTTCCCGTCGTACGAGTTTCTCCACCAGATAGAAGAAGCGTTCACCGGAATCGGGCGGAAATCCGGGCAGATCCTCATCGGTTAAAATGCCGGCCTCGTACAGTTCAATGGCAAAGGCAAGGACCTGGGGCGTGGAGTAGCCGTCCAGCCCGTGCTCCTGGGTAACACCGAGAATGTCATAGTTGAAATCCAGCTCCTTGTAGGCCGCCATGCAGTATGTCAATTTGCTGTAGCATTTCTGGAAATAGGTTTGCCGCCCCGGATACTTAATCGCCTGGTGGCAATCTTTCGGGCAGTTGTAACAACCGGTCCATCGAAGCCGCACATCGTTGGAAAGGGCCGTCCACCTCTCTTCACGCTCCTTGTTCCAATAGCCTTTATGCCGCTCCCGGGCGTTGCCCCATGCAAAATTATTGACGTGCCACTCTTCATCGTCCTCGTGCAAAAACACGTCCCCGCAGTACGGATTGTCATAGATGGACTGATACATGGGATTGCAGATATCAAACAGCTCTTTCGGCCGGGCGACATGGATGTCCTTTGTTCCGCGAACCGCAATCGCCTTTAATCCCTTGTCCCCCATGATCACGCCGACCCCACGGGAAGCGCTGGAGTTGGCATGCTCGATGGTCGCCATATACACCCGGTTCTCGCCGGCCATCCCGATGGCCGCCACCTGAGCTTCAGATTCGTTCAATTCCTCTTTAATGAGGGCGCCGGTCTCCAGGGCGCCTTTCCCACGGAGGTGTTCGGCGTCACGAATTTCCACCTTGTCGTTGTGAATCCACAGATAGACCAGATCGGGGGCCTTGCCGCGGATGATAATTTTATCGTAGCCGGCATGCTTCAGCTCGGGGCCAAAGAATCCGCCGAATAACGAATGGGAGTACAGGTTCGTCTGGGGCGAAAAGGTATCCACCGTGGTCCGATTGGCCCCGGGAACCGGGGTGGCCAGCAATAGACCGGCACTGAAGATGAGCAGATTATCCGGAGAGAAAGGTTCAACCTCAGGGGGCACCCTGTCCCAGAGGATCTTTCCGGCGGTGCCCTGCCCGCCTATATAGAGCTCGGTCAACCCTGGATCGCTCTCGACCCTCTCGATGCTACCTCGTGTTAAATCAATCTCTAAATTAAACCCTGTTTCCGCGTACCTCATTGCTTTCCCCTCTTATGCGACCTGCATGCGTGGCACATTTTTCCGATCGTGCATGATTCCAAGATGCTTGAAAAACGGGATAATCTGGGACCGCTCGATTCCGGTCCCCGGGCGTTTCGGGCGAACACCGTTTGGCTTGATCCATCCTCACTTATCCGGGTTTTAACGGTTGGACGAGTGAAACTTCTAAAGGACCGTAGTTGTTTATAATATTAACCAAATTCCACACCTCCCGGAAAGCCGGGAAACACGACAACAGCTATATATTAACTACAATTTAGCTATAGCGCGTTTTTAGGAAGATTACCGGTTATTGTCAACCCAAAACTGGGTGCACGGGGGGACCTGGCGTCATCGCAATCGGGGAATGAAATTCTCGCAGGGCGGTCTCAGACAAAAGACTAAAAGTGGACTAAACCGAGCTGACCGCCAGATTCATGTTGACGCAGGAAAAATCCGGCTGGGTGATCACCCGCTTTGAATACGACTGAGGGAATGATGTCCCCTTCCCTGCCTTTCCATTACCTCAGGTTACGGAAAATCGATGTGGCCGAGATTCGAAAAGGATACCTCCACATGATCGCCGGAAGTTACGAAAAAGTATTTCGTTAAAGAACCGGTAAGGACGATGTCACCCTCACGAAGTCCCCGTCCGAGTTCCGCCATTTTGTTCACCAGCCAGGTAACCACGTTCAATGGGTTTCCCAATGCTTCCGAACCGCTGGCGCTAGACAGAATTTCGCTGTTTTTCCTGAGCGTTACCGCCTCCTTTTGGAAATCTATCCCGGCCACGGGTGCCTCGGTGGGGCCCAGTATCACACCGGCATTCAACGCGTTGTCGGCGATGATTTCGGCGATGGACGCGTTCCATCCTTTCACCCGGCAATCCACCAGTTCCACGGCGCCCATGATTCCGGCTGTTGCGGTGAGAACCTCCGCAGGGGTTCTTCCCGGGCCGCGGAGACGGTCACCCATCACAAACGCAATCTCACCTTCGACCGCCACCTGGCAGAACGCCGACGCGTTTACCGTGTCTTGGGGAAGATATACATAAGACGATGTCATGCAGCCATAGACCGGCTACCTGATGTTCAGCTGTTCCATGACCGCCTGGCTCGTGGCGCCGACCTTCCAACCGATGATCCGCTCACCGGCCTTGAGCCGTTCTGCGGTCATCCGGTCCTGAACACCGTAGGCCTCTTCGATGGTCAAGGGGCCGAACGCCGATTCGGGGGAATCGACAGGTTTGCCTGTTTCCCTGGCCTCCTGCAGACGTTCTATCCATTGGTGTTGATTCATCTGTTTCCCCTTTCCATGGACATGGGTTTTATCGATAGGGTTATCCCAAAACCGGCGTCCGGAGGCAATATTCCCGATCACCCCACAGGAACGTGCCCCCCTGAACGGCTCAAACCTTGACGCCGTCAGCGCTTTTCCATACAGTCGGCAAATCAGTCGCCCAATCACTGGATGAAATCCGTTCGGTGAGTGGTGCGACGGCCGGGCGAAACAGAGCTTCCAGCGAAGACTCCGTCTATATCCTGGTTTGACAGCGAATTTAAACAATCACATATCAGGGGGACAGTGATGAAGAAACTTTTGGTTCTGATGATGGCTTTGGCGATGCTGGTGCCTGCAGTTTCGGCAGAGGCGAAAACCTATCGAATTTCGGTAAGCCAGTTTGTCGAGCACCCGGCCCTGGATGCGGTGCTGGACGGATTCAAAGACTATCTCAAGGAGCATTCCGTCGCCACCGATTTCAGAGTTCATAACGCCCAAGCCAACATGGCCACCGCCGGACAGATCGGCAGTCAGATCATGGGGGAAAACCCCGACTTGGTCCTGGCCATCGCCACACCCAGCGCCCAGACCTGTGCCCAGGCACTGAAAAAGGCGCCCCACATGCAAAACACACCCCTGCTGTTTACGGCCATCACCGATCCCGTGGGCGCGGGGCTGGTCAGCAATTTGAAAAAACCGGGCAGCAACATTACCGGTGTGTCCGACGCACTGCCCCTGGAGCAGCACATGGCCATGGTGCGCCAATTCGTGCCGGGCCTTAAAAAACTGGGCGTGATGTACAATTCGGGAGAGGCTAACTCGAGGACATCGGTCATGCTCATCAAAAAGGCGGGCGCCAAATTGGGGTTTGAAGTGGTAGAAGCAACCGTATCCAAAACCAGTGAAGTCTACCAGGCCGCCAAAAGCCTGGTCGGAAGGGCCGATGCGGTCTTTGTTCCCACCGACAACACGGTGGTGGAATCATTGGAAGCAGCCATCAAAGTGTGTGAACAAAGCAATTTGCCGCTCTTCTGCGCCGATGTGGATTCTGTCAAAAGAGGCGCGGTGGCAGCGATGGGCTTCGACTATTACAAACACGGTCGGCAGACCGGTGCCATGGCCGTACGCATTTTCAATGGCGCGGACCCCGCTGTGACACCGGTGGAAACCCAAAAAGAGCTTCAGCTTCACATCAATTTAAAGGCCGCCAAAAATGTGAAGGTGATGATTCCCGAAGACGTACTGGCCTCGGCCGACAAAGTCTATCGGTAGTCCGTCCGATGCAACCCTTTAGCCATTCACGTCATCCATGACCTGGTATTCCTTTCTCGGCGCCCTGGAGCAGGGGTTTGTTTACGGCATCATGGCGCTCGGGGTCTACCTGACATTTCGAGTACTTGACTTTCCGGATCTGACCGTTGACGGGAGCCTGCCTTTAGGGGCTTCGGTGTCGGCGGTGGCCATCACGGCCGGGATCAACCCTTTTGTGTCCCTGCTCATGGCCTCGGCTGCCGGCTTTGTCGCCGGAGCGGTCACCGCAATTTTAAACACCAAGCTAAAAATCCTGCACCTGCTGGCTTCCATTCTCACCATGATCGCGCTGTATTCCATTAACATCCGGATTATGGACGGTCCCAATGTGTCCTTGCTGGGGAAAGCGACCGTGCTGGATCCACTGCTGGGACTCGGGCTGAGCGGCTATATAGCGGCCCCCTTGGTGTTTGCGGCCGTTGCCGTCACCATCACCGGCCTGCTGATATGGTTTCTCCACACCGAGTTGGGCCAGGCCCTCCTGGCCACTGGAGACAATCCCCAGATGATTGTCAGCCAGGGGGTGAACACCCATAATATCATTGTATTCGGTGTGGGTTTATCCAATGCCATGGTGGCCTTCAGCGGCGCGCTCATCGCCCAGAACCAGGGGGCAGCGGATGCCAACATGGGGGTGGGCACGATCATCGCCGGCCTCGCTTCGGTGATCGTGGGCGAAACCGTGCTGGGCAAGAGCGGCATTGTCCGGGCGTGTTTCGCCGCTGTCCTTGGCTCGGTGATTTACCGGCTGGCCATAGCCATGGCTTTATCGATGAAATGGGGTGCCTTTTCCTTCACACCGAGCGACCTAAACCTGATTACGGCCCTGCTCGTGGTGCTCGCGCTCACTGCCCCTAAGCTGAAGGAAAGGTTCGGTCTAAAATGATCGCCATCGAACACCTGGTCAAATACTTCAATCGGCGGGGCATCAATGAGGTGATCGCGCTATCGGGCATCGATTTAACCATCGAGCGGGGTGAATTCATCACCGTGATCGGATCCAACGGAGCCGGAAAATCGACCCTGCTCAACTGCCTGGCCGGCACCTATCTCCATGATGAAGGCCGTATTTTGATCAACGATAAGGATGTCTCCTCGTGGCCGGAACACCGGCGTGCCCGCTTTATCGGTCGCGTCTTCCAAAATCCGCTCATGGGAACCTGCGCATCACTAACCATCGAGCAGAACATGGCACTGGCCTTTAAACGGGGAAGCCGCCGGGGATTGTCTCTTGGCGTGAAAACGCCCTATCGGAATATGTTTGCTGAACGCCTGGCGATGCTCGGCCTCGGCCTGGAGGAGCGCTTAAAAAACACCGTTGGGTTGCTCTCCGGCGGCCAACGCCAGGCGCTGACCATGCTGATGGCATCCATGGTGCAACCGGAGCTGTTGCTCCTTGACGAACACACGGCGGCCCTGGATCCAAAGACGGCTCGCAACATCCTGGATTTGACGCGACACATTGTCAGCAAGGAAAATTTGACCACCCTGATGGTGACCCATAACATGAACCAGGCCTTGGCGTTCGGCAACCGGTTGCTCATGCTACACGGGGGAAACGTGATCCTGGATGTAAAAGAGAAAGAAAAGCGTCGCCTCACCAAGGACGATTTACTTTCCCGCTTTTACGATGTGCAGGGTGAGGAAATCGATTCAGACCGCATGCTACTGACGTGAGTTCCTAACCCGAACATGGCATGAAAAGATCTCATGCAATATCCGGGCTAATTATCCAACAACAAAGGCCGCGAACAATCCGCGGCCTCCGGCGTTCTTTGATGATGTTGGATGGTCGGTAAGGTGCAGGGAATTCCGTGAGTATTAGAACATAGCAATTCGGTTTCGTGTAATCCACCCAGTCCGCACCCATGCCGGTGCTACCGAGTCGGTTCTGTTGGTCTTGAAGCATCCGTTCAATATCCTCTTCCAACCGTTTTAGCTTTTCTTTTCGGCCCACCAGGCGCCGCTCTCCTGTGCCTTTCCTCGCGCGGTAAGTCTTCTGATGGCCCTGGAAAATTTCTTTGATGTCCTTACGGGCAATATGAAACTGATCTTCGTAAGTCATACACACTATGGTGTCTCCGGCTTGCCGTATTTTTCTGGCCTGGAGCACTTCTCCGCTGTGAAGATACACTGTAGCGGCACCCCATCGCTTCTGGATCCGTTCGGGTAGATCCAAAAAAATATGGTTCTTTTTCGGACCTTTGACGACCGCGATCACTTCTTTCGAGTTCAGGGTGGCGTTCGACTCGAGTCCGATGCAGTCAATCCCGTTGATATTGTCTCGCTGCTGGAGGATCAGTTTACAGAACAGATCGCTACCGTCAGCCATGTATACCGTGGAGTCACTGTGTTTCCGGGTATACTTGGTGAGAATATAATTCACCTGGTTTCGGTCGACACCCATGACCGCCCCGAACTTTTCATACTTAACGAGATTACCGGCTTTCCAGGACACCCTCGCCTTGATGACGTGTCCATCCTTCAGATGGATCTCGTCGGACATTGCCGGGGTCGCCACCAGTGCCAGACAGCAGCAAGCAATAAATACAGTTGCGATTTTCATGGCATGGCCTTTCGTGATGTCAATATTCATGCAATCCGCAAATGGGTTAAACATCGAAAATCAATATCAATTCCAAGTCTTCAGTGAGCTGATAAAACTCTTTTCGAAGCTGTTTTACCAGATCAAAGCAAGCGGCCGGTTCGTTTGTGGGGTTTTTCGTATGCTCCTGTATTTCCGCAGTCAATTGCCGCAGCTTAGCCAGTTTATGTTTCACTTTCCGGCTGATACCCGGATGGGATCGGATTACGGCGAGACCGTCGTCGGCTTTCTCCAAGGCCTTCTGGGAACTCATTTGCTCCGAACCGGAATCGATCTTCCGCTTGACGATGGCCAATCCGTCCGAAGGCGGGAGCTGGTTCTTCTCCGCCAGCTCCATGCCGCGGGCATACAATGAAAGTGTGTGCAGATTCGCCGTTGCCAGCTTGTTCAGATTCTTATAGAGACTGTTGGCCAGGAAAAGACCATCTGCCTTCCGCTTCTCCAGATCGCCGAATTCGAGAACCTTATCCCTGACAGGCCTGACTTCATCCATCGGCAATCCGAACGTGATGCCTTCCTGGGCAGATGCCTTCAAGGTGACGATGGCCACCACTTGCCCTCGGAAATTCAGAGCCGGACCTCCGGAGTTTCCGGGATTTACCGCTGCGCTAATCTGAAGAAATCGCTTTCCGTCGATCACCCGCTCACTGTTCAAACTGCCCCGGGTAACGGAATTTGGAAGGACGGTGTTGGAGACGCCGGGACTGCCGATGATGATCAGATCCTCACCTTTTTTCAATCCGCCGGCCGCACTCAGCGGCAATGGTTTCTTATCGGACTGAACTTCCAGCATGGCCAAATCGCGGAATTCGTCAAAATAAACCACTTGCTTCAAATACCGGACCTGATCCGAAACGGCGGGGAAGTATATTTCGATCTCATCCGGATGAACCTCCGAGACAACATGGTAGTTGGTCACGAGAATATTTTCGCCGATGAGAAATCCCGATCCGTTTCCCTGGGTATGCTTGATGAGCGCGATAGAGCGCTCGGTCTTGGCCACGATTTCGTCCGTTGACATGCTGCGAAAAAACAGATTGTACCCAACCATTACGGCATTGCTCACTAAAAGCACAACGCCGGCAGCTCCCGCCCACAGGAGCTTTTTGTCGATCTGTTTCCGGGAAGTTTTTTTAAACTTGATGGCACCCCCCGTGTTGACGGCATTCTTGGTATCGCTGTGGTACTTGGCAATGACGATCCCGCAGAATGCACATTCCTCCCCATCGGGCTGCTCCTTTTGACAATTTGGGCAGGTAATCAGGGACAGGCCGACACGATCCAATGCAGTGGGGCATCGATTTCGGCCTTTTCCGAAGAGGTCTCATCGAAGGCCGGTTCCTCGGGTGGTTCCGATGCCATACCGGCCTCATCGGATGCCATCTCCAGGGGAGCGTCCACTTCGGTGGATTCACTTTCATCTTTCCACTCGAGCAGGGCTTGGTATGTATGACCGCATTGACAGGTACGGGTAATCGTAGGCTCAACTGACGAGAGGATATGGGCCGTGACGTTCTCGGACTGTTCCTGTTTGCATTCCGGGCATCGAAACAGGGCCTTATGTGTCGAATCGTAGTATACTTTTTCGGTCATGGGATTCCCCCGCTTGGTTTCGGACTGAATTCGGATGGGTGGGCGGATATTACCCCTTAATTTCCTCCTGAACCGGAGCAAAAAGCATGCCGTTGCTTCAGAAGCCCGGAAAATAATACTATTTTATTGTGATTACAATATTTTATGCCTAAACGGGACGGTGGCCGGAAAATCATTGTTCGGTATCGTCTGACAAAAATGCCCCACACCCATCGGGGTGGGGAGTCCCTTGATCGGGAGATGTGGAAGCGAATTGCCCGGCCTGTACACCCATCGTCGTATGATGATAAGATTTTCAATTCCATCGATCCCCCCGACGTTTGTTGCGGCGCCGTCTCCAAACACCCTGACCGCAACATCCCTTGGAATACCCGGTTCAACGCGAACCGGACAGCGGCCTCTATCTTGTACATTCCGTTAGAATGATTATCTCATTGACTGTAGACGCGAATGCGCATCCGGGCTTACGAGCCGTGAACTGTTGAAACGCCGGCCCGGAAAACAGGGGAGCCATGTCCGGTATATTCAACGTTGAACCGAACGTCTGGACTATCAGGGACAACAGCAGATCGCCTGCTGTCGGCTTTGCGACCCCGGCGCCTTCCATGGATTCCCCAGAAAATGAATGCTTGATATAAGGAGGATGGCCGATGATCCGGAAAACGAGTGATAATCTCAGTCATTCCGCCGATGAACTAGGGTGTCGCTGGGATCTCGACGATCCCAGTCTCTGCTTCGAAGCGGATGCGTGTGGGTGTTTTACGGATCCGTGCACTTACTTCGGGCTGGATTCCCAGGAGTGCTATCAGGATCCGTGTGAGGAATGCTGTACCGTGTTTGAACACTGCTGACCGGGCGGGCCATGTTCATCTTTTTCTCCATTTATTTCTTTCTGGCCCTCGCGTTTGGGGCCTATCTCTCCTGGAGTCTTCTATCTGCGACCCGGCTCAACCTCAGAGGGAAAACGATAGGCGCTGCAGCCGTTGTCTGCATCCTGTTTATCATGCCGGGTACTATCCTGCTGCGAAGGGCAGGGTACGAATCCGAGCTGATCGGGGTGGTCGTGTGGCTGGGATACCTGGGTATGGGGTTTTTGAGCTTCCTGTTCTGCCTCGCCGTGGTTCGGGATACGATCCGACTCATTTTCGGAATCCGAGGGTACCTAAAGGAGCGTATTCGAAATTCAACCCTGCCCGACGTTGTGACGGCTTCGCCTGTCGATCCGTCTCGCCGACAATTTCTCGGCTATGGATTAACCGCCGGAATCACCACCGCCGCGACCATTCTTACCGGCGTGGGAGTCGCCGAAGCCCGAAGCATTCCGGACGTCAAGGAGGTTCAGATCCCTCTCGACAACCTTCCGGAAGATCTTCATGGCTTTCGAATCGTCCAGATCACCGATATCCATGTGAGCCCCACCCTCCATCGACCCTTTGTTGAAGGCGTCGTGCACACGGTGAACCGCCTCCAACCGGACATGGTTGCCCACACCGGCGATCTGGTGGATGGGTCGGTCCGTCGCCTGTCCTATGATGTCGAACCCCTCAGTGACCTCCGCTCGACCTACGGCACGTTCTTTGTCCCGGGGAATCATGAGTATTACTCGGGAGTTGACCCATGGGTTCGAAAACTGCGGGATCTGGGGCATACGGTACTCCTCAATGAGCATCGCATCATCCGCCACGGCAACGGACGACTGCTGGTCGCTGGAGTTACGGACTATCGCGCCGGTAACTTCACCCCCATGCAGGCATCAAGCCCGAAACGCGCCTTAAGGGATGCCGAGCCCGCTCACGTGAAGCTCCTTCTGGCCCACCAGCCCAAAAGTGTCTTCAAGGCCGCCGAAGCAGGATTTGATTTACAACTGTCCGGCCACACCCATGGCGGTCAGTTCTGGCCCTGGCCCATTGTGGTGCGCATGGTGCAGCCTTTCGTAGCCGGCCTCCATCGGTATCAAAACACCCGGATTTACGTCAGCCGGGGTACCGGTTACTGGGGGCCGCCGATCCGCTTTGGCGCGCCATCGGAAAATACACTCATCAAACTGGTTCGAGCGTGATTCCCTCAACCTCTTGCCCAATCCCCGTTTAGACTTGACCGTCCACCGATTGTCTTGTATTTTTGATAAGATACCATCCGGTTTAGGTGTCCGTTGACACCGATCTTGCGATCCGGGCACGGAGGCGACAGTGACGGGCGATTCCACAGATCCACGCAACGGCGGTTCACCCGAAGACGAACTGACCCCACAATGCGGTGCCAAGACAGCGAATGGCACCCCATGTAAAAACCAGGCACTTGCCAACGGCTACTGCTGGATGCATGGTGGGGCAGGCGTGAAGCCGGATACCCCTGCCACTCCCCCCCGTTGCCGGACATGCCCCAGGAGCCCGATACCCCGGAATTTTCGGACAGCATGCCGCCGCCCCTTCCGGAAACGGATTCGCCCCTGGACGATGACCTCCTGGCAGCCGAGATCAAACCGGTATTCTTTTTCGAGGCTGAAGACGACCCCACTGTGCCACCCCCAGAGCCGGTTCCTCCGGAACAAGGGATGGGGGAATCGGGTGAAGACACAGCCCCCACGATCGATCCATCAGACTTTGAGTTTGAGCCGGATCCGAAACCTGCCGTCGAAGAATTCGACGCTCCAATTGAATCTATACCCACCGATCTCCGGAACTTCCCGAAATTGAAGAGGAAAAATCCAGCCTGGAACCGGAGGATGACATTATTGAGCTGGATCTTTCCGGGTTTGATCTGGAAATTGCCACCCCCCCTGCCGAGACCGAAACGGCACCGGCTCCCGAATCCGTTGATGGGGATTTAGACGATGCAGCACCGGAATCGGATGCCCCCCTGGAGGGGGAGATACAGATGCCGGAGTCGTTTCGCATCGAAATGGAATCAGAAGAGGACACACCCGAACCGGATCCTGATAATCGCACGCGAACTCCGGAAGAAATCCTGGGACAGGTCGAACTGGACGAAACCCTTGAACTGGAACTTCCTGATGACGATCTGGGCATTGCTCCGGAGCCATCCGTGGAAGATGACATGCCGTCGGATACGCCGGATCAAGCCATTGAGGCGGAAGCGCCCAAGGAAGATGTTGAGGTCACCCCCCTGGAATTGGAAATGGAGGCGGCCCAGGAAACCGACGAGCCCGATCTCGCGCCTCCGGATGTTGAAATGGAGACGCCCCGGGAAACCGACGAGCTCGATCTTGCGCCTCCGGATGTTGAAATGGAGACGCACCGGGAAACCGACGAGCCCGATCTCGCACCTCCGGATGTTGAAATGGAGACGCTCCAGGAAACCGACGAGCCCGATCTCGCACCTTTGGGCCCGGAATCCGAAATCCCCGAGATGGATGTCGGATACACCCCGGAGGCCCAGGCATCCGATGAGAACGGGGAAAAGGTCGTCGCACCGCCGAATTTCGATTTGTTTGAGGAACTTCCCGGAGAAGACTGGATTGAGATCGAAGTCAATATTGAGGACGGTGGATACTCCACCGACAATCTCGATGAATACGCGCCGGAGCTTATGCTGGAAGACGGGTCCCCGGATGCGTCCAGCGCCGAGGAATCGAAGATACCGTCCGACGACGCCGTCCCCCCGGGCACACCCGACGCACCCGTTGCCGACCCACCGTTTGACGATGCGGTTACGGATCGGGACGATTTTCCGACAGAGGTTGATGCAAGAGCTGAACGGAAAACCATGTCCCGCGCCGGCCAAGTTGAACCGATCGATCACGTTCCGACCGCAGACGTCCAGAAAGGGCTGCTGAAGCGACGGATCAGCTTACTGCTGCCATTTTTCGCAGGCCTCTTGATTCTAATCGCCGGCTTGGCGTTCGGATTGAGCACCCTGCTCCGACCCGCCGGTCCTGCGGATGCCGGTGACGCTGCCATCCGATTGGTCG
>Ga0056120_1000087_pt1 | contig 18136 bp, 29 predicted proteins | sample WorMettaBAHAMAS2_FD_71121 | JGI IMG/M metagenome (GOLD analysis project Ga0056120, IMG submission 71121) | Marine gutless worms symbiont microbial communities from Max Planck institute for Marine Microbiology, Germany - Olavius tantulus BAHAMAS.2 ...
GTGGGCGCGGCGTCCTCTGGCAGCGGCGCGTGCGGTGATCTTTGCACAGATGGTCAACGATCCCTCGTGGAAGTGGGAGCTGGCGCATCCCGGCGAAATTCCTCCCGGCAATCTCAAGGGCTGACCAGGCTACTGTCGATCAGCGCCTCGATCCGGGCGGTTAGGCGTTCGGCAACCTGGCCGATACTCTTGGCCCATGCGCTCCAGTATTCACGGTCACCGAGTTTCTTGGGGGTAACGGCATAGACGGCTTCGGTGACTTGATCAAGGGGCAACTGGGGGAAATCGAATGTTTTCTGTTCGCCGCCCCCGCCGGTGCTGTCAAGACCACCCGGGTCGCCGCTGACCTGGATCTTGCGGCGGAACTCGGCTTCATCGACCAGGCTTTCGTCGTGGGCGCGCAGGGCCTTGATGACCTTCCAGATACCTTTGAACTGCGGATCGCTGTCGATGTAGCGGTTGTAATCCTTGACCTGCTCGGAAGGTATACAGACGGGCAGGATGATGTAGCCGTATTGCTTGCCCTCGGCCTTGCGCATGACCCGCCCGACGGCCTGTACGATGTCCACGATGGATTCTCGGGTGTCAAAAAACACCACGGCGTCGAGTGCTGGCACATCGATGCCTTCGGCGAGGCAACGGGCATTCGAGAGGATGCGACATTCGCCCGGTCCAAGCTCGGCCTTGAGCCAATCCAGGGCATTTTGGCGCACCAGCGCATTCATGGTGCCGTCCACATGGCGAAGGCCGCAATCAACCATGCCGTCCGGCTCGTCGTGCGGCTGTGGATACAGCTCGACCAGCTCGGAAAAACTCCCGGCAGTTTGTTTGGAATCCTTGATGGATTTGGAAAAGGCCAGGGCACGGCGCATGGGTGAGGTGTCCTCGGAGGAGGCTGCCTCCTGGCCGTCCTCCCCCACCAGTACCAGCCCGCGCTTGGACAGCCCTTTCCAGCTGCCCACGATCTTGGTTGCCAACTGGATATCGATAGCCTGCTTGTCGGCGATCTTGTAGGCGTTGTTGAAGTTGTTGGTGAGCTTGGCCATCTCGCCTTCCCTGACAGCCACGATCAGGACCTTGTACTCGGCGAGCAAATCCCACTCCACGGCCTTGCCGAATCCCAGGCGGTAGAACTCGTGGCCGAAGCCTTGGTTTTCGACTTGTCGGCATAGATGCGCGGGGTTGCCGTCATGTAGAGGTGTTTCTGGCCATCGATGATCTGGTTGTCATGGACTTTGACGAACTCCGAAAGGTTTGCGCCCTGGCAGGGTCAGTCCGGTGGTGCGGTGCGCCTCGTCGCAGATGATGAGATCGAATGCCCCGAAGCCTTGCTGCTGCGCATCCGCTACCACCTGAATCGACTGATAGGTGGCAAAGACCAGGGTGCGGCGATCCCCGATCAAGGCGTTGGCCGCGGCAACGAGCTTTGTAGCGTCGGTGGTTGCGGGATAAGCCAAATCGTGGGTGGGGATGTCTTCCTCGTTTCTGCCGACTTTGGTATCCGAACAGACGACAAAGGCATGAATCGGCTCCATGGCTTGGGCCGTCTATTCCCGCAGCGCTTGGGCGACCAACGCAATCGAGGGGGTGAGAAATAGAATTCGCCCGTTCGCCCTGGTGAGCTGTTCCATGAGCCGTAGCGCCGCCAAGGTTTTGCCGGTGCCGCAAGCCATGATGAGTTTGCCCCGGTCGTTTGCCTTGAAGCCCTCGATGGCGTTGGCGATGGCTGCCGCCTGATGGGGGCGCGGCGCTTTCTTGCCCGTGAGCCGCATGTCCTCGATCTTGGCCAGGCTGAACTGGCTCCAATCGACTGGGCTGGTGGCCAAATCTTTGAACCACAACCGCTTGGCTGGGATAGTCTGCTTCTCCAGCGCCTGCTCGGCGTGCTTACTCCATTTGTCGGTGGTAGCAACGATGAGGCGTTGACTGAAACCCCGTTCGCCGTCCGCTGTCTGAAAGCGCTTGCCGGAGGCAGTGAAAAAGGAATCGATGTCGGCCTTTTGGAGCGTATGCGTTGGGTCATAGAACTTGCATTGAATGGCCAAATAATCGCCACTGTCGCGCTCCCGTGCCACCAAGTCGATACCAACGTCCGGACCCTGGCCATACGGCCATTCTGACCACAACCATACCTCGGCGAGACAGTGCTTATATTGCGGGTCAGCCGTGAGATAGCGTTTCATCAAGCGCTCGAACTGGACGCCCTTACTGTGGCTGGTGCGCGTAGCCGTGGTCAATTCACGAAACAGGTCGTTGAAAGTTGTCTTGTTCATAGATACCACCCGGTATGGGCTTAGCCACTCATGCTGCTTTGGTCTTGCTCCGATTGTCCTTGCTACTGTCCGGTTCGGGGGACTTCCATTGCAAGCGCAAGGATGCGCGCGCAGGTAGGGATGCCGAAGGCTATAGGGATATAGGAGGGCTGGGTCTAGAGGACACGATCCCAATATATTCTGCCTGTCTAGCCTTAGCCTCTGTCCTTGAGTGGCCCCGCGATTTCTCTTTCTTGTAGACCGAATCTTCTGTCTAGCTAGCTGCTCGGGTGTTTCAGGTCTTCTTGGGGATTGGCTCTTTGGGCTTTTCTTTCTCCGAAGACTGCGCTGGGGTCGTCGGTTAATCATTGATTTTTTAATTTTCTGATTAATGGCGGACACTAATGGTAGTACTTACCGAAACTTAAATTTCACTATCGGTTAATCTAGTTCCAGGCTCGAACCTCCCAGCTGGGTTCAGCGCTGGTTGCGAAGCCAGTTGCGAGTGGATTTCAAAGGGTTTGAGGAACGGCAGGTGCCCATCCGGTGTTTTCTGGCTGCGGGCAAGCGGAGATTCATGCGCAGTGCGGACCGAGGCCAAAGAGCATCCTTTCGGCCTCTTCGATGAGCCGTTGTCTGCTCCAGTCCCAGTGTTTTTCCTTGAGTTCCGCCAGCTTGAGATTGAGTCGGCGGCGGTATTCCTGATCGTCCGGCAGCTTGCGCTTCGGTTTGCCACCCGGTTTTCCAGGCCAGGCTTTCATAGCCAATGCCAGCCTGGCCTGCCTGACGCGCGTGGCCTTGTCTGCCTCCAGCGCCCACTGCTGCGCCTTCTGCTTGAGTCGTTTACTGGCCTTGGCGCGTTCTTTTTTCAGCCTGCGGTCCAGGCCGAAGACGGCGAACAGGTGGCGGGAGATAGCCTTGACGGCGGCCAGGCCCTTCCAGGCGCCATCGGGCAGCCGTTTGCGAGGCTGGGCGACAGTCACCAGGCCGGAGGCCTTCAAAGCTGACCTTTCACTTTTTCGGGGCTTTGGCGGAGTTCGCGCGAGGAATCATCCGGGAGCGTACTTTGGCTGGCCTCGCTACTCGCCAACCCGAAAATTCCGGTGGCCGAAATCGCGCGGCAGTTCAAGGTCAATCCAACCACGCTTTACCGGGCCTTCCCTGGTGGTCGTACCGCAGTCATTGAGGAAAGTTGAAGGCCTTACCTAAAGACCCAAAAGGCTCACAGAGGCGCTCTGGAAGGTTGGGGTTTTTTCTAGCCATTCTCCAGGATGAGTACCAGTGGCCAATAAGGGCCTCTCAGAGGCCATTGACGACAACAGGGAGAACGCCTAATGTCGGCAGGGCACAAGTCCAAACACACCCCGCTCGAGCCGCTGAGCCGCATTCACCGCAGTATCGGGACCAAGCCTGGTGGTAGTGATGGACGACCGCGCTTTCCAGCTCGACTCGAAGGTCGCCAAGGCTTTCGACCTTTTGCTGCCGTAGCGTTCCTGGCTTCCACCAACCTCCGGTTCAACCTCACAGGCTCACTACCGCTAGGCTTCTAGAGAATCACACCTGGCGGCATCAAGCGTGGACTATATCGCCACCCAAACCGGCATGACGCTCAAGCGCGTCGAACGCGCCCTGGCCGATTTGAAGGCCTCCGGCCTGGTCACCTTATCCCAGCCTCGCAAACGGCTGCCCGATGGCGCCTGGAAGGCGCCTGGCCGCCGTCAAAGCTATCTCCCGTCACCTATTCGCGATCTTCGGCCTGGACCGCAGGCTGAAAAAAGAACGCGCCAAGGCCAGTAAGCGGCTCGCTAGAAAAACCGGGAAGCAAGCGCCGAATGGTCAAGCCAACCTAAGCCAGGCTGGCATTGGCTATGAAAGCCTGACCTAGAAAATCGGGTGGCAAACCGAAGCTCAAGCCGCCGGACGATCAGGAATACCGCCACCGACTCAATTCCGTCCTGCCTTAAAGCGTGGTAACAGCTTTACCCATATGGGTAGTGCTAGCCCCATATTTAGCGGAAATTGGGTGTTTCGTTCCTGTGTGGTCTGTAACATCTCCTAAGGATTTGAACCATAGATTCAATTCGTTACTCCGAGTAACAATAACTCCAACATTTATGCGGTCGTAATCGAAAAATATCCGAAAAGCGTATAAATCACGATCATAGGTCTGGTCCTTGCTGTTCCACTCAAGATCGCAGGCCACGCGGCCCTTTATATAGTCCATTTTGTAGGTATCCTGACGAATTTCCTTGCCATCAACAACCATTGTTGCGAAGAATATTCTCGGCCCATCCAAAAGGCCGTAGGAACTTGGAAAATTTCTTAGGAATGGGACCTTCATTTCCTCCAGGCTACTTTACTTCCCCATCTGTAAAACGAAAGGCTTCCAAAGCCTGGAATATATCCCGAAATTGGTCAGGAAATTTGTAGGCCAAGATGGCTGCCCCGTGGTTGTGATCGTGAATCTCATACAAGTCCTCTATGGGACGAGGAGTAATATCTTTCCAAACCATTTAAATTGTTGATGCAGGATTGAGGCTACGATGACCGCAGCTCTTCTTGTGGTTTTTCCTTTATGGATCCTGAGCGTGCCGTACTTACCGTTGAGGTTGCGCGCATAGAGTACCAGGACCTCCCCAAGGTGCAGGCTGCCAATACAGTACCGCGTATTTGAGGTGGATCATGCTACCTCTACGTTGGATTGGGATCGAGGCTTCATTTCTACGGGAGGGGGGAAGTATGAGAATCCGGGTTATCTATATTGTTTCGCCGGGGATGACAAGAATTTAAATACTTTTTATCTTTAACTATATGTTAAATATCGATTTTTCATAGTTTGGATAGAAAAGGGGGACGACAGTTTTCCTACCTTTATGGAATTGAAAAAATGTTAAAAAATACATATTTTTTAGAGAATAGAAAAGTAGAAAAAACTGTCGTCCCTTGTCGTCTTCGGCACTACCTATTGACTTTTCTAAAATTTTGTGATTAATGTTCTCAACATCATTGATCCTTAATAAAATAAGGAAATTTATAAAAGAGAAGGAAAGAACAAAAAAGCCTTCCCCATGTTATGGAATTTTTATATGCATATATAAATATTTTTCGAAAACCTTATTTGTCAAACCAAATTTTGATATTCAGGAGGGTCTCGTCGGTGAGTCTAGCGTGATATACAGTACTCTTCTCGAAAGATGACTGTATTCCTGCACGGTACCTCAAAAATGACCCATCGAGATTCTATCCCCTACCGAAGTCCGCAGACTCATCGGTCAATGTTCGATACGCACGCCCACGGGCATCCGGGATGCGGTGCTGTATCGCGCGGCCTGCGCCTCGGGGAGGCCCGGGCTCTCCATGCGTGCGACCTCAACGGCGAGCACGGAACGATCAGTATCCACCTCCACCATCGTTCCCTCACGCAACGTCGAGCTGCCGCCGGTTTCGCTCGAAAGCCAACCGGGCGAAGGCAGTGAGCCAGAGAAATGAAACGATGAGCACCGCCGCTTACCGAGATTTAGAGAACCTGCCGGAGCGGGCTATCGGCGAACTGTTCGATGGGCAGCTGCATGCGCAATCGCGCCCTGCCGTACCACATGTGCATGCACATTCCTCAATGGGGATTTCTTTAGGAGCACCCTTTCACAATGGCATAGGAGGCCCTGGCGGGTGGGTGATATATAGTGAGCCGGAAATTCACTTTACGCTGGATGTTGACGTTGCCGTGCCTGATCTGGCGGGATGGCAGCGGGAGCGCAAGCTGAAGTTTCCGACCGGCCATAAAATCGAGCTCGTGCCGGATTGGATCTGCGAGATTCTGTCGCCGTCCACCAGAAGCATCGACCGGGAAATCAAGATGCCGCTGTATGCGCGTTATGGCGTGCCGTGGCTCTGGTTAGTTGAGCCGGTCGAGCGTGTCCTGGAAGCCTACCGGCTAGTGGAGGATGACTGGTTGGAGGTTGGCCGTTACACAGGTATGGTCCAGGCTGCCATACCGCCGTTCGACGCAGTGCCCTTTGAGCTAGGCAATCTGTGGATGCCAACGGATATGCAATGAGACGGCTTGCCAGGCCTGAATTCGTGGATGGGATGATTAAGCGAGGTTAAACGATGTTTTTAGATTACGAGGATAGACGGGAGGCCGATCCTCAGATACTGAAGGAGATCCGCGCGTTGCCGGTGTAGCAACAGCTGACAGTAGATGCCGAGCTGCAACATCTGGCCACAAAGGGGTATGCCGAGGATGAGTTGCTGCAGGCGTATGAGCGCTTGCTCAAGAAGCGCAACGTGGCGTCTCCTAGATGATGAAGGTAAACGAGCTCTTACACAAGACCATGCGTTCCCTGAACTCCTTGCTCTTGCTGGCGACTATGCAGGCCACCTGCGAGGAACTGGTCGGACTGCACCATCGGGCAGATTTGCTGGAACCTATATCCACAGGCCGCGGATGCCGCCATGAGGCTCTCAAAAGCTCATGGCGGGCATATAGCCGGGTTTAGAACGTGGACCATGCCGAACGAGAAGCCCTACCAATCCTGCTTGGTGTGGCTGTCTATATCAACTTTGGTATAGAGAGCAGAGGTTTTAGTGCGCTTGCTGAAGTTGTGGTCGATACCGATGGCTCAGCTTTTTATAGAAGTCCACGGAATTCCGACTTTCATAGATGGCACTTAGGTAGAAGCTGTGTAGATCCCAGATACTCAAACCAATACGAAATTTTTCATAGTCCTCGGCATTGCCGTACTCGTACTCACGGTCAGAGAGCTCATCGGCATTGAGAAGAACCAGGGCAGTGATATGTGCAGGCACATGCTCAATACGGTGCGAAACGGGATTTGGATCAAAATGGAGAGGCGGTGACCTTCCCTCGGAGCCGATCTACTTTGAGATCACAGAGTACGCGCAGTAGCAGTCACCAGTGCGATGGGCGCAACGATTGGAGCACGGCATAACCGTCGACGGAAGCGAACGGGCCTATATGCCTGTATCCTCTGGGTTAGGTCAAAGATCGTGCGCGGAATAACGTATAATTAATTGAATAGGGTACCTTAATCCAAATTAGACGTAACCTAATATGAAATTTATCCATTCCAAAAGCCTGCATCTTTGGCTGTTATCTACTCTCATTTCAATGATAGCTGTCGTTGCAATGAGCTATAAGTGGTTGAGTGTAAACCGTTTATATGGAATTGACACGAATGTGGTCCGCAATCAATCACAATTAGAGGATTTTCTGCCACGAAATCAAGACACAATTGAATTCTTAGGTGGACAGAAACCCTATCGTATACCAACAGGTTTTTTTATACAATCACTGTCATTTGTCAATTCCAGCGATGTGAATATAACAGGTTACATCTGGCAAAAGTATTCCCCGGATTTTCCAAATGATTTTGTTAAAGGTATCATCTTTGCGGAAGAGGTAAATTCGACAAATACGCGCTTGGATAAATTTTATGAGTCAACCCTCGAACAGGACGGTGTTCGACATGATGTGATAGGGTGGCGTTTCGATGTAACCGTCCGACAATCTTTCGACTATTCGCACTATCCACTCGATCTGTTAACAGTATGGCTACGGTTGTGGTATAAGGATTTTATTCATACTCATAGGGTCATTTTAGTTCCAGACTTTGTTTCATATGCAAAAATGGACAAATCTACCTTTGGACTGGACACTGAAATTGTGCATGGTGAATGGGAAATCGACGAAACCTTCTTCAGTTACAAGGACATACCGTATGATACGGGCTTCGGATTTTCCACAAATGCTGAAGAAGATATTTATAAAGAACTTTTCATCAATCTCGGAGTTCGTCGTAAGTTCATCAACGCATTTATCGTCAACCTAGTTCCGCTTTTCGCCGTGGCGTTACTGCTCTTTGCACAGATGCTTATCGTGTCAGGAAAAGAACATTTGATTGAGCGATTCGGGTTCAACGTAAACGATTCACTTACTACCTTTTCGGCCCTGTTCTTCATCATTCTGCTCGCTCATATCCAGGTAAGAAGTCAGTTTACTGACTCGGGCCTTGTTTATATTGAGTATTTCTACCTGATAATGTATCTGGCGGTTATCTTCTGCGCCGCGAATTTATACATTTTCTCGTTAGGGAGATTTCGCTATCTGGGTATTATCTATTACCGGGATAATTTGATTCCTAAGCTAGCATACTGGCCGACAATTCTATGGTCGATGACGACAGCAACCTGGTTAATCCTGTAGCGATTTGGGAATCGCCGCACGGTTTTTGGTAAGCCGTGGTGCTCATCGTTTCATCTCCTGGCTCATCGTCTTCGCGGCCTTCACCAATCTGACCGCTCCTGGCCGATCGCGATCACGCCCTCCGCGCCGAGGTGATTGACGTAGACCGACGTGGTGGCAAGGCTCGCATGGCCAAGCTGCTTTTGCAGCGCATGGAGCGGGATCTTTTCGTCGGCGAGAAGTTCCATGGCATGCGTGTGCCGCAGGCCATGCGGATGCACGCGCTTGTCGATGCCGGCTTTCCGCGCCCGTCGCTTGAGCATGTCGCAGACATTGGCCTGCGAGGCGATTGGGTTGCCCTTGAGGGTGCAGAAGAGCGGGGTGGTGCGCCGGTCGAGGCCGAGCCGATCTTTCGCGCCCAGCCAGCGGTCGATGAGGCCGAAGGCCGTGGCGTCGAGGCTGACCGTGCGCGGCTTATGGCCTTTGCCGTTGTATATTCGGATTGTGCCGCGCTCGCCGTTGAGGTCGCGCGCATGGAGCGCCAGGGCCTCCCCGATTCGCAGGCCGCCTGCGATACAGCACCGCGATCAGGGACGCATCCCGGATACCCGTGGGGGCGCGCGCCGAGCATTGGCCGATGAGTCGGCAGACTTCGACAGGGGCGAGGATCACGATGGGGCGTTTTTGGGGAACCATGCAGGAATACAGTAATCTTTGTAGAAAGAATACTGTATATCACAGGATTATCCAGGCCTTCGACCAGGATACGGTGCAGTCGGCAGTTTTCTTCGACAATGGATAGTTTTTCGGTCTGCTAGACCTTGCGGAGAACTTCTTCCAGGGTCTCCGCGGTCAGATGGAGATTGAGCTTGCGCAGGGCCTTCCGGAAGCGGTCAACCAGAAGAACATCGCCGTAGCTAGCACGTTCCTGGGTGGACCCATCTGGGGAGACCTCGGGGCCGTGAAGGACTTCATAGCCCAGACCCTCAAGCCAGTCGATGGCAGCTTCTTCAACATGGCTTTCGGTGAATTTGGCGTTCATGCGACCACCTCCACGGCGTTTTCCGCTTCGCGGAGGTGGATTTCTCCGGACATGAGTTTCGGCAGGAGAAGGTCGCGGGTTTGAGTAAGCGTTCGTATTTCCGCGACAGTTGCCCGTATGCGCTGATCTATGGGCCCTATATATTCGTCGAAAATGTTTTACTATTTCTGGTGAAGGATCTATTGTCCTCAGTGTTTCAAACTGCTTTTTGTTGATAGCACCAAAAACTGTTCCAGTATGCTCATATTGCTGTAGTTCTTGCTGTATTTCCAAAACCGAATAACAAGTAAAAGAAACTAAACCGCTTTTGTGTCTTAATTAATCAACACCTCGTCCTACACAACATTTTTCCAAGCCATGTTGATATCACCAACCTGTGCACGAACGCTGATGAGCGTGTAATCCTGCTGTGCAATACGTGTCGGAGCAGAGCAATATTTTCTATTTTCCGGGTACCGAAAATCAAAATCTGTGCGACCTTGAAAGAAGGGCAATCCTTCTCCGTCTTCGTTATAAGTACTGCCAGGGGGGAGATTGACCCATGGTTAGGTGAAAACGTTCGCTAATAGCACCAATTTCCCATCCCACGGGCTTATCCTCGTCATCGATGGCATCGGGGAACAGGTCCCAGATTTCGGGAGCGAGGTATGGTATTTGGCCTTGGCGCGGGTGGGTCCGAAATCCACAAACCAGTCCTTGAACAGCGCCCGCGCTATTGTCTACAGCATCTCATTCGTTCGGTGGTTGATCTCGATTGTGTCGTCGATAGTGGGCAGAATGGAGGCTATTGCTTTTTGCTCACGGAGAGGAAGAAGGAAAATTTCGTGGTTTTTTAATATGTCTGTTTTTAGGTTGGTAAAAACCGAACCATTACCTTGTGAAATGAGATTATCTCGTTCATTCAAAAGGAAATAGTACGCGAAATTTCCTGAGTAACAACCAACCATCATGTATACATGCATTGACATTCATAAACTTAGGAAGACCAGGTGTTGCACTATTCGAAAGTATAAGATTACCGGGAATGACACTGACGCTTTTTACTTCACCCTCTGGCTTCATAAATTGAAGCGTAAAGGTTATGAAACGAGAATGAATCGTAGTTGCATCTGAAATTTTCACCCATGGAATTCCAGTAGGTCTCAAATAATTGTTAATTGGGCTTGGTGAAGCCCCAAGACATGATATAATATAAGTCTAAAAAACGTTTCTTATCCCAATCATTTACCATGAGCTAACCTTTCTAGAGCCTTCAGAATTTCTGTTTCTAACTGTACTCCTTCTTCAAATTGCTGGTGCAGCTTTTCCTTGAGCACCGCAAACCGCTCATCGAACGGCACGGCATCCTCATCTATTGCCGCCGTGCCCACATACCGCCCTGGGATCAGGGTATGCTTGTGCCCCCGGATTTCGTCGAGACCGGCGTGTCTTGCAGAAGCCGGGCACGTCCTCATAAGAACCGGCTTCGGGCTCGCCACACCAAGCATGGTAGGTGCCGGCAATCTTCGCATTGACTAGGCGCACAGGGAGAACTCCCGCGCCCGGATGCGGGTCAGGGAAGTGCATTTTCTAATAAGGATGAGTACAACCTCGCTCTACTCGATGCACTTCAAGAACAGGGTGTTGAAGTCATTGCCATCACTGACCATTACCGTGTTCGGTCCGGCGCATCGCTCGCCCAGGCGGCAAAGGACCGCGGTCTCCATGTCTTCCACGGCTTCGAGTCTGTCACCAAAGATAGTGTCCACATTCTCACCCTCTCTGACCCCGAAGAAGAACTCGCCAAAATCGACCGCTTTATCGGAGAGTGTGGTGTCTATGACAACAGTCAACCCTCGCCCACTGGTAGCAAGGACTGTGATGAGCTTCTCACCGACTGCACTGAAAATTGGAACGGCATTTGCATAGCCGCCTACGTCTGCTCTGATGGTGGTCTTCTCCATACGCTAAGGGGTCAAAGCACTATCAAAGCGTGGACTCACAAACATCTTCACGCCTGTGCCCTAAACACCGTAGAGCTTCGCGCCTCACAGCACGCTACCAAGCGTGTTAGCAAGAAACACTCAAAGCGTGTTGAAGTGACCGTAACGGCAAATTGCGACTGTTCCTGAGCTGGAGGACCATGTTCGAAAAGCTTAGTGGTCGGATGGTCGACATCATAAATGTGCTGAAGGAGGCTTCTCCCTTATCACTTCAGGAACTCGCCCAAGCCCTACGCGAGGGAAAAGACGCGCTCGTCGCGCAGTTTCGTCTGCCTGCGTCCCAGGCAGAAAAACTCACCTCTGCCGATACAGGTTTTGTTATGCAGATCGAAGAGCTGACATTGCCTGCCACGCCGACTATTCGCCTCAACGTAGCTCGTGAGGGTGCTACGCCCATTTTATCGGACACACATAGCTCCGGTGCCGATCCTCTGATCATGATGGTGATCAGGGTGAGCTAGTAGACCGCTTCTGCACCACTGTCAGCGCTGCTCGGGAGAATCTATGGGCCTCGTGCCAGCTTTCTAGCTAACCGGCGATGCCTCATACCGAGGCTATTGCTTTGCTATTGCGTGAAATTGAAAGTAGTTGATGCGATAGGGTTAATTCAATAACCTATTATTATGAAGATAGAAAAATACCCAGTGTTAGGGAACCATGCGCCATGGTTTCCGGTGCGTGGTATTTCTTGCCACAGCTTTCACACTTGGCACACTCATGCCGATTTGCCATTGACTATTGAGGATTTAATCGCCGGTAAAGGAAAGATCAGGCTGAATTTAGCCTTGAATTACGCTAACAGTGAGCGTAAAGGTATATCTTTGGTGCCGACGGGTTCTAAATTCTACATTTCGGTGCCGACCAAGCACAATAGCGACATTCTGATCGGTTCTTTGTCATTGGGTTATGGCCTCACACATAATACAGAAATCTACGAGCGTGGAATACTATTTGTACAGCAATGCCCGAACTAACAGTCTTGGTAAGATCAGCACCGCCTTACTCATCATATCTAATTTTAGGTATGTTTAAGCAATAATCAAATTAACTGGACAAGCCCCGCTCCTTTATGCCGCAACCGAGGGAAGTACGCCGTTCCGATTTAATCTGCACGTCTGCGATCTCGGTCATACGCTCGTGTTTGGCCTAACCGGGTCGGGTAATCGATGGTGCTGGCCTTGCTGGCAACAGCGACGAATCGGGCCTGTGCTTCGCGCCGTTGGCGCAAATCGATCGGTCCGGTGAGTTGGGATGGGCGGAAGACTGGTTGGTCACACTGTTAGTGTTGCAAGGCGTTCAGATGGAGCCGAGGCACCGTACGAGTTGCATTGGTGGGAACACCTCTATGAGCTTCCTAGGACTGCACAGGATGCTTGGCATACCGAATAGTATCCTGCGTGGGTCAACCTTGTCCGGACTACTCTTCCAATTGAATAAAAGAGGGCATCCATAATGAAATTCAACGATAGAAAACGCCATGTTTTCAGATCAACCCTAGTGCTGACTCTCATCGGCAGCCTGGGTGGTACTGCCTTAGCCCAGGACGCACAAGATTGCCAGGCCTTACGCAACCATGTCATGGACGGAGCCTATGTGACCTCAGCACGTGTCATGACTACGGATACGGGAGTCGAATATTGCGAGGTACGCGCCATCGCCATGCCATCCATCTCCATTGAGGTCAATCTGCCACTTAAGAAATGGAACCACAAGTTCTACCAGGTTGGCTGCGGCGGTTTCTGCGGGGTCTTGGGACGCGCAGACAAGAAAAAACGCTTCGTCAACGCAATGGAACCAGGATTGGTACGGAGATATGCCACTGCCACCTCCGACAGTGGTCACCATGGCCTCGACATAACGGATGCCAGTTGGGCCTATAACAACCCTCCAGCAGAGCGTGACTGGGGGTGGCGTTCTATCGGTGAGACTAATCGTATTGCCCTGTCATTGCTGGATACCTTCTATGATGAAAAACCGGAAAACAGCTATTTCCAAGGTTGCTCTACGGGTGGCCGTCTAGCTGCGATGGCAGCGTTGAAATACCCGAAGATGTTTAATGGCATCATCGCCGGGGCGCCAGCGTTAGACTATACTGGATTGGTTGCCACTAGCTTCGCATGGCTTGTTCAGGCAAATACGGATCAAAATGGCGAAACCATTTTGAAGCCGGGCAAGGACGGTCTGATTGGCGCTGAGGTCATGAAGCAGTGTGATACAGAAGACGGGGACAAAGATGGAATCATTGCGGATCCCCGCCGGTGCGCCGTCGATCTGTCCGTGCTGAAATGCCAGGCTGGCCAGAAGGGTGAGACCTGTTTGACCGCTGCTGAGCTGACTGTCATCGAGAAATGGCGCCAGGGTCCACAGAATCAGGCCGGTGAGCAACTCTATCCGGGTGGCATCCCAGAGGGTTCGGAAAGATTCTGGTGGTTGTGGCTGACCGGCAGGCCAGACGGTTATGGCAAGCTGCTCTCACCTTTCGTCAAAAACTTCTTGGCTTATATGGCATTCGAGGATGACCCAGGACCGAGCTATTCCCCCCTGGATTTCGATTTCGATAAGGATCCGCAACGGCTCAAAGCCATGGCCGTAATCTACAATGCAGACCAGCCGGACTTGACGGCATTCATAGCCGCTGGCGGTAAGATGATTGTCTGGCACGGCTGGGCGGATGCGATTGTGACTCCTTACAAGACAATCGAATGGCATGAAAAGCTGGCCTTGAATACGGGGGGAGAAGAGGTACTGAAAAAGAACGTTCGGCTCTTCATGATTCCAGGTACGGGCCATTGTGGTGTACTACCTGATATAAACGGCATCGACGAGAAGAACCTGATTGTCCCTATTCTGAAGTCTCTCGAAGACTGGGTCGAGAAGGGGATCGCACCGCAAACTATCCTGAACCCCAAAATCGAACATTGGTTCATAACCGCCAACGAGTGGTACGGGTTTCGGTAAGGATCAGGAATTGGAGCGCAAGCGCAGGGATGTGCGCGGATGTATGGGCGATAGGGTGTCGAGCCGACAAGTTAGCAAAGAAGATCAGGACGTGCATAACGGCCAATAGGCTGTCATATGTCACCGCGCTCGGTGGACGGAAATCCGGCGGCGGCTGGAGAGCCTGCTGTTCGGCTCATGGTGACCACGATCCGAGCCTCGAGATCCAGGATGTACATGGAAAAGTCTTGCTGCACTGCTTTGTCGGATGCAGTCAGGGCATTGTCCTCGATGCCCTGAGGCAGCGTGGCCTATGGTGAGCCAAGCCGCAGGAAGACATTAGCCAGGCGAGCCGGTCGCGTCTCAGTCCCACCGAAGAGGCTTCTCCGCCACCGTCTATTTCTCCGACCGACTGCTCGGCCAAATTGCTTGGGGAGGGGTACAGTCCGGTATCGTCGGGCCATCCCTACCTTGCAGGAAAGCGCATCGGCATGGCAGGCGCGATCCACGGCCTGTAATACATCTCCGGCGACGGTCAGAAAAGATTCTCAGTGTCGAGAATTTTAGCGATGATGTGCCTATCTTGCTGCAAGCGTTGGCCATGGAGACAGTCGATAGGCTGGAGGCATGTCAGTGTATAGCCGTACCGGGCAACCATCTCACTATGCTCTATGGCGAGGGTGCCAGAGAGATTGCCAAGGCGATCGATAGCTTTTCGGTAAAGCCGACGCAGTCCGCCGCTGCGCCACTGAACAGCTAAAAGCATCACACACTCGTTTGTAAAGATGCAGCTCTCTCAAGGGATCCTAGTTCGCTTGATATTGCGGGTAGAGTCGCTTGGGCTCAATGTGAGATTCCTTACCCACAGTGCCATTGAATCTGCAATATACGTCGAAACTAGATACTACCATCTTTCTTTGCGTTCTTTGCACTTTTGTGGTTCAAGCTGAATTGAACTCATACTCTGATGGCTTCGAATCGGAAATGTATGAACGCCTGGAATACTTGTTTTTTCCTTTCATAACATAATTTTAGCATACATCTGAGGATGCTAAAGTTATCTAGACTCTATGCGATTCTTGTGGTGAAAAAGAGCATTTTCACTGCGGTTCTTTTCATCCTAATTAACATAGCGTCTTAATATCCTTTAACAGCCCTTAAACCAGAATTGGCGGCACGGCTTCGGCGTTTGGCGTGCTGTCTGAATTCCTAGCGATATGCCGTATTGCGCATGCATCGGAAATCTTGTCTGCTACATGGTATGCGTCGCTAGCTGCTTTTAGTGGGAGGATGATGCGCCAGCCAGGCAGCCAGATCGCCGGGGGCGCTAAAGCCTGTCCAGGTCGTCACGGCTGAGGTGGCCGATTCGGTGGCGCATGTCTTCCAGGACTTGCCACAGCGTACGTTGAAGCTGAAGCAGAACCAACGCCAGCTTGCCTTCTTCCCGGCCCTTTTCCAGCACCGTGTTTAGGTCCTGGTAACCGCGCCGCTGCAACAGGTTGCGCAACGCAACTTTGTGAGCCGCAGTGGGATCGTACAAAGCTTCCATAAGCACCGGGTTGGCAAGAATTCCGGTGGCCGTTAGCTCCGCTCCGGGGTAGACCACGTGAGGGGGCCTGTTGCACTCGTGGACCTCAACTCGGCGCGGTCCGGTCAGGCGTACAACCCAAATATAGCGCGTCCCCGCTCAAGCAGGGTGCGAACCTTTGCGTGCAGATCCCGCTCGTTTTGGCCGGTATTGGCGTACTCTAGCGCTAACGGCGGAACGCCGGGGATCCATCCAGGCACGTCCGGGACATTGCCGACGGAGAGATCTGGGGCTCGCAGGTTGTGTTTGTCCGACGTGAATCCAGCGTCGAAATCTGCCGATTCCACGTCTGGATCGCTCCCTAAGGTCATACCGCTGCTGGGTGATCTTCAATGAGCCGGAGGTGCACTCCGCGCTGGATGTCGATGTTTACTGTACTGGACCTGATGAGTTGGCGGCACGCGCGCGAGCTGAAGTTTCCGACCGGCCATAAAATCGAGCTCGTGCCGGATTGGATCTGCGAGATTCTGTCGCCTGTATGTGCGTTATGGCGTGCCGTGGCTTTGGTTGGTTGAGCCGATCGAGTGTGTCCTGAAAGCCTACTGGCTAGAGGCAAATGAATGGTCGGAGATTGGCCGTTACACAAGTATGGTCCAGGCTGACATACCGCCGTTCGACACGGTGCCCTTTGAACTGGGCAATCTGTGGATACCGACAGACATGCAATGAGGCAGCCTGTCCGACCCGAATTTGTGGATGGGATAATTGAGCAAGGTCAAGCGATGTTTTTAGGTTGCGAGGATAGACGACAGGCCTATGAGCGAATACTGGAGTAGATCCGCGCGTTGCCAGTGTTGTAACAGCTGGAAGTGGAGATCAAGCTGCAACGCCTAGCAGCGAAGAGGTATGCCGAAGATGAGTTGCTGTGGGCGTATGAGCGTTTGCTTAAGAAGTTCGGCGCGGTTTTTCCTATTATATTTGAATTTAAAGACTTCTTTTCTATGACCGCCACTCCACTGCATCGGGCTTTTAACTTTCATGGGATAAGGTTTGGCGTGTGTGTCTAAAAATCCGAGTAGCCATAGCACAAGCGGTTTGCGTTGTAGCTGTTGATGCTATTTACAATTGATGGTGGTCCATCCTGCTTGGTAGAGCTTTGATTGATCACGTGATGGCCTGTAAGATCATCGCGGACACTGCCTTCTATGAGAGTACCGAAATAAGTTCGGTTCTCGTGGGTGGTTACGGCGGCTCCGGTCAACCTAGTGAAGACGACCTTCAGCCATTCATGCTAAGTCTTGTCGTTGTTGAGACCGATGGCCTTCAAGAAGGCGTCATTGGAATCGGCGTGATTCGGCGTCCCGTTGTCATTTAGTCTAATAGAACTGGAACATTCCGAAATACGCTCACTGAAGACGGCTAGTGAGGTTCAGTACGATGAATGGAACAGGATTTTCGCGCGGCGTAATGATCATCTCATTATATTACAGCTAGCGGCGAAACTCGTGAAAACTCATGTCAGAGATTGGATGGGCTAGATGACGATTTTGCATTAGCCATTGACATTTAGGGCCTCGATGCCAATCAAGGAGAACCGCCATGCTAAATCCGTGGTTAGCTTGTGAAGCGCGTCCGCGCGGATGTTGGCAATCTGGGCATGTAGCCTGGCCAGTTTCCGCTCGGCCTTCTCGCGGTTGTGGGATTTCAGCTGCTTCCGGCTTAATCTCTGTGAGAGACGGAGCACTTTCGCTAAAAGTGTGGTATGTGCCTTGGGACTTGGAGCAATCTTTCCCGTCGATGGTGTTAACGCCAAGATCTATCCCTACCGCACCTTGGTTTTCAGCATGGACGGGAAGAAGATCGCGTGTATTTACGGTGATGCTGACGAACTGGCGATCCGCCACGCGGGAGATTGTGGCCTGACTTGATGTCGCCAGCGAAACGTAACGATGAAGGTCCAGCCTTGGCGAGCACAATACAGTTCCAGTACTTGTTTTATCGTTTCAGATTATCTTTCTGGTTATGGCTGAAAATACGAGTATAGGTGGCCGTCCACGGGGTGTGCGGGCAGAACGCGCGATGTGCGAGATTACGGCGCGGCGCTTTGAAACTGACTGCCGCGAAGGGCCGTACCTTGAGCCGCCTGAGGGCAAAGACAAGCCGCCTCCGGGTTGGGAGGCTTCGGTTGGT
>Ga0056120_1000090_pt1 | contig 17596 bp, 16 predicted proteins | sample WorMettaBAHAMAS2_FD_71121 | JGI IMG/M metagenome (GOLD analysis project Ga0056120, IMG submission 71121) | Marine gutless worms symbiont microbial communities from Max Planck institute for Marine Microbiology, Germany - Olavius tantulus BAHAMAS.2 ...
ATGAAACCCTCTTACATCGGGTTTGACACGTTCCCGGATTTTCTCTAAAAAGGTGTAACCTTTAACACACATCGCAAAATCTGACGTAATTCTTCCAGACCGATTGATTTCGTAACAGTTACTCCGAATATGTCCCCGTACAGCGGGCCGCTCAGGGGGTCTTATTTTATAAAAAGCCGATTCTGGATACTCAATGAAGGTAGTTTGGGACGACATTAAATCGATTGTAAAAACCCGCTTGCCAAGCCATAGTTACCGGATGTGGATCGATCCGATACAGTGCTTGGACTCCAAAGAAAATCAACTGGTACTCTCCTGTCCGAACAGTTTTTCAAAACGTCGCGTACTCGACAATTACGCCCAGATTATTGAAGAAGAACTTGAAAACGCCAGCGGTCATGCCTTGAAAGTGAAGTTCAAGGTGTCCGACAATACGGGGCGGGTTCAGCTGGCAGAGAACAATCACCAGCAACTCTCGCTGCCTAATCTGAACCTCCGGCCCCATAGCGGAAGACATCTTCGAAAAGATTTTACTTTCGATGACTTTGTTGTCGGCGGCAACAGTGACCTTGCGTATTCTGCTTCCTTATCATTGGCGTCCGGGAGAGGAACCCAGCAGTCAACCCTGTTTTTGCTTTCCGCCACCGGTATGGGTAAAAGCCACCTGACTCAGGCCGTGGGGCGTCACATCCTGACGGAGCATCCCTCGAAGCGTGTTTACTATATTACTGCCGAGGATTTCACCAATGAAATGGTCCAGGCATTTCGCCACGACAATATCGACCGTTTCAAAGAGAAGTACCGAAGCCAGTGTGATGTCCTCCTGCTGGAAGATGTTCAATTCCTTAGTGGAAAAGAACGGACCCAGATTGAGCTGGCCTTGACCTTGGACACCCTGATCGACTCCGGACGGAAAATTATCTTTTCCAGTTCATACCCTCCCACGGAGATTCCCAAGCTTAAAAGTGAACTGCGGTCCAGGTTGGCTTGCGGCCTGATATCAACCATCGAGAAACCGGATTTTAATACACGTGTGCGCATCCTCAAAAAGAAAGTCCGGAGAAACGGTTATCGTTTTCCGGATGATGTGATTATGTATCTGGCCGGGGAGTTGACGGAGAATGTACGTCAGCTCGAAGGTGGAATGATAGGGGTCGCCGCCAAATCTTCTCTTCTCGGTTCTACCATTGATGTTCACTTGGCCGAGACCGTGGTAAAGACTATCGTCCGCCGAGGGAAATCCATCACCATCGATGCCATTAAGAAACTGGTTTGCCGACATCATCACATTTCGGAGGCCGATCTGGTATCCCGATCCCGAAAGAAATCCATTGTCAAGCCCCGCCAATTGGCAATTTTCCTTGCCCGTAAGTACACGGATCAATCGTTGCAGGCCATCGGTAGGAGTTTCAACCGCTACCACGCCACTGCGCTGCATGCCATTGCATGTGTCAAAAAGGGGATTCGGGAGGACAGCCAATTGCGGAGGCGGGTGGAATTTCTCTGCGAGAAGCTTGAGGCCGGCAAATTCTAATAACATCGCACGACGATTTTATGAAACGCGACGATGCCGCCCCTGACGCAACAGACCCAAAAAACATGATTACTACAATAGTCCAAGGGATTCATATCAAATTAGAACGGCGGTCGATGTTTCGACCGCCGTTTCCATTTTTCCACTTATGAGCCTCTGTCCTTAAACTGTTTTTTCCGGATACCTCACGCTGCCCGCTACACTTGCCGATTTTAATTTTAGAAAAAACGAATAACATCGCGCAGCGATGTTATTAGTGGTATCGGGTTAGAATGTCCTCGGATTCCACCAAATCTTCCAAAATTTCCATCCGCTCGGCATGATCCCGCTCGATACAACAGCTGATGCGCAGGGCACAGAGCGATTTGCAGATGGTGTCTTCGATATCAAAACTGCCGAAGCATCCCATGTGCTCATCAAGGCGTATGTTGAGTAGATTGTTTTTTGTCATGCCGATCCCTTCAGTGACATCAATGATATCATTTCTTGATGAATTTTGCCATTGGTGGCCAAAAGATCACGATCTCCGGGTGTATATGGGTGCTCCCGAAAGTCGGTAATCCGCGCTCCCGCTTCTCTCGCGATGAGGAGGCCCGCTGCCGTATCCCACGCTTTAAGGTGCTGCTCCCAGAATCCGTCAAAACGACCACAAGCCACATAGCAAAGATCCAGAGCCGCCGAACCAAGACGGCGCATGCCCTGGGCGGCCTTCAGGCAGTTCGTGAAGCGCGCCATGATGGCATCCAGGTCTTCTTTGAAATTATATGGGAATCCCGTCACCAGAAGGCTGTTTGCAACCGTGTCGGTCTGGGAGACAGACACCCGGCGGTTGTTCAGCCAAGCGCCCTGATCGGTCACCGCCCAGAACAGCTCTCCTCTCACGGGGTCCAATACAACTCCGACGAGTACCTCGCCGTCCATCTCAAACGCCACGGAAACAGAGAACACGCCGAATTCATGCGTGAAATTGGTGGTTCCGTCCAGCGGATCGATGATCCACTGCATATTCGTGGCCGCGCGGTTCGCCCCGCTCTCTTCGGCCAGAATGCTGTGATCTGGAAAAACCGCGCGGATGGTTTCGAAAATCCGTTTTTCGGAAGCTTTGTCAGCTTCGGTGACCAGATCCGTCGGGCTTTTTTTTTGGATGTCTGACACCCGCCCCAGGCGGGAATGTAGGACGGCCGCACCTTCTTGTGCGGCCGCTACAGCGATACGTCGTATGTGATCCAGATCCATGCAACACTATTTTTACCTTCTTTGACCCTGTCACGTCAACCATAAGATACCGATCAAGTTTCGAGGCGTTGCGTCCTTGATTGTAAATTTTACTGTAATCCCATAGGCGGAGTTATCATGGATTCTTGGACCCTCTCCTCAGTCATGCGACCTTCGGATCCGCCACGGCATCATCCGTTTCGGTCTCTGGCGGGGCGGAGCGGATGCGCTCAACGGCCCGTGCGACCCTGGTCACCAGCCCGGTCAGGGTTCTTGAGGTAATTGCCGAGATTAAGACACCATCCAGTCGTCGCGCCAGGGCAGCGGCTTCCTCCGGATCAACCAGGTCCATTTTATTTAATACCCGTATCTGAGGAATGTGATGCAGATCCAGATCGGCCAGTCTGGCTTCTACCGATTCGATCTGATCCTCATATCGCGGATTGTGAATATCAATCACATGAAGCAGCAGGTCGGCATGGGTTAGCTCCTCCAATGTGGCTCGAAATGCCGAAATCAGATCACGGGGCAGATCGCGGATAAATCCAACGGTATCGGTGATGATCACTTCGATGTCTCTCGGAAACCTGAGTCGGCGGCTGGAGGGGTCCAACGTGGCAAACATCCGCTCTTCGGCCAGCACACGGCTGTGGGTGAGTGTATTGAGCAACGAAGACTTGCCGGCATTGGTATATCCGATGATGGAAATGATCGGCAGTTGACGTTTGTCCCGTCGAGCTCGCTGTCGATTTCGGTGACGACTGACTCCGGCCAGTGCCGATTCCAGTCGGCCGATACGCTCGCGGACCCGTCGGCGGTTGATTTCCAGCTTTGTCTCCCCCGGACCGCGGCCGCCGATGCCGCCGGTCAGACGGGACATGGCGGTGTTTTTAGTCACCAGGCGCGGCAGAAGATACCTTAGCTGGGCCAGTTCCACTTGGAGTTTGCCTTCCCGTGTCTGTGCCCGTTGGGCAAAGATGTCGAGAATGAGTTGAGTCCGATCGATGACCTTCAAATCAATCAGGTCCGTGATGGAGCGAATTTGGGCCGGTGTCAGTTCCAGGTCAAAAATGAGCAGCGTTGCCCCTTTCTGGAGTGTCTCGATGATCAGCTGTCGAAGCCGACCGGTGCCCAGCAGAAAACGGGGGTCCACTTTCCGCCGCTGCTGCAGTACGGTGCCCAGAACGTGAATCCCGGAAGATTCGGCCAGTTCCTTGAGTTCCTGGAGGGAGTCTTCTGCTTCGGTCCGCGATCGGGTCGTGGCGCTTACCAGCAAGGCCCGTTCGGTGCCATCGGCGGTCTGAGCCTTTTTTAGATGGCCCATTTCGCTTTCCAGGGAACGGATCAACTCGAGACACCCGATATCCAGATCGAAGGGCCGTCGTGGAGAAAGAATTTCGAAGCTCTTTCCGTTCCGGTCCGCCGGCAGCAGGTGACCCATGTGTACCGCCTTCGGTTCCATGGCATCTCCGAAAGTGACCACCGCCATAAGATCGAGCCGGAGCAGCGCCAGGTCTGTCAGGTCGTCCTGGGAGAGACCATCCACTTTGAAGGAGGTATGCACGCAGCGTAGCCCTCTCAAGCGTCCAGGGGCGATACGATAGTGACTGATATCCGGGATGACAATACCCTGGCGGTCACCGATGATGACGTAGTCGATACGACCGTGACGATTGATCAGAAGTCCCACCTGACGGCGGATATCGTAGGATAGATGGCTGATTTCCCGCACAAGGTCGGTGGTGATGGGAAACTGGGGCGGGATACGGCGTCGGTATAGTTTTTCAAATTTTCGCAACTGATTGGCCTTCAGCCCCCGGGTATTTCCGTAGAACTTTTTCATTCGCGGGTGCTCAAATTGTCAAACCGTGTGTATACATTTCGAAAGGCCAGCTTGATATCTCCGGTAGGGCCGTTGCGCTGTTTTTTAAGAAGCAATTCGGCGACACCCCTGTTGGGATTGTTTTCATCCTTATTGTAGACCTCATCCCGGTAGATAAAGGCGACCAGGTCGGCATCCTGCTCCAGGGCACCGGATTCCCTCAAATCGGACAGCTGAGGGCGTTTGTCGCTGCGTTCTTCCAGTTTTCGATTCAGCTGTGACAATGCGACCACCGGTATGCTCAGCTCTTTCGCCAATGCCTTGAGGGAGCGAGAAATCTCTGAAATCTCAAGATCCCGGCGCTCGGCGGTGACTGGACCTTTCATCAATTGAAGATAATCTATGATAACAACTCCGAGACCCTTGTCCATCTTGAGACGCCGTGCTTTGGCCCGAATTTCCATGGCGGAGATATTTGCAGAATCATCGATGAATATGGGTGATTCGGAAAGGGTGCCGGCGGCATCGGTGAGTTTCACCCAGTCTTCCTGACTGAAAAAGCCGCTCCGTAGACGAGACGAATCGACCTGGGCCTCCGAGCATAGCATCCGAAGGGATAGCTGCTCTTTGGACATCTCCAGAGAAAATATGACCACCGGTACACCGGTATCAACGGCTGCATTCCGCGCAATGTTCAGCGCTAACGCCGTTTTTCCCATGCTGGGTCGGGCAGCGATGATGATCAGGTCGGAATCCTGAAATCCGGATGTCAGATGATCCAAATCGATAAAGCCGGATGGAATACCCGTCACCAGCGCCTTGTTCCCTTGTCGCTCCTCCAGGACATCGATATTACGCTCAATAATCTTGCTGATGGGTTGAATCGATTGGGTACTTTTGCTGTCCGCGATCATGAAGATCGCACTTTCTGCAAAATCAATGAGCGCATCCACGTCGCCCCCATCTTCAAAACAACGCTTGGAAATCTCGTTTAATTTGGCAATCAGGTTGCGCAGGGCGGATTTGTCGTAAACAATCTTCGCATAATGTCTGGCGTTGATGGCAATCGGTACGACTTCCACAAGTTTAGCCAGATAGCTGGCTCCGCCCACGGCTTCAAGATGCCCCTTTTCCTCAAGAATGTTTTTCAACGTCACCAAATCGACCGGCTCATTTCGGGTGAACAGTTCACCCATGGCCGCGAAGATTTTTTGATGGGCCGAGCGGTAGAAATCATCAGGGGATAGAATTTCGATAACGTCCAGCAGCGTGGTATTATCTATAATAATCGCGCTTAAGAGCGATTCTTCCGCCTCCAGGTTCTGGGGGGGCAAATGATGAAGCGACGGATCGGCGTGTTTTTCCTGCGGATGGTTGGCCATAGACATTCTGAGAGTTGCGAGGTTCTGGGAGGGACTATAACTGAACCGATTCGGCAGATCAATTGTGGAAGAATGCCTAAAATTATAAATGCCTAAAATGCCTAAAATTAAAAATAGGAACGGTTCCGTTCATTTTAGGCATTTTAGCGCATTTCAGGCATTTTAGGCATTTTAATCCGGCTAAGGATGCATCTGCCAGGTCCGGACGTCACTAGAAGTACCCTGGCTAAGATTCGGGGACCACCTCCACCGTAATCTCCGGCTCCACTTCTTTATACACCCGAATCGGTACCTGGTAGGTTCCCATGGATTTGATCGGCTCTTTGAGCAGAATCATGCGGCGCTCCACGTCGATCTCCTGTTTCACCAGAGCATCCAGGACCTCACGCACCGTCACCGATCCGTAAAGCCGGTCCTCTTCGTGGACCTTGGCGGCAATCGTAACCGATACACCTTCCAGGCGTTTGGCCATTTCTTCGGCGATGCCCCGCTCTTTGGCAATCTGCAGTTCGACCTTTGCCTTTTCCTGCTCCAGAAGCTTCCGATTCTGAGGGGTGGCCGGCACCGCCTTTTTCTGGGGCAGCAGATAATTCCGGGCGTACCCGTTTTTCACCTCGACTTCGCTGCCGATAATACCAAGGGATTCGATGGTTTCTTTCAGAATGACTCGCATTATGGTTCCTCCTTCCCCTGCTATGGAAATGGCTGCAGGGTGCACATCTGGTTTAAGCCGAACCCCCCATGCTGAAATAGGGCCCGGACTTGTCGATCCGTGGTGAACAGCCCTCTGGTGCATCCGAAACTCGAATATCGACCCGCCTCCGCCCCGCGGACAGGGCTTTGGCGGACAAGAATTCGAATTTTTAAACTGTATTTACAGTTTCAATTATTGCCGGGGGTTTCCAGTTTTCTAAAATTTATCCACATGTCAAAAAAGCCGCAACCGATCACCAGGATCAGCAGAAATTGTTGTAGGGCGATCAGACTGTAAAGAAAGACCCGGAGCATCACCGGGAATTGTTTTTTCTCAAAGTAGAACGATACAATCGCTATGCCCTGGAAAAAATAGACCATCATCATAACGATCACACCGTTCAGTCCAAGCACTTTCAGCGTTTTGCCCGGAAGAAAAAGCAATATCCCGCAGGCGATGGCGACCCAAACCAAATATTCAGGCGCTTTCCACTGATTCAAGACACCAAAGTCCGGGTAGGGCACCGACCGTGTCCAGAATATCGGCTTTGAAAGGAGCAGGCTGGTCCAGACCACAAACATCGTGGATGCCACATATAGGGCCGGCAGCGTCCGGATCAGCACATATTGGATCTGGTCCAAGGAATTGGCAATCCGGTGGATGCTCTCTTCAGAAACACCCATCCCTTCGTAAACAGCCAACGTCATCTCCAGGTTGGTCGCCACATATTCGGAAATCAAGTCCATGACGCCCCGGCTGCTCCAGCCGCTGTAGACGAAAAGGCCGACCAGTCCGGCAAGGATGACCGCTCCAGCGGTATACAGCATGGTGATTTCCACGCCGAGATTTTTCTCGAACAGCTCTCCGAGGATAAAGCCGATCAGCAAAAATTCCACAAAAAACAGCAGATCGACAGATACGGCTCCAATGATCATCGCCATACCGGCCAACGACAACATCGCGATGACACCGGCTGTTTTTCGCCCATATTTGGATCGGAAAAACAGCACCGGCAGGGGCAGTAGCAACGAACAGAAAAAGCCGAGGATCGGCAGGTATAGAACGACCAGAAAAATCAGGCTGGTCGTCACGACCCCTGTGGCTATATCCTTCGATTCAATACTCGCGTTCACGGCTCTATTCTACGGATATTCGTTCAGACCGGACAAACCCTGTTGACCGTTCTGCGGGAAAGTACCGTTAACCCCCTTTATTATAGATCAACAGAACCGACATAGGGCAGCAGAGCAATTGACCGGGCGCGTTTGATTTCCAATGTCAGCGACCGCTGGTGTTTCGCACAGCATCCTGAAATGCGCCTGGGGATGATCTTGCCGCGTTCCGTTATAAAGTACTTCAGGGTTCTGGGCTCTTTGTAGCTGATGCTCAGGCTGGTATCCGCGCAGAACCGGCATACCTTCCTTCGGTGATAGATGCGTCGACGTCTCTTCCCGCCTTTGCGTCCTCGCCCACGGGATCTTGTATATGCCATGGTTTAAGCCTCCTTGCTTTCGGGTTCGGTGGTTTCTTCCGTAGTGGCCACAGCTTCCTCAGCAGCAGCGGAGGCAGCTTCCTCTGGATCTGTTTGGGCTTCTTCGGGGGAGGCCGTTTCAGGTGCGGCTTCCTCGGAGATGTCCGTAGGTTCCGGAGTTTCGGAATCGCCGGGAGCCGAATCTTCCGGAGCCGCTTCGGTTGCCTCGCTTGGGGTCGCCTCGGCTTCTGCAGCAGCTTTTGCCGCGGCGGCTTCCTTTGCGGCGGCTTCCTTTGCGGCGGCTTCCTTCGCAGCGGCTTCCTTTGCGGCGGCTTCCTTCGCAGCGGCTTCTTTTGCGGCGGCTTCTTTAGCGGCGGCCTTCTCCGCCTCCGCCTCGGCTTTGGCAGCCTTCAAGGCATCCAAGTCCACTTCCCGGTCCAGCAGTACGGTCATGTACTTGAGATAACGGTCGTCAATCCGCAGATTTCGTTCCAGTTCATCGACGAGTGCACCGGTCCCGCAAAAATCAAATCGGGCATAGAATCCTCGGGGCTTTTTTCGAATTTCGTAGGCCAGTTTGCGATTGCCCCAAGCGTCGATGTCCACGAGGAAGCCGCTGTTTTGGGCAATCAGGTCGGTGAGTTTTTGGAAGAGTCCGTCGCGATCCTCTTCCGGCAGGTCAGGGTCTACAATAATGACACTTTCATAACGTCTCATACATCCTCCTTATGGCTGTTAAAGCCCTGGTCCGACCCAGAGCAAGGAAGAATAAAATCGTCGTACGATTTTATGAAATCTTGCGATGCTGAATTGATTTGAACGCTCTATGTCAGATTCAAACTAGGTCAAGTACCGCGTTTCCTCCTTCTCATGCTCCTGTTCGGGTGAATTCCGCTCCGAAATTCCAGCAGAAGTCGTTCACTTCCATTGGAGCTTACTAAAAAAGGATAGCCCCATCACATGGCTAACCTGACGGTCTGATTGGTGGGCCGTGAAGGAATCGAACCTTCAACCTACTGATTAAGAGTCAGTTGCTCTGCCTAGTTGAGCTAACGGCCCGTCATTCCAGCAGACCCGCCTCTTTAACAGTTTCATATTACCTTGTCAAATTTTTTTTACCGTCGGGATCGCTTCCGCCGTTCCTTTTTCCAGGCAATTTCCTTTTTCCTCCGGAAGCGCTTTTCGGCCCGCTTCTGGGGATCCGGTTCCAGAAAAAAACGGCCGGGAGGCGGAGGTGGCTCCGGGGCCGGTTTTTCATCTTTGGTCTTGGGTTTGGGAAGGGATGGACCGGTCAGGCAGTCCGCTGGAATAGATCCCGAGAGATAGAGCCCACTCCCATATCTCTGGAACGTTATCCCATGGTGGCCGGCCCGACTGACATGAACCGTCACCAGCACCGGCTCCGCATCTTTCCGGCGACCTATTCGCAGTGCCATCTCCTGGTCTGCGGCCAGGCACACCGGTTCTTCCTTGGGTGGGCGGATGCCCTTTTCCCGAACATGGGGGTAAGCCCGGCGCCGCACGCAATGGTACAGCTGTTTCGGCGGATCCGTTGCCGCTTCCGGACGGGGGAGGTGGCTTCCATCGACAGCCCGGATGTGTCCTTGTTCCATGGTGACAGGCGGGTTCGGCAAAGTGATCAGAATCTCTTCCAGATGCCGCCGACGGACGTGTTTCCAACCATCCTCTTCACAGACCGCTTTGAGCAGCTCTTTGACCCGGACATAGCCGTTATCATCCAACACCAATCCAAATTCATCGGGTTGTCGGCCGAGGACATAGGTCAACAATTTTGCCAACCGCTTTGAAGATTTCCGAATGTCCACGCTATTTCCGTTATCCTTTTACATCAGTCATAGCATGACCAAGGAGGCCAGTCAGTCTGAATTCAGCACTTCGATTTTGGATTGCGGCATCGCTTCGCTCTATTCTCATTCCTGACACCTGAAACCCGAAACCTGTCAGCTTCATTCTCCATCCTTTCGAAGGTTTCCGGGCATGAGAGGTAGGCTACAACTTAACACTGTCTTGACCCTATCATGCCTTTTAGCATAAATACTCTCTGTTCTTCTGACAATCAAGATACCGGTGATGGAAAGGACGGGTCCTATGAAACTTGAAAACTCACGGGAATTGTACAAACGGGCTGTTGAATCGATCCCAGGGGGGGTAAACAGTCCGGTTCGGGCATGTCGATCTGTCGGCTGTGATCCGGTTTTTATCGATCGGGCCATCGGTTGCTTTATCTTCGACGCGGACGGAAACCGGTATATCGACTATGTGGGCTCCTGGGGCCCCATGATTCTCGGTCATCGGCCGGCACCCATTGTTGAAGCCGTCCAGCGGGTTTTGGAGCGGGGGACCAGCTTCGGTGCTCCGACTGACCTGGAAGTCGAACTGGCGGAACGGGTGATCCAGGCGGTTCCTTCTGTTGACATGGTGCGGATGGTCAATTCCGGCACCGAGGCGACCATGAGCGCCATCCGATTGGCAAGAGGCTACACGGGACGGGATACGATTATTAAATTTGACGGATGCTATCACGGCCACGCCGACACACTTCTGGTGCAGGCCGGCTCGGGAGTGGCAACTCTGGCTATCCCGGGGAGCCCAGGCGTGCCGGAGTCCGTAGCCGGCCATACGTTGTCTCTGCCCTTCAATGACCTGAATGCGGTATGGGAAGTGTTTGAGGCTCGAGGAGGTGAGATTGCGGCTGTTATTGTCGAACCGGTGGCCGGAAATATGGGGCTGGTACCACCGGTAGAGGGGTTCCTGGAGGGGCTTCGAAAGTTGACCGAGCAATACGGGAGCCTGTTGATTTTTGATGAGGTCATGACCGGCTTTCGCGTGGCCTACGGGGGTGCCCAGGACTTGTATGGCGTCACGCCCGATCTAACGACTCTCGGAAAGATTATCGGTGGTGGATTTCCCGTCGGGGCATATGGCGGGAAGAAACAAGTTATGGAACAGATTGCTCCTCAAGGGAATGTCTACCAGGCGGGCACCCTGTCGGGCAATCCGGTGGCCATGGCCGCGGGCATCGCCACGCTCAATGAACTCAGTCATGATGGCTTTTACGATGCCCTTGACCAGAAGTCCGAGCGCTTAACCGACGGTCTGCAGGGGGCGGCCGCGGCGGCCGGTGTACCAGTACAGATCAGCCGGGTGGGATCCATGGTGGGCATGTTTTTCACCGATCAGGCGGTGACCGACTTTGACGAAGCCAAAACCAGCGCTTTGGATCGCTTCACCGATTACTACCAGGCTATGTTGGCACGGGGGATTTACCTGGCGCCCTCCCAGTTCGAGGCGCTGTTCGTTTCTTCGGCCCACAACCTGGAGCACATCGATGAAACCATACAGACGGCGGGGGAGGCAATGAGCGAGCTTGCCTAAAGCTGCAATTGATCGAATGTTTTTTTAAGTTCAATGGAATCATAAATCCGAAGCTCGAAATCCGAAACAAGCACGAATGACCAAAAATCAAAATTCTTAAACAGCTTTTCTTCTGGACGGTAATTCATTGGTGTTTGTCATTTGGTCATTCGAATTTCGAATTTGTTTCGTATTTCGATATTCGGATTTCGTATTTAAGCGTGGCGGAGTCTACTGGCTCCAGATAGACGAGCTATTCCATCGCTTCCTTAAACACCTCTAAAATCTCAGCTAGCGCCGTTCCGCTGGGTGCCTGAATAAAAAAGCCCCGCTCGCCGCCAAGCGCGATTCGGGTAAATGGGTTTGGTTCGATATTGATGTCGATGATGCAGCCGCCTGCCTGGTTTACGACCCATGCAATTTGGTTGGGGAGATTCGTTGCCCCCGAAGTGCCGACGATCAGCAACAACTCTGTATCGGCTGCCACTTTCAGGGAGCTGTGAAACTTGTAGTACGATTCATTGTAGGCTTCATCGAACCACAACACATGGGGGCGTGCATAGTCGCCGCAAGCCGGACACCGGATCAACTCACGATCCGCATCGGTCAAGGGCTCGTCCTTTTGCTTTCCCTGCACATGTTTCGGTATCGGATAGAGGGACTCGGAGCAGGGTCGAGAGCAGCGCATGAAGAAAATGTTGCCGTGGATCTGAAAGGTCTGATCCGGGCTGTTACCGGCCCTTAGGTGAAGTCCATCCACATTTTGGGTTATCAGGGTGAACCGATCGTTAAACAGGTGCTCCATTTCCGCCAAAGCGGTGTGACCGGGATTGGGTGTTGCACGACGGCACACCCCATACCGGTAGAGGTACCAGCGCCATACCTCCTCGGGCTGTGTTCGGAACATGGTTAAGGTGGCCATTTCCTGGGGATGGTACTCCCTGGATCCGACGGTCCAATATCCCTCGGGACCGCGAAAGGTCGGGATATTGCTTTCAGCGGATATCCCGGCCCCAGTGAGCGCCGTGATCCGTTTGTTGCCCCGTGCGATCTGTTTCAGTGTGTCAGAGAGCTCCCGCTCCATGTCAATCCTCCTCGTGGGGAATCATGGAACATCCATATCCGTTTCCCCGGCTTGCACCAATCTCTGGCTTCTCAGCGATTGCCATTATAATAGCAATTTCGCCAAATAAATGATATCCTTGCGCAATTTATAGTGGTGGAGGAATATTTCATGGAAAAGGAGTTGGCACCAGAGCGGGTTAAATTTCTGGCTAAAGATTTCAAACGGGGCTTCATTGCCTATTGCGGATTTCGTGCCAAGAAAATTCAACCCGGTTATTTCGAATCGGAAGTACAGCTTGAGGAGCACCACCGTCAGCAGGACGGATTTGTTCACGCCGGCGTTTTGGCCACCATGGCCGATCATACCGCCGGTTATGCCGCGTATACCACCGTGAATGAAGCGGTGAGAATTCTGTCGGTGGAATTCAAGATCAATATGTTGAAACCGGCTTACGGCCGGGTGCTGCGATGCCGTGGCCGTGTCTTGCGGGGCGGCAAACAGATCATCGTTGTGGAATCCGAAGTGTACGATGTACGCGATGCCGGCGAAGTGCTCGTTGCCAAAGCAATGGTCACACTCGCAGCGGTGCCGGCGGAGAAAATGGGAGCCCACAGACTGTCTGAAACCGATTCCTGAGATTTCGATACCGCCCCTATGGACATGAAACGGAACAGCATCCCTGAAACGGTCCAATCGATTCACCTGATTACCGTCTGCGGGACCGGAATGGGTGCTTTGGCTGTCTTGCTCAAGGAGATGGGGTACCACGTCACCGGGTCGGACCAGAATGTCTACCCGCCCATGAGTACCTTCCTGGAAGAAAAAGGGGTCCGGCTGTTTAACGGCTTTTCTTCCGACAATCTCTCCCATCGTCCGGACCTTGTCATTGTTGGCAACGCCGTCACCAAAGACAACCCCGAATCCGTCGGTACGATGACGGCCGGTCTTTCCTTCTGCTCCATGCCCCAAGCCATCAACCGATTCCTTGCAGAAGGCAAGAAACGGTTGGTGGTCACCGGAACCCACGGGAAAACCACCACCGCGTCCTTGCTGGCATGGGTGTTGACGTCCTGCGGACTGGATCCGTCCTTTCTTATCGGCGGCATCTTGAATAACTTCCAGGCCAATGCCCGGGTGGGCGGCGGCCGGCATATTGTCTTGGAAGGAGACGAGTACGACACGGCCTTTTTCGATAAAGGGCCTAAGTTTTTACATTACCATCCCGATATTGCCATTTTAACCAGCATCGAATTCGACCACGCCGATATTTTCAGGGATTTGGATCACATCAAGGCGTCGTTCCGTACACTGGTGCGCAGACTGAGTGCGGACAACCTATTGATTGCGTGGGATGACGATCCCAATATTGATGACGTGATTCGGGAATGTCCCGCAAACGTGGTCCGATACGCTGGAGATGGAGCCTGTCGGTGGCAGCTGCGGGACATTACCCTGGAACCGCCGTGGAGCCGGTTTGAGGTGTTTAAAAGCGGCGAACGGTTCGGGCGCTTTCAGATTCGGCAACCCGGATCCCATAATCTCCTGAATGCCGTCTCTGTCGTGGCCGCTGCCGATGAGTTGGGGCTTTCGCCCGAAGCGATCGCAGAAGCTTTCGAGACGTTTAAGGGGGTTCGCCGCCGGCAGGAGATCCGCGGCATCCGGCGGGGCATCACCGTGATGGATGATTTTGCTCACCATCCGACCGCCGTGCGGGAAACCATCCATGGGTTACGGCCGTTTTATCCGGACGGGCGCCTGATCGCGGTTTTTGAACCGCGAACCAATTCGAGTATGCGTAATATTTTCCAGACCGAGTATTCCAGATCTTTTGCACAAGCTGACCTGGTGTGCATCCGGAAGCCCTCCCTTCTGCACAAAATTCCGGAAGGGGAGCGCTTTTCATCCGAGCGGCTGGTGGACGATCTGAAGAATCAGGGCCAGGAGGCCCAGTTTTTCTCCGACACGGAGACCATTATCGAATATCTGGCGGCCGAAGCCCGACGGGGAGATCTGATTCTGGTGATGTCCAACGGTGGGTTCGACAATATCCACGAGCGGCTTTTGGAAGCATTGTAAGGTTAAACCGCGGGTCCGACGGTGCTTTCCGGATAAAGGCGGATCTCCCTTCCCATCTTCTCGACAGCCTCCGAAAACTCCTCCAAAAAATAGCCGTATCTTCTAATCTTGGACAAAATTAAGTGTTGACACGGGCCATCGCTTTGATTATTGAATTTTGCATACAAAATCCAAAACCCTTCCGTTCCACATATCATTTTCCACAGGAGGCGTTCCATGGGGGCACCGGATGCCGACAATGGCGTGATCAATCTAGGCGCCGAGCATGAGAACCTTGACCAGAAAGCCTACGCTATCCTCAAAGAAATGATCCTTGAGCGACGTTTCCTTCCAGGGGATAAAATCCCACAGGAGAAACTCGCCCGGGAACTTGGAATCAGCCTGACCCCGCTGGTCAACGCGCTTAAATACCTTGTTCAAGACAAGCTGGTGGAGGCAAAGCCCCGAAGGGGATTTTACGTCAGGCTGTTTTCCGAGTCAGAAATGGTCAGTATCTTCGAACTGCGTGAGGTCCTCGAGGGCCTCGCTGCCAGGCGTGCGGCCCGGCAGATCACCACTGATCAGGCCAAGCAACTGCACCGATTCTTTAGACAGTTTAAAAAAAGTAAAAATATCAAAGATTTTCGAGCCTATGCCAAAGAGGACCGTCGGTTTCACAACTTTGTGATCACCGTCGGGGCCAAAGAGTTTCTCAAGAGTATTCTGCACACCTATAACATTATCAGTTACAGCTATCAGCGGCGGGGTTGGGAAGGACTGATTCGACCTCCCAATGAAACGATCCAGGAACATCTTTCGGTCATCGAGGCCATTTCCAACCGAGATCCGGAAGCTGCGGAAACGCTCATGCGAAGACATTTAAAGCGATCCAAGGCGGCCCTCGAGAAGGACGTCCGTGAAAGGCAAAACGGACAACCCGTGTCGGGCAACCAGCCCGTGGGTGGATCGACTGGATAATCGGTTGGGCACCTATTTTTACCGATTTGGAGGCACATCAACGCCCTGCTTTGAATTTGGCTGGAGAGAAAAGCAGGAGGAAAGGAGGGGGAATACGGTATCTACCATAAAAGGCGCCGGTGAGCCCTTGGAGATCAGATGTACACGGTTCCCGGCAGCGGCGATGTGAGGGCATTTGACGAATTACCCTTTTTCAAAACACCTTAATTAAACCGGAGGAAAAACAATGAAAAAAATTCTGGTCATTATGTTGGTGTTACTTTTGGCAACCATGACCGCAGGTAACGTGTTCGCCAAGAAGTTCCCCTCAAGAAATATTACTGCCGTCGCTGTGTGGGGGGCCGGTGGTGGAACCGACACATGCAACCGGATTATCCATGCGGAGATGCAGAAATTCCTGGGGGTGAACGTAAATGTGATCAATAAAACCGGCGGCGTGGCAGGATCCGTCGGAATGAGCTATGCGTTCAGCAGGCCCCACGACGGATACACGCTATGTGGTCTCTCCGAATCCAATGTGACGGCCGGGGTTCAGGGTGGCTGGAACAACCGTTTCAATGTATGGGAAACATTTATCGTCGGCGGTTCACCGGACCTCATTTCGGTGACTCCCAACACACCGTACAAGACCCTCAAGGACCTGATCGAAGCGGCAAAGAAAAGCCCTGGAAAAATCAAAGCCGCCGCCAGCGGTGCCGATTCCATTCATCATCTGAACCTGCTGGCTCTGGAAAAAGGATCCGGTGCGGATTTTAACTTCATTCCGTATAAGGGCTCTGCTCCGAGTCAGAATGCCGCCATGGCCGGTGAAGTCTCCGTGGTGGTCACTTCCCTGGCCGAGCAGCAGCAGTTGCTGCGGGGTGGTAAACTTCGGGCACTGGCCATGCTGATCTCGGATTCCTTCGAGGTGAAGGGGCTTGGAACCATTCCCTTTTCGTTCGACTCCTATCCGGGGCTGTCAAAGTACCTGCCCATCTCCCAGGCCATCGGATTTGCCGTACCCGCGGATGCACCGTTGGAAGCACGGGCGGCGCTGCAAGCGGCATTCAGAAAAGCCATGGCAACGGACAAGGTCAAGAATTGGGCGAAAGATAATTATTACCTGCTGTCCGGCGCCACCGGGGCGGAATCCCAGGCGATCTTCAACGCATTGGAATCCAACTTCGCCTGGACCTTGTGGGAACTGGGAGCTGCTACGGTGAAGCCGTCTAAGCTCGGCATACCGAAGCCATAGATGGTGCCCCTGAAGTAAACCTAAAAAGATATGCAAGAGTCCCGCTTCAGGGGGAACCAGGAATAATATCGAAGCACGAAATACGAGACAATCTTCAAATTCTAAAATGACAATGTTCCAAACAGTTTGGAGTGTTGGTCATTTGAATTTCTCTGTTTGTTTCGAATTCTTGCCCGCCGCAGCCCTTGGCGGCGGCGGGTCGAGCTTCGGATTTCGAATTTAAATATAATGCAGAAAGGGGCAGGTAGCACATGCAGCGCCTGCCCCTTTATCACCTGTAGAAAGAACGTCGCACTATGTTGGACAAAGACAAGCTCCGAAAGGCGGACATCTTTTCCGGCGGGGTGATCGCGCTGTTCGGCCTGTGGATTATCAGCCAGGGAATAAAAATGCCCATGAAAGACTCCTGGGGCGGCGTGCAGAATGTCTGGTTTGTTTCGCCGGCGCTGTTTCCTCTGTTTGTCGGCGCCATGATTACCCTGCTGGGTGTTCTGTTGTCCCGGATGGCCTTTAAATCCGTTGGTGCTGCTGAGTTCAAGAATGTCCTCGGGTGGCTGGCCAGCCCGGATCTGATCCGCTTTCTGAAGTCTGCCGCGACGATGCGATTTTATGCCATCATCCTCTTGTTCATGAGTTTCGTATATCTCCAGATTCCCCGAATCGATTTCTTTCTGTGCAGTGTGTTGTTTCTCTTTGCATTTATTTCCATGTTTTACTTCGATGATGATCAGTTGCTGAAGAAATTTTTCTTCTTCTACCTGGGCGGCGTC
>Ga0056120_1000091_pt1 | contig 17590 bp, 16 predicted proteins | sample WorMettaBAHAMAS2_FD_71121 | JGI IMG/M metagenome (GOLD analysis project Ga0056120, IMG submission 71121) | Marine gutless worms symbiont microbial communities from Max Planck institute for Marine Microbiology, Germany - Olavius tantulus BAHAMAS.2 ...
GGGTGCGGTGCTGCGCGTTTACATCGACCACCTCGGCGATATTCGGACCCAGGGCATCACGTTGGACGACTGCGGCAGGGTTAGCCATCAGCTGAGTGGTGTGCTCGACGTCGAGGACCCGATTGTCGGGCACTACGACTTGGAGGTCTCTTCCCCAGGGCTGGACCGGCCACTGTTCACGGCCGAACATTTTGAACGCTTTCGAGGCCGGAAGGTACGCATCAAGGCGGTGGGCGCGCTCGCGGGTCAGCGCAACTTCGAGGGGCGAATCGCCGGTCTGGAGCGAGAACTGGTGTCGCTCAAGGTAGACGACGAGCTGCGGGAGATTCCCCTGGCAATGATCGAATCCGCGCGTTTGGTGCCTGAATTCTGATTCGGGAATGTGGAATGAGCAAAGAAATTCTGTTGGTGATCGAGGCCGTTTCGAACGAGAAGGACGTGCCCAAAGAGGTCATTTTCGAGGCTATGGAAGCGGCGTTGGCCTCCGCTACCCGCAGAAAGGCCGGCGGCGACATTGACGCCCGGGTCGCTATCGATCGTGAAAGTGGGGACTACGCCACTTTCCGCCGCTGGGAGGTGGTGGAGGATCCGGGAGAGGAAGGTCTGGAGGCGCCCGATCGCCAGCTTGCGCTGATGGCGGCTCAGGAGCGGGATCTGTCCATCGAAGTCGGTGGCTTTATCGAGGAGCCTATGGAGTCGGTGCTCTTTGGGCGCATCGCAGCGCAGACGGCGAAGCAGGTGATCGTGCAGAAAGTCCGGGAGGCCGAGCGTGCCAAGGTGGTCGAGGCCTATCGGGACCGCAAGGGACAGCTGATTACGGGAGTCGTCAAGAAGGCCGACCGCGGCACCATCCTGCTTGATTTGGGCGGCAACGCAGAGGCCCTGGTATCACGGGAGCATGTCATTCCCCGCGAGTCGGTGCGTCCCGGCGACCGGCTCCGCGCCTATCTCTTCGAGGTCTTCTCCGAAGCCAAGGGACCGCAGCTCTTCGCGAGTCGCACAGCCCCGGAGCTGATGATCGAGCTGTTCAAACTAGAGGTCCCGGAGGTCGGCGAAGGTCTGATCGAGATTCTGGCCGCAGCTCGGGACCCGGGCTCCCGGGCCAAGATCGCGGTACGTGCATTGGATTCGCGTATCGATCCGGTAGGGACCTGCGTCGGCATGCGCGGTTCACGGGTACAGGCGGTATCCAACGAACTCAATGGGGAGCGGGTAGACATTATCCCCTGGAACGATAATCCGGCGCAGTTCATCATCAATGCCATGTCTCCGGCGGACGTGGTTTCGATCGTCGTCGACGAGGAAGCGCGCAGCATGGATGTGGCGGTAAAGGAAGAAAATCTCTCCCAGGCCATCGGCCGCGGTGGTCAAAACGTGCGCCTTGCCAGCGAGTTGACCGGTTGGGAGCTCGACGTGATGAATGAGGAGGCTGCGGCCGTCAAGAGCGAGCAGGAGGCCGGACGTCTAGTGGAGGACTTCATGGCGCAGCTCCAAGTGGACGAAGACGTGGCGACCGTGCTGGTAGAGGAAGGTTTCTCAACCATCGACGAGGTTGCCTACGTGCCCATGTCGGAACTGATAGCTATCCGGAAATTCGACGCGGAAATCGTTACCTTGCTGCGGGATCGGGCCAAGGATGTACTGCTGACCCGTGCCATTGCCAGTGAGGAGAGCCTGGCCCGGGAGCCGGCGCCGGATCTGTTGCGGATGGATGGAATGGATAAGACGCTGGCCCTCGATCTGGCCCGGAACGGAGTGGTTACCATGGAAGACTTAGCCGAACAGTCACTGGACGAGCTCATGGAGCTGGTGGGTATCGACGCGGAGCAGGCAGCTACCTTGATCATGAAGGCGCGCGAACCCTGGTTTGCCGAGGCAGAAAACGAATAGGGCCGGAGGGTATGCGGATGAGCGAAGTAACTGTCAACCAGCTGGCCGGCACGGTAGGAATCCCGGTGGAGCGCCTCCTGGCCCAACTGCATGAAGCGGGTATCTCGGCCACCGGCGGCGAGGCCAGACTGACCGAGCAGGAAAAGGTCCAGCTGCTGGGCTATCTCCGCCGTAGTCACGGCAGGACCGAGGGCGACGCCGGAACGGCACCCAGCCGGGTTACCCTCAAGCGCAAATCGGTCAGTGAGTTGCGGCAGCCGACAGTCAGCGGCCGCGCCGGTGGTAGTATTCGGGCCGCTACCGCCCCCCGGGCCAAAACAGTCAGCGTTGAGGTGCGGCGTAAGCGTACCTACGTCAAGCGTGATGTGCCGGCGGCGGAGTCGGAGGCACATGATCGGGTTGCCGTCGAGCAGGCACCTCGATTCTCTTCGGTCGAAGAGATGGAACCTGCACGTGCCCCGACGGATCGGCGCTCCGAGCTGCAGGCGCGCCGGGCGGAAGGGGACGCAAAGCGCCTGGCGGAACAAGAGGAGCTCGGACGTAAAGCCAAGGAAGAGGCAGCCCGCCGCCGGACGGAAAAGGAGGCTCGCCGTAAGGCCAACGATGAAGCGCGTCACGAGCTAGTGGAAGAGCATGAGGCCGAGCTTGGGGCCGCATCCCCCGCGTCGCCGGAAAGACCTACCGGCAAGGACGCCGAAGCCAAGCAACCGAAGAGCAAAGTGCGCAAGCCTGGGAAACGTGGCAACGAACCTTCCGAAAAGGAAAAGTCGCTCAAGAGGGCCGGGCGCAAAGATTCGCTACGGGCCCGCGAGCTGCTGCCGGAGGTCGAGTACGAAGAGGCCAACAGCGAAGGGAAGGTATCCGTGGCGCCGGAGCACCGTCCGCGCCGCAGGAAAAAGGTCGTCAAGCCCCAACTTCAGGACAAGCATGGTTTCCAGCGGCCGACCGCCCCCGTGATACGCGAGGTAGAGATCCCCGAGACGATCTCCGTGGCCAACCTTGCGGGCCGGATGTCGGTAAAGTCCGGCGATGTGATCAAGATCCTATTCAAGCAAGGCATGCCAGTCACGATCAACCAAGCGCTGGACAGCGATACCGCCATGATCGTCGTCGAGGAAATGGGCCACAAGGCGGTCAGGGCCGAGGTCAGGGATGTCGAAGACACGATGATGCGAGAGGTGGAGGAACAGGCCGCACAGCTGGAGCGTACGGTGCGACCGCCGGTGGTCACCATCATGGGGCACGTCGATCACGGCAAAACCTCGCTGCTCGACCATATTCGCCGGACGCGCATCGCTGCCGGCGAGGCCGGCGGCATTACCCAACACATCGGCGCTTATCATGTCGAGACCGGCCATGGCTTGCTCTCCTTCCTGGACACCCCCGGCCATGCCGCCTTCTCAGCGATGCGTGCCCGAGGAGCCCAGGTCACAGATATCATCGTCCTGGTGGTAGCGGCAGACGACGGCGTTATGCCCCAGACGATCGAGTCCATCCAACACGCGCGTGCGGCCGGCGTTCCCCTGGTAGTTGCGGTCAACAAGATCGACAAGCCGGAAGCGAATCCGGAGCGGGTGATGCAGGGGCTCGCCCAACAGGAAGTCGTGCCCGAAGAGTGGGGAGGGGAGACTATTGTGGTAAAGGTCTCCGCCAAGAGCGGTGAGGGCATCAACGAGCTGCTCGAGGCCTTGTTGCTACAGGCGGAAGTGCTGGAGCTGACGGCACCGGCAGCAGGACCCGCCCGGGGTATAATCGTCGAGTCCCGGCTCGACCGGGGGCGAGGACCAGTAGCCACGGTCCTAGTCCAGGCCGGCACCCTGCACCAAGGCGATCTGGTCGTCAGCGGCACCGAGTTCGGCCGCGTGCGGGCCATGTTCGACGAGCAGGGGCAGGGAGTGGAGTCCGCCGGTCCTTCGATCCCGGTGCAAGTGCTGGGTCTCTCCGGTACGCCTAACGCCGGCGATGATCTAGTGGCAATCAGCGACGAGAAACGGGCCCGGGAGGTAGCGGAGCTGCGGCAGGAGCGGGGACGCCAGTCGAAGCTCGAAGAACAGCGCGGCGCGCGCCTGGATCAGCTTTTCTCTCAATTCAAGGAGGGAGAGGTCCGGACGGTCAACATCGTCGTCAAGGCGGACATGCAGGGCAGCGTGGAGGCGTTGTGGGACAGCCTTCTGAAGCTCTCGACCGACGAAGTCAAAGTCGCCATCGTGGCCTCGGGGGTAGGGGGACTGACCGAGTCCGACGCCAATCTGGCCGTGACCTCCAATGCCATCCTGCTCGGATTCAATGTCCGGGCCGATGCCGCTACCCGTCGGATCGTGGAAGAAAAGGGCCTGGACTTGCGTTATTACAGCGTCATCTACGAGCTGATCGATGATGTGAAGAAGGCCCTGTCAGGGCTCTTGAGCCCCGAGGTAATGGAGGAGATCATTGGTCTGGCCGAGGTGCGGAATGTCTTCCGCTCCTCCAAGTTAGGTGCCATTGCCGGCTGTATGGTCGTCGAGGGCCTGATCAAACGCAACAATCCCATCCGCGTGTTGCGGGACAACGTGGTCGTTTACGAGGGCACACTGGAATCGCTGCGCCGCTTCAAGGAGGATGTACCCGAGGGCAAGGCCGGTACCGAGTGTGGTGTCGGTGTGAAGAATTACAACGATGTCCAGGTCGGCGATCAGATCGAGGTGTTCGAGCGCACCGAGCGGGCGCGGGAACTGTAGTTAGGCCACTTGAAAAACCCCAAGGAGGAAATCTTTCAAATCCTCCGTAGCCGGCAAGCCCGCATCTTTGATTTCAAATTTCTTCCCGCCGCGTACTAGCTTCGGTTTCTCCGGCAGCTCGGCCACTTGCGTTTTGTGTTTCGAGGCCGTTCTCGGTTCGACCGGTGACGACTTAAGCATCGCCGCTTCCCTGTCCACGCCTTCCGACTCTTCGCTCAGGTGCTTCCCTCAACCGCTACTCGCCTGAACTGGCCCCGCTCCCCACGCTTCGTTACCTCCACATGATCGGCCGCCGCTCCCTGTTTAATCAGCAACTTTCATGGCAATCTTTCAGTGTGGCTAGCCTGATCAGGCTTTGCCTGGCGCTCCAGAGGACACAGAGAGCACCCCGGGGTGAATTCGATAGCGTCAGCCTCCAACGCCATCGCGCAGGTGGGAACCTTGGCGCAACCAATCATTCTCGAGATAAACGGCGGATAACCCATGTGGCCTAAACTAGAATTCTCACACAGCAACCACCTGCAGCACCAGGCTGAGCAGCTAACCAATAAGTTTCTCGGTTTGGCGGCGCGACATTTCGACGCCGCGCTTACAACGCCCAGCGTTCGCTTCGATTTGCGCGGCACGAGCGCCGGACAGGTGCGCGTCACGGACGGAGGTGACTGCCTGGTCCGCTACAATGCACGTCTACTGGAGCGCCACCCGCGGGCGTTCCTGTCCCGAACGGTTCCTCACGAAACGGCACACCTGGTGGTCTTCGGCCTGTTCGGACCTCGGGTTCCCCCCCACGGGCGCAAATGGCGCGCGATCATGGCGCTCTTCGGCTCAGCGCCCGAGCGCTGCCACAACTATCGCGTAGACGGCTTACAGGTCCGGCGCCTGCGCCGGTATGACTACCGCTGCGCCTGCCGCACCCACCAGCTGACCAGCATCAGGCACAACCGAATCAGATCCGGACAAAGCTATCGGTGCAAGCAGTGCGGCCAACTCCTCGAACGCAGCTCGGCATGAACATCACGATAGTGATGATCATTTGGACTTGCATAGGAACAGAGTATCTACCTGGCTGGATCGAAACCGGGGTCGCAATCCCGATCCTGATTGCGGATATGGCGCTTCCCAACTTACCTAGTTGATGCTGTTCACTAAATACCGACTCGCCCTAACGCGCTGAAAAATGTCTGATTCGGACGCCGAAGGCCAGCAAGGACCCAGCATAGACCGCGCCGCCCGCCAGGATCCAACCAAGGAGTTTCAGGACCCCCTCCCAAGTGCCCATTGCTAACCACAGGCTCGTTTCCCCGCTACCCCACCAGACCAGGAAACCCATGACCATGCTGGCACCCAGCCCACGCGCCAGGAGTGCTCGCCAGCCGTCTCCGGGCCGATAAACGCCTTCGCGCAGCAGACCCCGTAACAGGAGACCGGCATTGGCAACAGCGGAGATCGTGGTGGCAAACGCCAGGCCCGTATGTCCCAGGGGGAACATCAACAGCAAACTGAAGGCCACGTTGACGACCATCGCGATCACGGCGATCCTGACCGGGGTCTTCATGTCCTGGCGGGCATAAAATCCCGGCGCCAGGACCTTGATGCCCATAAAAGCGACCAATCCCAACGCATAGGCCATGAGCGCCCGCGCGGCCATGTTCACATCCTCGCCGGTGAACTCGCCGGAGTGAAACAAGGCCGCCATCATGGGACCGGCCAACATTAGCAGTCCCACCGCAGCAGGCACCCCCAGCAGCAGCACCCAGCGCAGGGCCCAGTCCAGGGTACGGGAGAAGGCCTCGGGAGACTGCTCGGCGTGTTTCTGGGACAGCTTAGGTAGGATGACAGTCCCCAAGGCCACACCCAGAATCCCTAAGGGGAATTCCATGAGTCGATCACCGTAGTAGAGCCAGGTGATACTCCCGGTAACCAGGAAGGAGGCCAAGAGGGTGTTCAACAGCAGACCGATCTGAGTCACCGAAACCCCGAACAGGGCCGGGACCATGAGCCTGATGACACGCCGAACCCCGGCATCCCGGAAATCGACCCGGGGTCGCGGCAGCATCCCGATCCGCCACAAAAACGGAAGCTGGAAGGCAAGCTGTGCCACGCCCGCGATAAAGACCCCCCAGGCCAGCGCAAAGATGGGCCGCTCCATTTCCGGGGCCAGCAAGAGAGCGCACAGGATCAGGACAAGATTGAGCAGAACCGGCGTGAAAGCAGGCACCCCGAACCGCTCGTAAGTGTTGAGAATACCGCCAACGAACGCCGTCAGGGAAATGAACATCAAATAGGGAAAGGTCAAGCGCAACATCTCCGTGGCCATCGTTTGTTTGCTGATCTCGCCCGAGAAACCGGGAGCAAAAATTAGGATCAGCACGGGGGCCCCGAGCACGCCCAGGAGGGTCACACCCAAGAGTACCGCCCCGAAGCTGCCGGCCACATCGTCAACGAAACCTTTGAGTTCCGAGGTACCGTGCTTAGCCTTGTACGCGTTGAGTACGGGTACGAAGGCCATGGAGAAGGCCCCTTCGGCGAACAGCCGGCGCATGAAGTTGGGGATCTTGAAAGCGACGAAGAAGGCGTCGGTTCCGGCGTCGGCACCAAACACTCGGGCCACCACCAGGTCACGAACGAAACCCATAATGCGGGATAAAAAGGTATTACTGCCGACCTTGGCGATGGATTCGACGAGGGAGGCCAATGTTCCGCTCCGACAAAAAAGGAAAAATTATACCCGTCGCCTAGAGGTGACGACGATTTGGAACGCAATCGGCATTGATCGGCATTCCGGGCCAGGCAGGCGCGTATAAGCTGCTTTGTCGCGGGGGAACAACCGCAGAGACGCCGAGGACGCAGAGGATTTGATATGGTTCGGCTCTGCGTCCTCGGCGTCTCTGCGGTTCAATTGGCATGTTACTTGCTAAATCATGTTCCCGGGAGAGTCTATATGCACCCGCCCTGGATACCAATGCCGCCGGCATACGCAAGCCGGGGATAGGATGTTAGACTCATGGCCTTTCCGGCAACAGCGAAGCATCCAAAATGGCATACGAAAAATTACAGGTCCCCTCCACAGGTGAGAAGATTACGGTTGGCGCGGGCTATTCCCTGCAGGTACCAAACAACCCTATCATCCCGTACATTGAGGGTGACGGTATCGGAATCGACATTACGCCGGTCATGAAGAAAGTCGTAGACGCTGCGGTGGAGAGGGCTTATGGGGGCCGCAAGCGGATTCGGTGGATGGAGATCTGTGCCGGTGAGAAGGCCACGCGCATCTATGGTGAGGATGTCTGGCTGCCGGAAGATACCCTGAGTGCCGTGCGAGAGTTCGTGGTGTCCATCAAGGGGCCGCTGACGACACCGGTAGGCAGCGGTATCCGCTCCTTGAACGTCACCTTGCGCCAGGAGCTGGATCTCTATGTCTGCCTGCGCCCGGTACGCTATTTTCGGGGTACGCCCAGCCCGCTCCGGGAGCCGGAGCATACGGACATGGTCATCTTCCGCGAGAACTCCGAAGACATCTATGCGGGTGTGGAGTGGCAGGCTGGCAGCGAGTCGGCGCGGAAGGTCATCGATTTCCTACAGCGCGAGATGAGCGTAACCAAGATTCGCTTTCCCGAAACTTCAGGTATCGGTGTCAAACCCGTCTCCTCGGAGGGGACATCGCGACTGGTGCGCAAGGCGATCCAGTACGCGATCGACAATGGCCGCAACTCCGTGACCCTGGTGCACAAGGGCAATATCATGAAATTCACGGAAGGGGCCTTCAAGTCCTGGGGCTACGAGCTGGCCAAAGCGGAGTTCGGCGCCGCGGAGTTCGGCGCCGGTCCCTGGTGCCGTCTGACCAACCCCAAGACCGGCGGCGAGATCATCGTCAAGGACGTGATCGCCGACGCCTTTCTGCAACAGATTTTATTGCGCCCCAAAGAATACGATGTGATTGCTACCCTGAATCTGAACGGTGACTACATCTCCGACGCACTAGCCGCTCAGGTCGGTGGAATCGGCTTAGCGCCGGGCGCCAACCTGTCCGATACGGTGGCCGTGTTCGAGGCTACCCATGGAACCGCACCGAGGTACGCCGGCAAGGATCAAGTAAATCCGAGCTCGATTATCTTGTCCGCCGAGATGATGCTGCGCCATCTGGGATGGACCGAGGCAGCGGATCTCATTATCGAGGGGCTTGAGGGGGCCATTATGGCCAAGACGGTAACCTATGACCTGGAACGGCTCATGGCGGGGGCGACCAAAGTGAGTTCATCCGGATTCGGGGATGCGGTCATCACCAAGATGTCCGCTTGAGCGTCGTGTTGCGTTGAGACGCCGGCACCGGCGCCACCGCTCGTAGGATGCGGTAAGCGCCTGCCAACTGCCCCAGGCGGGTGTCGCAAAAGCCCCTCTCCCTCTGAAGGTATCGTAATGGGTGCGATTCAAATAGGGCGGGAAAGCGCAGCGCATCCCACCCTACACGGGCTGCACCGTTTTCATCTTTCTCACACCAAGCCACGAAGACCGAAGAATTCTCCTCGATTTCTGTCGTTTTTCTCTCAATCCTTATATCCCTTTGTGGCTTGGTGTCTTTGTGTGATGCAGAAGATCAATCGATGCGGTTCGCGTCACCCGGTAGTGCTACCCTGAAGAATCTCCCACGCTCACCGCATCCTACACACTGTCATTCTTCTCTCAATCCCTATGCCCCGTTGTGGCTTGGTGTGATGCGGAAGATACTTTGCGGTTCCGATTTTTATCGCAGAAGCACGGTCAGGTCAGCCGGTTTACGTGGACCGCATGTAAGCCCTTAGGTCCCTGACTGATCTCAAACTCCACCTTTTGTCCTTCCTTGAGGGTCTTGTAACCGTCCATGTCGATGGCCGAGAAGTGGACGAAGACATCCTCGTTTTGTCCGTCGGGCTTGACGAATCCATACCCTTTTGCATTATTGAACCATTTCACACTACCGGTCATCATCGGTTGCACTCCTCCAGGGTTTTGCCGGGACTTTCCCTGGCAACTAAGCGTTAAATTGTTATCTAGCACAGTTACCTGAGATAGCCTAGGCCATACCTTACTTTCAAAGTATAGTAATCTGATTTCATTGGTCAAACTGGGTATTTGCAGCTGTGACTTCCAAACGGGTGTTCGAGGAGAATCACGCCGGTGCTCGGCGATCGAATACCTCGACCCTGGGGTAACGAGTATCCAAGAGGAACCGGAGGCCCAAGTTCGGGGTACCGTACCGTCAATTGGCCATGTCCATGCCCTAGGGTTAGCCATCACGGCAATCTGTTCCACTTTTTACTGGAATCCAAGCATCATGAGTGGGCAAGATCCTAACAAAGAACATGAATCCAATCTTTCGGTACAGGAAGCCAGGCCTGGGCTGAAGCGGCCGCCCTTGTATAAGGTGCTGCTGCTCAATGACGACTACACGCCGATGGACTTCGTCGTCATGGTGCTCGAGACCTTTTTCCGCATGGATCGGGAACAGGCCACGCAGATCATGTTGCATGTACATACACGGGGGGTTGGCCTATGCGGTGTTTACACCCAGGATATCGCGGAAACCAAGGTGTCACAGGTCAATAATTATTCCCGTAGCCACCAACATCCGCTAATGTGCGCGATGGAAGAAGCCTAGCCCGCATAGCTCACTGGCCGGCACATCTTTGGGAGATTGTCGCCCTGGTGCGCGCTATGCGGGCCGGATCGCCGCGATCACTTCCGGTTTCCCCCAGGGGCCCTGAAAAATCGATGAAATCATGATTAATAAAGAGCTCAGATTTTCGTTGAACCAGGCCTTCGAGCAGGCCCGCAAGAAACACCATGAGTACATGACCGTCGAGCACCTGTTGTTGTCCCTACTGGACAACCCCGCTGCGGCTATCACGCTGAGGGCCTGCGGCGCCGAGCCCGACCGATTGCGCCGGGAAGTCTCCACGTTCATCGAGGAGAACACGCCGCGGTTCCCTGATGAGGATACGCACGAGACCCAGCCCACCTTGGGTTTCCAGCGGGTCTTGCAGCGGGCCCTCTATCATGTCCAGGCGGCGGACAAGCAGGAGGTAACGGGTGCCGACGTGCTGGTAGCCCTGTTCAGTGAGCAGGACTCTCAGGCCGTGTACCTGCTCAATCAGCAGGACATCACGCGGCTGGATGTGCTCAAGTTCATCGCCCACGGGATCTCGAAGGTGCTGGGAGAAGGTGAGGATGGAGAAGGCCAAGGTGAATCGGACCCGGGCCGTAGGGAGAAACAGGAGAGCACCAACCCCCTGAAGAGCTTTTCCTGTAATCTCAACGAGTTGGCAAGCCAGGGGCAGATCGATCCCCTGATCGGGCGGCGGTCCGAGATCGAGCGGACGGTCCAGATCCTGTGCCGCAGGCACAAGAACAACCCCTTGCTAGTGGGGGAGGCCGGGGTCGGCAAGACGGCAATCGCCGAGGGGTTGGCCAAAAAGATCGTAGACGGCGAGGTACCGGAGGTGCTAGCGGAGGCCATCATCTATCGGTTGGACCTGGGGGCCCTGGTAGCCGGAACCAAGTATCGGGGGGATTTCGAGAGACGGTTGAAGCTGGTGCTGGCCCAGCTGCGGCAACTACCGCACGCCGTGCTCTTTATCGATGAGATCCACACCGTCATCGGCGCGGGAATGGCCTCGGGCGGTGCAATGGATACCTCCAATCTCATCAAGCCGGTGCTTACCTCCGGTGAGCTGCGTTGCATCGGCTCCACCACCTACCAGGAATTCCGCGGTATCTTCGAGAAGGACCGGGCCCTGGCGCGGCGCTTTCAGAAGATCGACATCAACGAGCCGAGTGTGAACGAAACAGTCGCAATCCTCAAAGGGCTCAAGCCCCGTTTCGAAGAACACCACCAAGTCAGCTATACCCAGCCGGCGTTGCAGACCGCCGTCGAGCTGGCGGCGAAATACATCAATGATCGCCATTTGCCGGACAAGGCCATCGACGTAATCGACGAGGCCGGTGCCAACCTGCAGCTGCGGCCCAAGTCCAAACGCAAGAAACGGATCGAAGTCATCGACGTGGAGGCTGTCGTCTCCAAGATCGCGCGCATACCCCCCAAGCAGGTCTCCCTATCCGATGCGGACGCCCTCAAAAACCTGGACCGAGACCTCAAGCTGGTGGTTTTCGGTCAGGACCAAGCCATCGAGGTGCTGACATCCGCCATCCGCATGAGCCGTTCCGGTCTCGGACCCGAAGGCAGACCCATCGGGTCCTTTCTGTTCACTGGCCCGACGGGGGTGGGTAAGACCGAGGTGACACGCCAGCTCGCGCGCATCCTCGGCATGGCGCTGATACGGTTCGATATGTCGGAGTACATGGAGCGCCACACGGTCTCGCGCCTCATCGGTGCGCCCCCAGGCTATGTGGGCTTCGACCAGGGTGGCTTCCTGACGGAGGAAATCAACAAGCACCCCCACGCAGTCCTGCTGCTCGACGAGATCGAGAAGGCCCACCCGGACGTATTCAATCTGCTGTTACAGGTTATGGACCACGGCACCTTGACGGACAACAATGGCCGCAAGGCCGACTTCCGCAACGTCGTCCTGGTGATGACCACCAATGCCGGTGCGGAAGAGACCAGTCGGCGCTCCATCGGCTTTACTGAGCAGGACCATTCCAGCGATGGGCTGGAGGTCCTGAAGCGCTTCTTCACACCGGAGTTTCGCAATCGGCTCGACGCCGTGGTCCAATTCGCCGCCCTGGAAGCGGCTACCGTGGTCGGCATCGTCGACAAGTTCATTTTCGAGCTGGAGCAGCAGCTCGCCGAGAAGAAGGTGGCCTTGAGCCTGGATGCCGCCGCCCGGGACTGGCTGGCCAAAAAGGGCTACGATCTGCATATGGGCGCCCGGCCCATGACGCGGGTCATCCAGAACCACATCAAAAAGCCGTTGGCCAACGAGATCCTGTTCGGGTCACTGACGAACGGGGGGGCGGTACGGGTCTATGTCAAGGATGGAGACTTGGCCTTCGAATATGGAGATCGGCCATTCCTTTGAGCCGCAGCTGGAAGGGCACCCCTTGCGGATGTCCGTCCGGCAATCGCCGGCTGCCAGTCGCCGGCTACCGGCAGGGGAGGTCCGGGTCGGGCGTCGGGCTCGATCTACCTTCCTTTCTGCCGAGATTATGGTTTTCGAGATGATTTCACTCGGAGGCTGCCTGTCAGCGGACGCGGTAGGTGATTCGACCCTTGGATAAGTCGTAAGGGGTGAGCTCGACCGTCACCTTGTCCCCGGTCAGGATGCGGATATAGTGTTTTCGCATCTTACCCGAGATATGAGCGGTGACCACGTGCCCGTTTTCGAGCTCCACGCGAAACATGGTATTGGGCAAGGTATTGATTACCGTACCTTCCATCTGGATTACATCTTCTTTGGCCATTGCTCGCTTGAACTCGAGTGCAGGGATTGGGTTACCATACGAAGGTGCAAAGTATAACACAGATCCCGGAGTCCTCCGACCAGGGTGAAACCCTGCCGACCGATCAAACTGCAAAGGCACGAAGAACGCGAAGAAATCATGAACGAAACCCCGCTTCACGCCTGCCCGCCAGGACCAACTGTTGCAGGACAAGCTGATCGAGGACATTGCCGGCCAGAGCGCGCGCATGGACGATTTGGCGCGCAAGCTCATCACCCTGGAGCTGGCCGTCCCCGGTCTCTACGCAACCGGCCTGAAGCTGGTAGGGGATACGGGCACAGTCCCCGGCGATAGTTGGCTCTATCTCACCTTCGCCTGCTGGGGCCTGGCCCTGGTCCTCGCCCTCATTGCCCTGGTCCCCCGTAACTACTGGGTAGACAAGAGCCGGTTGTTTGCCAAGGAGGAGAACAGGGAGGATCCGCTCAGCATCGAAGGCTACTTTCGACACAGCGCATCGCACAAGCGCAGGCTGCTGCTCCCCTCCTGCATACCGTTCTTCGCCGGCATCTGCTATGCGGTCGCCACCCTGTTATGATCCCAACGTCATTAAGTTAAGCCTCAAAGCCCCTCTCCCGGCGGGAGAGGGGTTAGGGAGAGGGTGAATGAAAACCAGCGTTTAACCGATCACAAACAGCGCCGATGACGCTTAACTTAATGGTATTGGCTATGATCCGGGGCGGCATCCCGCTCCCTATGGGCCGAATCGGAAATCGAGGAGTCACCGACCATGAATAAGACCCACCCCTCCTTCGAGTGCTGGCAGTGCAAACGTTGTTTCTGGAAGGTGATCGATTTGACAGGCGAGCCGGTGTTACTGCTCGAATGTCCCTATTGCGGCGCCGAATGCAATGGTCGACCTGGCCCCTTACAAGCGGCGAGTCACCACGGTGATGCGAGGCAAGGAAACCGGATCGGATGCAGTTCGCTACGAGATCCCCGATTGCGTTCCTACCTCCGAGCCCGGAGACGAAACACCCACCCGGGAGACTTAGTACCCAGTTTTCTCTCGTTCCCACGCGGCGCATGGGAACGAGAGAAAACGCAGGTATGTGGATCAACCGGAGCATTGACGTTATTCCAGTGCGCGGAATTATTCGAGCCTAGTGGGTTTGATTCCCTTGTATACCGAATGGTGGACACCGGCTTGAGTCTCTCCGCAACGCGGAGCTTCCACATTCCTACGCAGCGCGTGGGAACGAGAGAAAACGCAGGTATGTGGGTCAGTCGGAGCAAATGCTGAACCTAGGTGAAGCCCGCGTAGGGCGGGAAAGTACAGCGCATCCCGCCTTCAGCTGCTTGTCATCTATCCGGGTTTTCCTGTGCTCAATAGGCATCTTTGGGATTCATCCAGTCACCAGCTACCGGTAGCTGGTAGCTGGTAGCTGGTAGCCGATGAGCATACTCATATCTACGAGCTTTATCGGAACCGAGTGAATTGGTGGGCACAGCCCATCTACGGATTATATGCAAAAAAATATGCGGTGTTTGCCATGCCCATGAATTTCGCCGAGCAGGTCCTGATTCTCCGGCCTCCGGCCGACCTGCTCCAAAGCCAACCGGGACTCGGGCGGATGAGCCGGGAGCTCGCCCTACGCTATGCCCATCGGGAGCTGGTCACCGACGACAGGCTCCGGACCCTGGGCGAGGCTCTATAGCGGGCTCTGGATGCGGCCGCTGCGCTGGAACATGCACGGGCGGCGGTGGGCCTGGGGATCTTGCCTCTGGTGATCGAATCTTCCCAGCCGGAAGTGCTCCAGTTGCCCTCCCCACTTGGTCTTCCTGAGCGGCCATGGCCGCTTCCATCAGAACCCCTTGACCGATGAGCCAGACCGAGGGGAATTCGTCTTCGAGGCCAACACGGAGCATCCAACTCGGTCCCGGACACGGAGATCGTTGCTGCCTTTGTGGGCATGTCGGTCCAATGCCTGGTGTTCTCCGCCTGCGAGTCCGGTAAAGCGACCTCGGATGCCTTGAACAGCGGACTGGCCCGGCGGCTCAGCCTGCGCGGGTTGCCCCATGTGGTGGGCATGCGCGAGTCGGTGCTAGACCGGGCCGGCATCCAATTCGCCATGCCTTCTGTGATGTCCTGGCCCGGCGGGAGCGGGTGGATATGGCCCTCCAAGCAGCACGGGGGGCCATTACCCGGCCCTTGGAAGGGGACGTCTGGCGCCGCGACGCTGAAGACCCGAGCCTGGCCGGCCTCAGGCTGAGGCCAGTGGTGCCTGCCCATGCTGCTCAGCGCCGATCCGGGTCGGCCTCTGATCGATTGGGGGTTCGCCCCCGAGCCGCCAGTGGAACCTTCGGTCAACCAGTCCCTCGCCGGCATCACTCTACCGCCGCACTTCCTGGTCGGCGCAAGGAGCTGGGCGCCCTGGAAGGAGAACTGGGCACCGGCAAGCGGCGCCGGCTGCTTATCACCGGCCCCGGCGGTCAGGGCAAGACGGCCCTGGCCGGCAAGCTGGCCCAGACCCTCCGAGACGCCGGTTGGGAGATCCTGGCCTGGTCGGCCCGACCCGAGAATCCCTGGCAAGACTTCCGCTTCGAGTTGGAGCTTCTGTTCAATACCAAACGCTACGACCGCATGGAAAGACGGTGCCAGGACGAAACATGCCGGGCTAGGCTCCTGTTGCGCCTGCTGCTGGCCCAATTCGGCAACCGGGTATCTTATTCCTCGACAACCTGGAATCCCTCCAATGGCCCGACACCCTGGCGCTCGACACTAGCGAGCGCCGGTGCCACCCTCAGCGCCTGGATCACCGCCGCCCAAGGACTATGCGACCAAGGCTTGGTGCTGCTGGTCACCTCCCACTGGTGCCTGCCGGACTGGCCCGAAGCCGACCACTAGCAATTGGAACACGCCAGCTACGGCGACTTCTGCAGCAGGCCAGATCCCTGCGGCTACCTCCTGGCTTCTATCGCCGGCGGGAACGGCGGCGGCGAGCCTACCAAATATTGCACGGCAACTGGCGGGGGTTGGAATTCTTCGCCGCCGCGGTGGGCGACATGGATGTAGCGGACGAGGCAGCGTTCCTGGACCGGCTGGCCGAGACCCAGACCAATATGGCCATGGAAGCCGTCATTGATCACCGCACCCAGGACGAACGCATGCCGCTGGCCTGCCTGCCCGCCTACCAGACCCCGGTACCCATGGAGGGCATCATCAAGCTGGCCTTGGACCTACCGGATCCGGATCGGTTGCTTGAAAAACTGCTGGCTATGTCTCTGGTGGAGCAACGGGAGGCCCCGGATCTGCTTACCCGCGAGTACCAGTGCTTTCCTTTGGTAGCCGAGTGGCTGCGGAAAAACCACCTTGACACCCCAAGCGAAACGAGAGATCTTAACCGGACCCGGAGCCCCAATGGTTCAAGGTTATTGCTGACTACCAGGTTTATCTCTGCCGACGTGAGCGCCCCAACCTCGGCCAGGCGATAGCCGCCCACCAGGCATTGCAGCACGCCGGCGAACAGGCCGACGCCGACGTTGGGCCGTGGACCGAATTGTCGGAGCACTCCAAAAGGCCGGCCTCTATCTGCCGCTCTCAGGACCCGAACCTGCGTGCCGAGACCCTGAACCAGACCGGCAAGCAGCTGATTCATATCGGCGAATATCAGACGGCACTCGACTACCTGAAGCAATCCCTGGCAATCTGTCAGGAGATCGGCGACGCGGCCGGGCTCTGTACCAGTCTCTTCAACCTGGGCTATCTCTATCTACAGAACGACGAACCAGCGGAGGCAGTCAGGGCCTGGGTAACGGCCTATCGTCAGGCCCGTTCGATGGGCCTGAAAGAGATCATCAATGCTCTGGGCTCGCCGCTCAACTCGGGCTACCGGGGAGGTTGGATGCCTGGGAGGCACTGGCGCAACAGATGGATGCAGCGACCGGGGGTAACGACTCAACATCGGTTTGAGCCCAATGCCATTAAGTTAAGCGTTACCGAGCGGCAAAAAATGAGGGGAAACGACGAATCACGCGAATCCACGCGGATGGATTCGCAACAATTTGCGTGATTCGTCGTTCTCATTCGATGTCGGGGGTCGCAGGCTCACCCCCAGGATGGTTCTTAATCTATTTCCCTTGATTCTCAGCCAATTTTTCCCTGGAAATCCTGCCGGCTCGATGTTATCGGTAGCCCGTAGGGCGGGTCAGGCGCGTGCGCCAGGCGCCGCGATTGTCGCGGCAGTGGGCGCACCGTCACCCGCCGGATGGCGATCCGTAGGCCGGGTTAGGCCAGGGCGACGAAGGTGGCCGACATACGGCAAATGGCGCAAGCTTATCCGCCCTACACGGGCTATTCTTTTGGAACCTATATATTTAACTAGCCAAGTTTCCAATTGAACCTGCAGAAAATGGCTATCTCTATTCTAAGAAACAGGAGATATGATCATGTCTGCAGCCGGCATTCTCAGCACTTTTGAGTTTTTCAGTGCTTCCCAAACGAAGATGCCGCACGGCTCTACTTCGAAAAGCGTCGCTGGGGTAGTACGCTTCCCACCTGCGGGCATTGTGGCAGCATCGACATTCGTGAGTGTAAAGACCACAAACCC
>Ga0056120_1000092_pt1 | contig 17529 bp, 14 predicted proteins | sample WorMettaBAHAMAS2_FD_71121 | JGI IMG/M metagenome (GOLD analysis project Ga0056120, IMG submission 71121) | Marine gutless worms symbiont microbial communities from Max Planck institute for Marine Microbiology, Germany - Olavius tantulus BAHAMAS.2 ...
TCCATCGCATACCGGACGTGGTTTACCGTAATCTGCAGGTTGTCTGCCACCAGGAGCATATCGATCGTCTAAAGTCCGCGGCCATCGGTGGTGTGTCAAGGCGTAAATGGCCATCGCTCCAGAACCGCCATGGAGGCCGCCAGCGGTTGAAACGCAAACACTTCGACGGACACCACGCCGGTAAATCCGTCGATCAGGCCAAGCGCCCGTTTGAGATATCGCGGGTCCATCCGGTCCAGTCCGAGATGGTCCTTTTCCCCATGGACGCCATGCAGGTGCATAATGGCGATCCTGTCTTTAAATTTAGCATGGATGCGTTCAGCGTCAAAGCCATATCGGAACAGATGGCCGATATCGAGACACACGGATAAGTCGAACGTCTCAATCAGGTTTTGAATCCATTCGAACGGATACCACAGGTTCTCTACTACAATACCGGTCAGGTTGCCCCGCCATTGTTGAATCGCCTCCAGGCTTTCGAAACACCGGTCTGTCCAGCGGCGGTGGGCGCCCGGATCCCCCAGGGAGGGGTCCAGATTCAGGTGAAGACAGGCGGAGGACAGAGACAGCGGCTCAGCCCGTTCAAAGACGGTTTTGATAGTTTCCACCGACCGGGATCGCCGGAGACGTTGTGCATCGCCAAGGGCGATATCCAGGGGCAGATGAAGGTTCAACGTGAGTTCTGTTTCCGCGGCGACCCGGGCTATCGCTCTGATCTCTTCGGCATTGGGCAGGTGCCGGCTCTCGAACCACAGGAGCTCGATTTCGTCGAAAAACGGGGCCAGTCGCTGTACGTTTGGAAGGATCGCCGCCGGATAAATATAGGATGTCGTGCAGATGGGGAAGGGAAAGGCCCGCTTGTAGGATTTTGGCAATACGGGATCGGTCATCGTCGGTTTCCCCGTCCGGGTGCACCCCGCTTCCGTATCAGGTCCAGTCGGCCGCAGGGTGTTGGCAGTTCGACCATGACACGTCGCCCCGACCGGGCATGGGGCACGGCGATACCGTCGCTGTCTTGAATCCTGATGACCGTCACAGGGCGGACCGGGCGTCCGGGGGAGAGGATTTCCACCCGATCCCCGACGCTGAAGGTATTCCTCACGTCCACCCTCACACGGCCATCGGAAGCCGCGTGTTCCACTTTTCCCACCAGGCGGGGCGGTTCTACCCTTCCCGGCGGCTAGGGGATCTGGAGCCGTTTCCTCCGGCGCCCCAAAGAAAAATCCGGTGCAATACCCTCTCGGTCCGATGTCGGCAAGCAGGTCCCGCCACTCCTGCCTGACGGCAAAGCCTTCGGGATTCTCATAGAAGGCGTCGATGGCTTCCCGGTATACCTTCACCACGGTGGCCGCATAATGGATACCCTTACATACGGCCTTCGATTTTCGGTGAGTGGACGTCGGCTCCGATCAGGTCCGGCAGATATTCCAGCATGCACAGATCTTTTGAGTGAAAAATGTAGGTTCCCCCGCTATCTTCCCGAATGGGCTGATACTGCCCGGGTCGGGTTTCTTCCACCACAGCGTATTTCCAACGGCATGGATAGCAGCACCGACCCTGGTTACTGTCCCGACCCGCCATGAAATTGCTCAGCAAACATCGACCGCTGTAGGCGATGCACATGGCACCGTGAACAAACACCTCAATCTCAAGGCCTGTTTCCCGAGCCAGGGTGCGGATCTCCTCCAGGTTGAGTTCTCGCGCCACATTGATTCGCCGCACCCCGTTGTTCCGCCAAAAGCGGGCGGCGGCAAGGTTCGTAGTGTTGGTTTGCGTGCTCAGATGCAAGGGCAAGCCGGGGGCGGATGTTCGAGCCAGGTCCAGGATTCCCGGATCGGCAACAATCACTCCATCCGGACCGATTTGTTCGAGATATACTAGAAAATCTTTAATTTCAGAGAGTTGAGAGTTCCGGGGGAAGATGTTGCACGCCACGTACACTTTGACGCCGTGGCGATGGGCCAATCCAATGGCGGCTTTCAACTCCGGGGTATCGAAGTTACTGGAATATTGTCGAAGACTGAACGCCTTTCCCCCCAAGTATACGGTATCCGCCCCGTAATGGATCGCCATTTATAGCTTTTCGGTGTTGCCGGCCGGGGCCAGGAGTTCAATTTTGGGATGCGGGTTCATGGTTCAGGTCTGTTGAAGGCATATTTTCCTGGCCGGGTCAACCACCGGAACAGAGAAGCCAGGGATGTGGTTCACTCATCCGGATAGATTCTGGCAATGGTTTCATCCAGGCTGTCGAACCATGGGCGTTGGGTGATGCCGAATCGCTGCCGAATGCGTTCACAGGAAAGTACCGAATAAGCAGGCCTTGGGGCAGGTGCGCCAAAGGATGCTGTCGAAATCGGGACCACGCGGTTCACCGCCAAGTCCACATGCTTTCTGGCCCGCTCAAAAATGGCTTCCGAGAAGTCGAACCAGGTTGTTTCACCTTTGCCGCAATAATGGTAAGCTCCCCAATCGGAAACATCTCCACTGTCAATCCGGTTTGCCACGGAAATCAGGGCTGCGGCGAGATCCGCCGCGCTGGTGGGGCATCCACGCTGATCGGCGACGACCTTGATTTCTTCCTGCTCAGCGCCCAGCCGCAACATCGTCTTCACAAAATTGTCACCGTAAACACCATACAGCCAGGATGTCCGGATGATGATGTGCCGGTCCAGGAACTGTCGAACAGCGATTTCCCCCTTGGCTTTGCTGATGCCGTATACGCCGATGGGGGACAGGGGATCGTCCTCCGCATAGGGGGTATTCCGGGTACCGTCGAATACATAATCCGTCGATACTTGGATCATGGGAATTCCGGCCGCCTCACATGCCTCTGCCAGATGCTTCGGACCGTGGGCATTGACCTGAAAGGCGATGTCGGCGTCCTCCTCGGCCTTGTCGACGGCGGTGTAGGCCGCCGCATTGATCACCAGGGTCGGCCCATGTTCCGCGACAACATGGCGGACATGATCGGGCCGGCCGATGTCGATGTCAGGCAGGTCCGTTGCGTCGATATGGATCCCGCGGGTGCGGCTTTGTTGCACCAGCTCACAGCCAAGCTGACCTTTGGCTCCAGTCAGCAGTATTCTCATTGGGCGACCCCGACTCGAGGCAGCTGGTGTTCCTCAATATCCTGAAGCAGCGGTAAAGATCTGTCCTTTTCGGAAAGAACCGGGGCAGAGACAGGCCAATCTATGGCAATCTCCGGATCCGACCAGAGGATGCCACCCTCATCCTCCGGGGCATAAAAATCGGTACATTTGTACATGAACACGGCCTCGTCGCTCAGGACGCAGAATCCATGAGCGAATCCCTCGGGAATATACAGCTGGTGGCCATTGTCTCCGGTTAACCGCTGTCCCACCCATTGTCCGAATGTGGAAGAGCCCGGACGGATGTCTACGGCCACATCGAAAATCTCTCCGGAAATGGCCTGAACCAGTTTGGCCTGGGGTTGCTGTATCTGGTAGTGGAGTCCACGGAGCGAGCCACGGCCGGACTGTGACAGGTTGTCCTGGACGAATTTGCGGTCGATGCCCAGTTCGCGGTAACGACGATCATGGAAGGTTTCCATGAAACACCCCCGCCGATCTCGATAAATATCGGGTTTGATGAGCAGCACTCCGGCCACCGCAGTTGGAATTACATCCATGGCCCAGTCTCCATGTTCAGCACATCCATTAGATATTGACAATACGTATTGGTGTTCATCTCCACCGCCAGGGTTTCCAGTTGGGCCGCGTCTATATAACCCAATCGATAGGCGATTTCCTCGACACAGGCGACCTTCAACCCTTGTCGATTTTCGATGGCTTCAATAAAATTCGAGGCCTGCATGAGGGTTTCATGGGTGCCGGTGTCAAGCCATGCGATGCCTCTGCCGAGGCGTTCCACCTGCAGCTTGCCCATGGCCAGGTAGGCATTGTTGACATCGGTGATTTCCAGTTCTCCCCTGGCTGAAGGCTTCAAATTGGCGGCGATGTCGCAGACCTGGTTGTCATAAAAATAGAGCCCGGTCACCGCATAATTGGATTTTGGGTGGGCCGGCTTTTCCTCAATTCCCAACACCTTGCCGGATGGGTCAAAGTCCACCACCCCATACCGCTGGGGATTCTTGACCCAGTATCCGAACACCGTGGCCCCCTCCTCGCGGTGCCGGGCCTGATGCAATTGTCCGGACAGCCCATGACCGTAAAACACGTTGTCGCCAAGAATCATGCTAATCCGTCCATCACCGATAAATTCTTTGCCGATGATAAATGCCTGTGCCAGGCCTTCCGGTCTGGGTTGTTCGGCGTAGGACAAGGTGATTCCCCATTGCCGACCGTCCTTCAACATTTTTTGAAACAGGGGGAGGTCGTGGGGGGTCGAAATCAACAGAATCTCTCGGATACCGGCAAGCAGCATCACGGAAAGAGGGTAATAGATCATCGGTTTGTCATAGATGGGCAGGAGTTGTTTGCTGATGACCCGTGTGATGGGATAGAGTCGTGTTCCGGAGCCACCGGCCAGAATAATTCCTTTCATGAACCTCCTTTTCTGCTACCCAGAAACGTGACACATGGTGTTTTTCTATGGGGGTTTCGGATGGATGTCAATACACTGAATATACAACGAATGTTCTTATTTTGGAATCAGAATAAGAGCGACCCGGGTTAGCCTTTGGGCTCCGGAGTCGGCTGCACCCACCGATTGCGGCTACCGTCATAGAACCATTTGTCGGGGAAACCCCGCCGGGTGACGAACGATGGACTTTCGGCCCAGGAAATGAGCTCTTCGTAGGCGTGAACCACGTTCCGAAACGCAGCATTGTTGCCGCCCTTGTCCGGGTGGTGGATCATGGCCTGGGCCCGAAAGGCTTTTTTTATCCGTTTATGGACTTCTTTCAATTCCAGATCCCCCCTGCCAAGGCGGAGTCGAATCAATGCCTTGCCCCTGACCGAAGGCATCCGGGTTTCCACTGGGTTGATGTTTTCCACCCCTTTTCCTCCGCGTCTGGCACGATTGAGCACGTGCATATTCGCCAGATACTTTTTGTTCGTTCGCCGGCGCTCCGCCCACCAGGCATTCCCAAGGGTGTCGGACATTCGGCAGAAATCCTGGGCCGGTGGGGACTTTTTCGTGCGTGGATAGATAAAACTGAAAATTTCCGAGGCGTTGTAGGGCAGGACATCCATGACAATCACGGCATCCGTGAAATAAAAGGATGCGTACCGGGTGTTTAACGCTCTGAGTAGACCGGTGCGTGCATTGAGTTTCCGACGAAGCGTCTGCCGGCATTCAACGCCGCAATATCTGCGACGGGTTCCGGCCAGAGAAACCCCGCAAGACATGCAGCGACGATGTTTGTCGGAAGAGAATCTGGCCAGGTATGTGGGAGACGTGGTCGCCATAATCGGATTGTCACTGACGTCGTCGGTCGTGTCGCAGGGCCGCCTGGGTCGTCGTGTGCTGAGAAGGGTCACACAGACAGCCGGGTATTGGCGGTATGTGGTCCCTTACGTCGTTCCGTTCTTAACAGATGCCGAATAGGGAATGGCGTGAATATTTCACCGGCTGCCACTTCGCTGATCTTGATATTGTACGCAAGCTTAGAGGATCGGTCAAATAAAACGCTATCTGCGGCCCTTCCCCCTCGTCGTGATGCGGGCCGGGTCGGAAACCCGGTCATGGGTGGACCGGGTCCGGCCAATGGAACTGAGTAATTGACAGATTGTTTTGATTTCAGGTATTTATGTAAACAGGTGAGGGCATTCACCGGATGGAGGCGTTCATGGAGATCAAAAAAAGCCTGTTGGCCGTCGATGGCTCCGTGCATTCTATGAAAGCGGCTGAATACGCCGTGGACGTCAGTCAATTGATCCAAGGTGAGATTCTGCTACTGCACTGTCACCGGCCGTTTCCAATCTCCCCCGGCGAACCCTATTTTGAAATGGCGGCAGCGGGGATCCAGGATAACGCCCATCGTATTCTGGATCCGTTTATTGCCCTTCTGAACCAAAGCGGTGTGCCATTTAGCGAGGAGATCAAGGAGGGACGCGCCGGCGATGTCATCTCAAAGGTTGCCGACATCGAAGGGTGCGATGTGATCGTGATGGGATCCCGAGGGCGATCCGAATTGAAAGGGCTGGTCTTGGGCAGCGTCACCCACCGGGTGTTGCGCACGGCGCCGTGTCCGGTATTGGTCATCCGATAACCGGGGGGTGACCGGCGATCCGACATCAGGGACCCGTCGGCGTTCCAAGTGTTCGGTTATGCCGGTAGCGCGTCCTTAGAGAGCTGCTCCCGACTACGTCCGGATTGGCTGAGAAAGATGCCGGCGAAAATGGCGAGGGATGCGATATACTGGGGTCCGGTGAATCGTTCGCCGAGGATCAGCCAGCCCAGAAAAACCGTGAATACCGGGATCAGGTTGACAAAGGCCGATGCCTGACTGACGGGAAGCCGGCTCACCCCGAAGTTGTAGAGCCCGTAGGCACCCATGGTGACGGCCGTGCCAAGATACAGTACTGCCCCGACCGAGACCGGATGGAACTGGGTCGGCAGCGTAGTGGATGGTAAATACAGAAAGGGGAAGAAAAACAGGGACCCGATAAAGGCCTGAACCGCCGTCAGAAAAAAGGGAGAGTAGTCACAGGTCAGCCGTTTGAGGGTGATGATATAGCCAGTTGCGGCCACCATCGCAAGGAACTCGAGGAAGTTCCCCAACGGCGGATTGGGCGCGGTCTCACTGGGTTCGCCGCTGATACTCAACCACACGGCACCGGCGATGGCCAACATGAAGCCGGCCATTGTTTTGCCGGTGATATGCTCTTTCAGGAAGAAGCGGGCCGAAACGGCGACTATAAGTGGCAGCATGGCGGTGATCATTCCGGCTTGGGAGGCCGTTGTGTTCTGAAGTGCCTTTGCCTCAAACAGAAAATAGAGGCAGGGTTCGCATAACGCCATGAACAGAAAATACTTCAGATCTCCACGGGCTGGAAGCACAGGGCGGTATTTCAACACAAAAGGCAAAAAGCATACCGATGCCAGTGCCATTCTGGCAAAAATAACAAACATCGGATCATACTGCTGGAAGGCCAGTTTCAAAGCGATAAATGAACTTCCCCAGAGAAACATGGCCGTCGTGAGGCTGAATATGGCAACTAGGTCAACGCGCATCGGCTCTCCTTGGCCGTTCCACGAAATAGGTCCGAGAGATGTGCGGGGTACATAGCATAAAATCTATCTCTGACAAATGGCAAAGTAGGCGGTATCGTCGTTGTCTGAAGCGGCTACCTGCAGAGACGGGGACATCGGATCGGCTGGATAGTGACGGAACGGTACTCGGATAACCGAGATATCTTCCTGGAAACCGATTTTATCTGGAGTCAACCACGAAACCCATGGACCGTTCAATTCGACAACACCGGCGAAACGGCTGGATATTCCTGTTTGCCGTCTTTGGCACCCTCATCGTGGTCACGGGTGTATTTGACTACTGGGATCTGGACCGTCGGATCAGCAGCATCTTCTACACGGATTCGGCCGGGTGGTTTCTGAACGGGAAACCCCCGTGGAGTTGGCTCTACCACTACGGTACCATCCCCGGCGTGGTGCTAACCGCGGGTTCTCTTGTGTTGCTGGTGGCCGGTGTCGTCCGACCGCGATACCGGCCATGGCGTCGTTACGCCCTGCTGGTTTTTCTAACGGCGTTGATTGGAGGGGGCCTGATCGTCAACTCGGTGCTGAAACCGTTTTGGGGAAGGCCCCGGCCCGGTCAGGTGACGGAATTTGGGGGGCAATGGGAGTACCGATCACCGCTCCAGCCAGGGGTTCCCGGAAAGGGTCAATCCTTCCCGTGCGGTCATTGCACCATGGGCTATATCTTTGTGACCCTATTTTTTCTTCGCCGGCATTCTCCCAGGCTCGCTTATCTCGGAGGCGCTTTCGGCATCCTATACGGTGTTCTGGTCAGTGTGGGTCGCGTGGTTGAAGGGGGCCATTTTCCAACCGACACGGTGTGGTCGTTGGGAATCATTTTACTGGTTGCCGGAGTCTCTTACTACTTCATTCTTAAGATACCGGATTCCGACCATCGGCCGGATCGCCCCTTGTCGCCGGCGCGACGTCGGCTGCTTCTCTATGGCCTGCCGGTGATTCTGGCCCTGCTCTCCGCGGCTTTTTTTACTCGCCGGCCCTTCTACGAAACCTATGTTCGAACCTTTCCCATATCTCCGTCCACCCGGATCCTAGAGGTCGTGACGAATGCATCTCCGGACCGGTTTCTGGTCTTGTATCGGCCGGGCAGCAGCGGGCGGATTCGGGTTGATGCGTCCGGCTTCGGATGGGCCACCGCTTCCCATGGACTGCTCGTTGAGGAGGACACGTCATCTTCGGCGAAACGGATTGTGTTGACGGTTCAGCCCAAAGGATATTTTTCGGAGATCACCCATCAGATCGAAGTAGACCTGCCGGAGGCTGTCCGGGATTCGGTGACGGTTGAACTAAAGAAGATCCCGTGATGGGATGGGGACGGGTGTGGGGCCCCGGTAACCCATCCGGCGATGGAACGTGATGAAATCACCGGGTGTCCTGCAGTCGGGAACCGGAGAGACCGGTGTTCAGGCTAGGGCGCCATGGGTTTTGTTCGACCCTTCCGCGCCAACACCAAAAGGCATGCCAACGATGCAACGACCAATATCACACCGCCAAGGACCCACACCAATTCGCGGTGTTCTTTGACGTGGGGAACGCTAACCAGTTCGAAGCCATACATCACCGCACAACCCCGATGAGGGTGCCCAGCAGGCATCCCAGAAACAGTTTGGATCGGCGTGGCATCATGAATTTTCCTCAGGTATTGTGTCTCGGATGTGTCGCTACCTGTTTCTCACATCTCGGTCGGTTGTTGAACTCAAAGGCGCCTCGCTGCCTGCTGGAGGGAAGTGGAAATCTCGCCAAGGGTCGCCCCATGGACAGACCATGTTGTGTTTCTCCCGTTGAGCGAAGTCGTCGCGTTTCATTACATCACTGCACGATTTTGTAACAGGTCAGACCTTTCTATCATGAAACGCCCCATGCGTCTACGATGGGATCGAAAAACGTATCTTCTTTTTGAGTTTATGGGTGTGTTTATCGGCCTGCCCGGCCTCTACGCCACCGGATGGATCCGTATTTACTCGATTCCACTGCTCATTCTGTTTTCTTTGCTATGCCTTTTCGTCCTGGTCCGGGACCCCGGGTTCGATAATCGGCGGCTGATACGGATGGGGGCGTGGAGAAAACTGGCAAGACCGATGCTGATCCGTCTCCTGGTCGGGTGTTCCCTCATGGGTGTCGGGACCGTGGTGTTCACACCGGAACTGCTGTTCGGTTTCCCCAAACGCCATCCATTCGTGTATCTGCTCTTTTTGGGATTGTATCCTCTTCTTTCTGTCTATCCCCAAGGGGTGACCCACCGGGCCTTTCTCTTGTACCGATACCGCCCACTTTTTCCGGGATATTGGAGCGGCATCTTTGTTAGTGCGGCGGCGTTTTCATTCATGCATATCGCATTTCAGAATCCCATCGCTGTGGTGCTCACCTTTATCGGGGGGATTCTGTTTGCAAAGACCTACCTGGACTCCGGATCGTTGGCGCTGTCGGTGATGGAACATGCCCTATACGGCATTTTTGTATTTACCATTGGGCTGGGTCGTTATTTGTATCTGGGGATGCTCGGTTAAGCCTCGACAGACCGGGGCCGTATCCTGGTCAATCTGGATGTGCCCGGGTTGGGGCGAGTCATTCCCACCCATCCATCCCCAGGAGGAGTGTTCGGGACCCGGTAGACGATGACGAATTCCTCAAATTATGGTAGTAATGACAACCGTCATTCGGCAACAATCATAACCTAAGCGGCAGGAGCCGGTAGATGAATGTTCTCGTTGTGGATAACGACCCTGTATTTTTAAAGTTCGCCGCGCAAGTGCTCAAAAAAGAAGGCTACAACGTCGTTACAACCGAGGATGGTCTCGGGGCCTTGGATACCCTGAAAACCTTTCCCGCCGATGTGGTGTTTATCGACTACGTGATGCCCAACATCGACGGAAAGACGTTATATCAGATTCTTAGGCATGACGAACGGTATGAATTCCTCTTTATTGTCATGCTTTCGGCCATTGCGGCCGAAGAATGGGTTAATTTCAGCCGGATCGGGGCGGACGCGTGTATCGCCAAAGCGCCGTTGAACCAAATGAAAGATTTTTTACTGGATACGCTGCGCGATCCCCAGGCCGCAGCCCAGTATTGTGCCGCCGGCAATATTATTGGGTTGGACGCCGTGGTTCCCCGGGGGATCACCCAGGAACTGCTCGCTTCCAAAAGGCATTTTCATCTGTTGCTCGCCAAAATGGAGGAAGGTATTCTCGAAGTCAGCACGAACCGACGCATTGTCTTCTGCAATCCGGCGGCATTGGCGCTGATCGGTACCATCGAGCAATACCTTCTGGGGCGCCCCTTTCTGGACATTTTAAAAAAAGGCGATCAAACGCGGGTTGCCGAGCTCATGACCAAAGCGGCGGCCTCCGGCGAATCGGTGAGCACGGACGTGCCGATCACTGTCAACGACCACATTCTCAACCTTACGCGGGTGCCCCTGGAAACCAATGCGGAGCATGCATTGGTCATTTTGGGGAACATCACCCGGCACATGAAGATTGAAGCCGAACTGACCGAGGCCAACGCATTTTTAAACAGCCTCCTGGACAGCTCGTATTCGGTATCGATCATATCCACGGACCTTGAGGGTAATATTCTGTTCTGGAACCGAGGGGCGACCAACATCCATGGCTACTCGGCCACGGAGGTGGTCGGCAACAAATCCGTGGACATCCTCTATCCCAGCCAGGCCGAAAGAGATCAGGTGTCCGCTGTGGTCAAAGAGATACTGGAAGGACAGGGCACCCAGACCTATGAAACCCGGCAATTGACCAAGGATGGTCGGTTGATCTGGATGAAGCTCCATCTGACCCCACGCTTCGATACCGAAGGCAATGTTGTCGGCATCATCGGCATTGGCGAAGATATCACCGAGAGCAAAGCGGTGTATGACCACCTCCAGATCAGTGAAGAACGCTATCGGAGAGGGCCGCGGTTTCGGCGTCGGCATTGTTATCGCCAGGGAAGGCCGCCTGGTGTTCGCCAACCAGACCATCGGTTCCTTTTTCGGCCTTTCCTCAGAGGAATTGCTGGCGCATCCGAACCCGTTTGATTTTGTCCATCCGGAAGACAGGGATTTGGTCATCGATCGTCATTTCAGGCGATTGCGAGGCGAGGACGTTCCGGAAAAATATACGTTTCGTGTGATCGATAATCAGGCGGTGGTCCATTGGGTCGCCGTAAACAGTGTGCGGATCGATTGGCACGGAAAACCGGCGACCCTCAATTTCTTTTCGGACATGACCGATCAGACACGGATGGAAGCCGAAAAGGAACAGCTCCAGGCGCAACTGCAACAGGCCCAGCGCCTGGAAGCCCTCGGCACGCTGGCCGGCGGCGTCGCCCATGATGTGAACAATCTGCTCATGGGGATTCAGGGGCACTCGTCCCTGGCCCTGATGAATACCCCCGCCGACGATCCCAATTACGCCCATCTCCAGGCCATTGAGAAATTTGTCAGAAGCGGCGCCCGACTGACGAACCAACTGCTGGGACTTGCCCGGAGCGGCAAGTATGACGCGGCGGCCACCGATATGAACGCCGTCCTTTCAAAAGTAGCGGACATGTTCGGAAGGACACGAAAACAACTGACCATTAGGATCGACCTTACGGAAGACTTATGGCCCGTGGAGGTCGATCAATCGCAATTCGAGCAAGTATTGATGAATATGTTTGTCAACGCATGGCAGGCCATGGCCGGTACCGGCACCCTATCCCTGAAAACCGAAAATGTGCGTCTTCCAAACAAGGCGGCCAAACCGTTGAATCTGGCGGCCGGCAACTATGTGACGATTCCATATCCGATACGGGCATGGGAATGGACGAGAAAACCCAAGAGAAGATCTTCGATCCGTTTTTCACCACCAAGGATCGGGGAAAGGAGCGCGGGACCGGGCTGGGGCTTGCTTCCGCCTATGGCGTCGTCAAAAACCATGCCGGTGCCATTCACGTTCACAGCGAAATGAAGCAAGGCACCACATTTACCATCTACTTGCCGGGCCTCGATGCCGGTACCGAAATTTCCGGTTCCACGGAAAAGGCCATGGCCATGGGAACGGAGACGATTTTGCTGATTGATGACGAAGAGATGATCCTCGAGGTCACGTCGGCCATTCTGGCCGATTTAGGATATCGGGTCCGGGTCGCCAACCGGGGTCAAGAGGCCCTGGACGTGTTTGCCAAAGAGATGTCCGAGATCGATCTGATCATCCTGGATCTGATCATGCCGGATATGTCCGGCGGGGAAGTGCTGGATCGGTTAAAGGCGCTTCATCCCGACTGCAAGGTCCTCCTGACCAGCGGATATAATCTGGAAGGGGACACCCAGGAGATACTTGACCGGGGCTGCAACGGATTCCTACAGAAACCCTTCACGGTGGAGGACCTGTCGAGGACGATACGGGACATCATCGATGAATGAGGAACAGGCGGTGCATGTCCATGACGCTAACATGATTTTAAATTGACCCGCCGCGTTTTCGGTATTATATACATCCAGTTAGCAATAATTCAGTCATTACATGACGATTCTTTAGAGCCATTGTGACACCGTCTTGTTTAACCGTCATCCGGACGTTCTACCCATCCAACCCCTGACATATAGAATTGGCGTAGTTATCATTGGAATTGATTTGTCAGCGCAGATACCTTTGGTTTTGGCAGATTGGTAATGTATGGAACGCATCCAGCATGGGATGAGACATGTGTGGGGTGCCAAGTATCGAGGTTTTGGAAAACAACAACCATATTGAATCTTGAAAGGGGGCAGATCATGATTTTTCGCAAACGAGCGACCTTACTCACACTGGCGTTATCCCTCGTCTTCATCGGGGCATCTGTGATGACCGCCCAGGCCGCCGGTGTCGTCACCCGCGACATCATTGAAAAAGAGATCCTAACGGAAGTCGATTTTATCCGAACGGCAGACAACTTCGTCATTCTGTTTGATTCGTCCAGTTCCACAAACAACACGCTGGAAGGCACCAGCATGACCCGAATTCAGGCCGCCAAACAGCTGCTCATCGACCGGAACCAGCTTCTGCCGGATCTGGGCTTTAACGCCGGGGTTTATACCTACACACCCTGGAAAGCTTACTATGGGATGCAACGATATGACCGGGATCAGATGGATCAGGCCCTCAACGCCCTTCCGGATCGGGGCAGCGGACCGGGTCGACATCAGGCCGGTTTGAGCAACCTGCGGAGCGTGCTGGCCGGCCTGAATGGCAGAACAGCCGTGTTTCTGTTCACCGACGGCCAATCCCAGCGTGTATTCGGCCCCAGAAGCGCCAGGCAGATTGCTCAAAGCATCGCCAAAGAACATGACGTCTGTTTTTACGTGGTCAGCGCCGCTGTGGATCGAACGGAACGCCAGATTGTGAGGGCCGTCAGCCAAATCAATGCCTGCTCCCGGGTCGTTCCGTTAAGAGCCTATTACACCCGCCCGGAATTTACTGCCGGCGCGCTGTTTACCGTCAAGGTAACCTCTTATGTGAAGCTCACACCGGCCAGTAAAATCGTCGGATTTGAGATGACCGACGTTCTCTTTGCCTTTAACAAGGTCTATATCCGGGACGCCTTCAAAGATGATATGGGCAAACTGGCCCAGTTTCTCCAGGAAAACCCCCAGGCCTACGTGGTGGTCAGCGGCCACACCGACAACATCGGGTCCGAGGAGGTCAATATGATTGTCGCCAAGGGCCGTGCCCTCACCGTGGCCAGCAACAGCAATGAGATGGGTCGGCAGTTGAACCGAAGGGTGGAGATCGCCGTGGGGGGTATGGAATAGCGTTCGTACCGCTCTGATTGCCGACACACCTGACCACTAGGTGTTATCGGACCAGCATAAAAAGCGCCGGATGGTTCGCCGTCCGGCGCTTTTTGCATATGGTGCCCCCGGCAGGGATCGAACCTGCGGCACCCGGATTAGGAATCCGGTGCTCTATCCACTGAGCTACGGGGGCAATTGATGGGTACTGGGTATTCGGTATTGGGTACTGGGTATTGGATATTGGGTATTCGCAATTCGCTATTGGGTATCAGATATTAAAAAAATGGAAAAGTGGAGAATGATCAGGTTGATATTCTGGAAAATAACTACGACCCTTTTTAAAGGCGATGGGGTTCGCCAAATAACTAATACCGAATACCCAATACCTATTCTATGTAGAGTGTTTGCCCGGGATAAATCCGGCTGCGGGGGGTCAACTGATTGATTTCCAGAAATTTTTTGAGGGTCAGATTGTGTCTCAGGGCGATGGTATACGGGCTGTCGCCGCTGCGGACCGTATAGGTCCGGGCCCCTTCTTTGGGTTTGGCCGTGACCGGAGGTTGGTATCCGGGGATGCTCAGTTCCTGGCCGATAGGCAGAGAGGTGCTGCGAAGATTGTTTTCGGCCTGGATGGCATGGATGGAGGTTCCATAACGGCGGGCGATGATCCACAACGACTCACCGCTCCGGACCACATGGACGCTCGGACGGGTTCGAGGTTTGCTCGCTTTGGTTTTGGCCGGGTAGACACGCGTGCCTTTCTGGGGGATTTTCAGTCTCTGGCCGGCCCGGATGAAGTCCCTTCGGCGGATGTTGTTGGCGACCTGAATACTGCGAACACTGGTGCGATAGCGTTCGGCGATGGTGGACAGGGTCTCCCCCGGCCGCACCCGATGGTAGACAAATGCCCGTTGCGGCGGTGTGCTGATCGGTATCTCGCCGAGTTTGGCCAATAGCTGGGCGGAAAATCCACTGGGTACGTTTAGCTCATAATTCTCGGGGGGCAGCACCCCGTACCGAAGCTCCGGATTCATGGCCCGCAATTTTTTTTCAGAAACCCCCAGCGCCTTGGCCACATGTTTGAGATGCATCCTTATAGATACGGTGACCGTCTCAAAGGCGAGCGGTTCCCAGAGCGGCAACTCCGTCAGTCCATATTTTTCAGGATGGTTCACGATGTGCAGGGTGGCTAAAAATCGGGGCACATACCGTGCCGTTTCCAGAGGCAGCCGCTCGTATAGATCCCAGAAATTGTCCAAGTAGTTGGTGTTTTGATCGCGGATCACGCGCAGGACACGGCCTTCTCCACTGTTGTAGGCCGCAAGCACCGTTGTCCAGTCGCCAAACATCTGATGCAGTTCCTTGAGGTATTCGATGGCCGCCCGGGTGGCCTTTTCCGGATCGAGCCGTTCATCGATGTACATGTCCCGCTTCAACCCGAATTTGTAGCCGGTGGACGGGATAAACTGCCAGAGGCCCAAGGCTCTGGCTTTGGACAGCGCCCTGACTTTGTATCCGCTTTCGATCAGTGGAAGCCACGACAACTCTTCGGGAAGCCCGGCCGCCTTAAGCTCCGCTACGATATACGGACGATAGCGGCCGGCGCGTTGGTAGGATTGGGCAAAGAACTTTTTCTCAGGCCCCTTGGTGAATCGCTTGATTTCCGCCTTGACGTGTCGGTTGATTTCCACCGGGATCTCATCGTGGGTCCCGTTGACGACAAGATTGCGCGAGGCATAAATTTCAAGGATCCGCTTGGAGATGGTAAACCGCAGATCTTCCTTTTGTTGCAAGAGCGCCGGGTTGTCAAAGGTTTCCACCTTTAGAACCACCGAATACGCCTGGTCCAAGGCTTCCAGCGCGTTTTCCAGTTCGCCGTTCTCCCAGAAATCCCGTGCGATCTGGATGTAGTCCAGGGCTTCGTCAATATAGGATTGAACTTTTTTACCGGAATCCTCTACTGGGGGCGAAGCTAAGGTTATCGGGTCCTGAAGCGCCCAATCGTCCGAGTAAAGGGTACCCTCTGAGTCGGGCAGTGCGGCGACAGATTTGTCGCCCACAGACGTCATTTCTGTTTCCGGAAACCCGGGATTTTGGCCTTCCGGCGCCGCTGCATTCAACCGGCCCGATTCCGCAGAGACGGATGGCGAATTGGCCGATCGCTGGGACGTCTGCACGCAGCCGCCGGCAAGACAGAGGAGCGGGAGTAGAACTGCACAAAGAAGGGGTATTCGCGTTATTTGTTTCATCCAGTATCTTGTGGGTAGTCCGAATTGATCAAGCAGTCGATATCCTAAAATCCGGCTTGTTGTCAAGTTGAGACCGGGATTTCGGTGGTCTAATGCCAGCGCTCACGGCCGGCCTCCGTCACTGTTGACCGGCTAACATGCAGATTTCGGGCCGTTTATGCGATCAGACTGAAAAAATATTGAAATACCATCCAATTCAAGATATTCGCTCTTGGTGCTTGGTATTGGGTATTGGGTATTGGGTACTTGGTGTTTGTGATTTGGTATTCGGTATTCCTTGGCGGCCACCGTTTGGGCGGGTTGCCATCTAAAGGTGTTTTCCCATCACGATTATCCCCTTTTCGATATCCATTGTTGCGTTCAAAATGGCGCGCGGGTGTCCCGAGCGACACTCTGATCCTAAAAAAGTACGGACAAGGCGGATGGGGTGCCGGGAGACGGCGAAAAGGAATGAAAATCGGAGTTTTTGAGAAGGATAAAAAAATATTTGACAATAATCCAAAACCATCATGGATTTTTTAGGTTGTGGTTTCGGTGGTGGCCGACTAAATATTGGGGTTTGTTCAGGCGGCGTACTTTCTTTGACATGTTTCAGAACGACAGTTCTTAGATGATTATGGGCCAGCGTAGCTCAGTTGGTAGAGCTACTGATTTGTAATCAGTGGGTCGGGGGTTCGAGTCCCTTCGCTGGCTCCACGGTAGAGGTTTGGGATGCAGGGATACGGTTTGCAGGCTGACCGGGCTCTGTTCCATTTTCATGCGGTGGGGTTCCCGAGTGGCCAAAGGGAACAGACTGTAAATCTGTCGGCGATGCCTTCGGAGGTTCGAATCCTCCCCCCACCACCAGCCCTGAAGTAAGTCCCTGTAGGAGATCCCGAGGTAGGATCGTATTTGTACTACATGGCTACCTGCATGCGTCTTACGATAACACACAGGAGAACGGATATTTCCGTTTGCCCCCGTCCCGGCGGCACAAGGAAATGAAGGAAAACACGCGGGAGTAGCTCAGTTGGTAGAGCTTCAGCCTTCCAAGCTGAATGTCGCGAGTTCGAGTCTCGTCTCCCGCTCCAATTCCTACTAGTATGGAACGCCGGTGCCGGTGCCGGTACCGGTCAAGGACGGGAGATCACGGCGTAATTTGCCCACGTAGCTCAGTCGGTAGAGCGCTTCCTTGGTAAGGAAGAGGTTCACCGGTTCGATTCCGGTCGTGGGCTCCACCACTTTAAATTGTCTGCGCCGATAGACCTGACCGCAGGCGCAGAGAACACGTTTTTTTCCGAGCACTTCGGAATTAGCCAAACAGGAAAATCACGGGAGGGTGAGACAATGGCG
>Ga0056120_1000093_pt1 | contig 17455 bp, 13 predicted proteins | sample WorMettaBAHAMAS2_FD_71121 | JGI IMG/M metagenome (GOLD analysis project Ga0056120, IMG submission 71121) | Marine gutless worms symbiont microbial communities from Max Planck institute for Marine Microbiology, Germany - Olavius tantulus BAHAMAS.2 ...
CAAAACGCAACGTCTGATGCATAGGCCGACATTGGTCGAATTATTTCCGGAAAATAAAAAGATGGTCAAATTGGATAGAAACCGAACCATCTGCAAAGCCCATATGGACTACGGCTATCAGCTAAACGACATTGCCAAGCATCTCGGTCTGCATTACACCACCGTCGGAAGAATCGTTAAATCCAAAATGTGATAATGCAAGACCTGACCCCATTTGGAGATGGAGCATGCTGAATACCCTGCGCGATAAGTTCCTGCTGTTTATTTTACTGCCGATCCTGACAGGACTGGTTGCCCTGACGAGTATCAGTTACTACTCCGCCCGCTATTACCTTCTGAAGGAAATGAGAAAATCCGGGTCAGATGCGCTGAAGGTGGACGCGGAAAGTCTCCGAGCGTTTATCGTACGGGAGCGCGCCGTTCTCGATACCATCGCCATCGCACAACAGTTTGATAATTTCACCGATGCGGAACGACGGAAGATGTTTGTCGAGGTCCGCGATACATTCGGGGATTACGTTACGTCTGTGTTCATGGGGTTTCCGGACGGTAGAATGATCCGGTCAAAAGCAATACCGCTGCCGGAGGGGTTTGATCCAAGAACGCGCCCCTGGTACATCGATGCCGTGGCCCTGCCACCCGGAGAGCTACACGGGGGCACGGGACCCTATAAAGACGCGTCTACAAGCCGGCCGGTGATCACCGCCTTCCGAAAAGTGAACGATGTCAATGGAGGTTTTATCGGCGTAATGGGATTGGATATCGATATTGAGCTTATCGCTGAGTCACTGACGACGTATACCGACTTACCGAAGAATGGGATCCGATTCATCGTGAGCAACACTGCCCGCATCCTTGTTCATCCGGAGCCCGCCTTGGTGGACACATTTTTGGATCGCTCCGGGGAAGCGATGGACACACAAATCGCCGCCTATATAAAAGATCCGAACGTCGATTTTCATCAGTTTGTCGGGTTACGGGGAGACAACAAATGGTACATGGTTTTTCAGAGTATCGCCGGAACCCGGAGCAGTATTGTACTGATGCTTCCTGCGAAAGAGGTGCTGCGGCCTTTGAACAACCTGGTTCGGGACATGTCCATTCTAGCCACAGCGTTAATTTTTGTACTCTTGATAGTGATACATGTAATGAACCGAAAGATCACCCGGCCGGTGTATGCGCTGACCGATGCTGCTGAAAAACTCGTCGAAGAGGATCGGTACCACGATGCCCTCGAGGTTGAAAGCCGGGACGAACTGGGCAGACTGACAAAAGCGTTTAATTTCATGATGGACGGCCTCAAACAGCGGGATTTTATTCGCGACACTTTCGGGCGGTACGTCACCAAGGAAGTGGTCGAGGAGCTTATCGATAATCCGGAGGGACTTCGGCTCGGCGGAGAAAAGCGGGAGGTCACCATCATGTTTTCCGATATTCGAGGTTTTACACCTCTTTCGGAGCACCTTGGTCCGGAGCAAGTCGTAGATCTACTGAACCGATACCTCGGGGAGATGGCGGCCATTGTTGAAAAATACGGGGGTACGGTCAGCGAATTCGTGGGTGACTCGATTCTGGCCTTTTTCGGTGCGCCCGTTGACCACAGCGACAGCCCGTCCCGGGCGGTGGCCTGCGCGGTGGAAATGCAAATGGCCATGGAGGCCATCAACAGGGATAATGTCCAGAGCGGACTTCCCGAAGTGGCCATGGGTATCGGGGTCAACACCGGTGAGGTGGTCGTCGGCAACATCGGCAGCGAGAAGCGGGCCAAATACGGTGTTGTGGGACATGCCATTAATCTTACCGCCCGGGTCGAATCCTCTACAATCGGCGGCCAAATTTTGATCTCGAGCGCCACGTACGAAAAAGTCAAAGACACGGTCATCATCAAGCAGGAACAGAAAATTCGGCTAAAGGGTGTCGAAGAAGAAGTGGTGCTGTATGATGTCGCCGGGGTTACCCTTCCGGAACGGATGATGGTGCCGGTGATGGGAGAAAATGCGGCACCCCTGTCTCCTCCGTGGGATGTCCTGATTATCCGAACAAAAGATAAAAAAGAAACGGAATTCGTTGCCAAAGGCCGCCTCACCCATTATTCAAAGCAGTGGGCACACGTAGCGGTTGAAGAGAAAATACCCCCTCCAACTGAAATTCGGATAGATATTTGCGCCGAGGAGGAATGTGCCGACGAGAACATTTACGGACGTGTTGCGGGAGTAAACAGCCCTGAAACCGCTACCGAGCATGTGGTTCGGGTTTCCTATACCTCTCCGGAAGCACATAAGAAACTGTCAGGAAGCACCCCATCGTAAACGAGTAAGCAACAGTTAACATCCGATCTGTTGGACGCAATCCGGCGCTTTACCCTATAGATATGCTTCTCCGACCACCGGACCCGCCATGGGACGTTTGCTTCGGGATCGTCTTGCCGGATTGAAGATGACAACTGTCAGGATCGGAAGCACCAGGCTCAGCAGGATGACGGTAAGCATGAGCATGCCGAGTTCATCGTACTGGCCCCGCTCTATCACAAAAATCCGGTTCAGATATTGGGTCCCGAGGCTGCTGGCCGATAACGCCAGATTGGTAAACGCCGCCATGACCGCAAAATAGGTCGCCTTCTGATCCGCCGGAGCCTCCCTGGCAATCCAGGCCAGCATCGGGATCATGGCCACCTGTCCCAGAGGGGAGTCGGCCATGGTGTCGATGATGGCGATGGTCCGGGCGCCGAATCCAAAATGGGTCATCGTCCACTCATGAAGGCCGTAATACATCCCGAGAAACGGCAATGACATGACCGTTCCGTATATGGAAAGAAACACCACGAGATACGGTATGGGTCTCCGTGCCATCCAGCCCCTCAGGGCAAACATGCCGATGATGGCCAGAAGCGATGATACCTGGCGCAGGGTTCCGAAAAAGGCCTCGTCGAATCCGAGCACATCTATCTGCCACCAGCCCGCGCCCGCCCCCATGGTCGGCATGGCCCGAAACACAAAAATGATGATCGCAATCCCCAGGATCTCGCGTTTTTTCTCCGGATCCAGATCCATTAACAGCTGGAACATCAAGTAGCCGATGATTCCGAGGGAAGCGAAAAATATAATTTCCGCGCTCAGCGAAAATCCCGATAGCCCGATAATCAGTGTCATGACCACGAAGATGCCGCTGCCCCCCAAAATCTTCCAGTTGGGCCGTAAACGGGAATCCTGTTTTCCCACCATCTCTCGGACCTGATCTTCAGAAAACCCTTCTTTCAGCAGGCTCCGGCGTCGTGATCGAAGGAAATACCCACCATAGATCACACCCGTGACGGAAATGACGGGAATCACCAGGGCGGCCGAGTACATGGCCGAGTAGGACACTACGCTGGCCATCCAGCCGCCGAGGCCGGCAACCAGTGCGACGCCACCGATGATCGCCACGCGCCCAAGGGTCTGCACGGTCACGTGCATGCGTTTGAGCTCTTTTTCAGGAATGGAATTGCCGGCATCATCGAAGGCCGGTACCGCTTCCACGGTCATGGCATCGGCCACCACATCCTGGAGCACAAAGCCGATGGGGGAGAGCAGAACGGAAATAATGTACCAGATGTGTACCGGCAGAACAGCAGCCATCCGCGCGGCATATCCTGTCAGGCCGATCATAATGACCAGACTGGCCGCCATCAGTGCCGCACCGAGATAGACGAACAACGATTTCTTCGACCAGAAGAGATCCACCAGATGGCCGAGGGGCATTTTAAGGGCCCATGGCAGACCGGCCCAGAATCCGAGGCTTGCCAGAAACGCCGCCGACAAACCGAGTTCTTCCTTGACGTAAAAACTTTCAACGATACCCGTAAAGCCGGAAATGCCCGCCGCAAAGTATACCATCAACGGCGGCAGGTAGCTCCATCGCATTTCCCGGGCGATACCGAAGAAATCACGGTTCAGCCAGCGAAGAAATCGAGAGAATGAGGCGTTTCGTGCCATGGGCATAAACTTTCGGTTTCCCGTTCATTTAAGTGGACATTCGCCAATTCAAAATAAATTTGCCACGGAGACTGATAAGTCAATTTCAGTCCCCGTGGCAGGTGTACTCCAGGCATTCATGGAGGATGGATATTATCCTTGTTCCAAGGGAACAAAGAATTTCCCCTCGCCGCGTTGTACGAGAAGAAGCGTACTGTTTTCATCTTGGGTGGTCCGGAGGTGTTTCTTGGCTTGCTCGATTGTTTCAACCGGTTTCCGGTTGACTTCCAGGATGACGTCGCCCTGACGGATACCGGCATCTGCTGCCGGGCTGTCCGGGGACACACCCACAACCACAAGACCCTCATCGGTTTTAAGACCCAGGTGCTCCGCCAATTGGGGGTTCAATTCCTGAAGCTGGAGTCCCCATTTGCCTTTAGCCGGAGAGGCGGATGCTTCAAGCTCGGTGTCGTCCGAGGGAAGCCGGCCTGTCTTGACGGTCAGCTTCTTTACTTTCCCATTACGGTTCACCTTGACGGACACTTTCTGTCCAACAGGGGTCGCCGCCACCATCGCCGGAAGATCGTGACTGTCCGTGACGTCTTTTTTATCGTAGGACATGATCACGTCTCCTCGCCGGATACCCGCCTTGTCCGCGGGACTTCCGGATGTGACGTCTGCAACCAGGGCGCCGCTGGCCTCGTCTAATTTCATGGCCTTGGCGAGATCCGGGGTAATGGTCTGAATGTTTACCCCAAGATAACTGCGGGTGACTTTACCAGTGCTGACCAGCTGGGGAATCAGTGGTTTTGCGGTGTTCACCGGGATGGCAAACCCGATTCCCTGGCCAAACGGGATAGTCGCTGTATTGATGCCGATCACTTCCCCTTTCATGTTGAACAAGGGTCCGCCGCTGTTTCCCGGGTTGATCGAGGCATCGGTTTGAATAAAGTCATCATAGGGCCCGGCTCCGATGACGCGCCCTTTGGCACTCACGATCCCCGACGTGACCGTGTGGCTCAAGCCGAACGGATTGCCGATGGCGACGACCCAGTCCCCCACCTTCAGATCTTCGGAATCGCCCATGGCTGCTGCCGGTAACGACCCATCGGACTCAATTTTCAGGACGGCCAGGTCGGTTTTGGGATCGCGGCCAACCACCATGGCTTTATATTCCTTCTTGTCGGTCAAAGTCACAATGACTTCCTTGGCATCCTCAACAACATGATTGTTGGTCAGGATGGTGCCGTCCGGGTTGATAATGACTCCGGATCCTGCGCCCTGGGACCGTCGTCCTTCCGGCTGCTGGGGCATGTGCTTGAAAAACCGCTCAAAGAACTCGCCGAAGGGGCCTTCCGGCATCTGGTGATGGTTGAAGCCGACCTTTTCGACCTTGGTCACCCTGACATTGACGACCGTCGGGCTGAGCTTTTCGGACAGCTCTGAAAACGACCCCGGGGTGACCACCGATGTCAGCTCCGGCGCCTTGACATCCGGCGCATAATCTTCCGCCATGGATATACCGGTCATGTTCAGCCCCGAGGCCACCATCAAGCCGATAATCAGAAAGGACACGGCGACCATGCCCATTTCCTTCATCCCATAGCGCCTGGAAATTACCTTGTTTCTGGTTCGGAAATTCATATCCAATCCTCCTTTTTCTTCTCAAACGTGGATTTTTCCCCTCTGTGTCAATCGCTTCCATGACATGCAGGGCACTCTATTTTTCCGGTTTCAGGAGAAAGATAACCAGGCGAGATTAATTGGGGATTAATCGAACATTAAAATACTCTAATTATAAAATGACGTAGCCATTTTATGAAATTAGAGGACTATCGTGGTTGTCATAAATATGTTTCGATAGGATGTAATTCGTTCACGCAACAGACGGTTCAGAAACACTCCCGTCATTCCGGCGGAGGCCGTGGTTCGGCAGATTCGACAAGCTCACTACAGGCAGGCTCACCATCCTGAGCAACGTCGAAGGAGAATCCAGTAAACAGCACACTGATTCTGGATGCCCCCGGCCAGGGCCATGACGGGGCAGGCTTATCGGGGTGCGGCATGACGGTGGATTCTTCGGCGTTATGCGGAACGCAATTCTGGCAATCTCTATAGATCCTCGGGCAGGTATTCTGTCGACGGATTAGACGAGACTGCGGGATTAGTAGAAGAGAATTACGGCGCTGCGCTGCCTCAGGCAGATTTATACGCCTCAGGAGTATTCGGCGTTAGGCGGATGTTTTAAACCACTTCTAGTCGAGCCACACGATCACCTGGCGCTTGAGATCAATGGAATACCTGTAATCTCCTAAAAAACTCATTCCCAGGAGCCCATTGTACTCGGTGGGGGGACCGGTTTGTTTAATCACGACGACTTTGGCATCTTTTTGGATTTTCGGGCCCACCTTCAGGTACTCTACTTTGAGGCCTTTCGCATCGAGCACCCCGCCACCGGCCACCACCGCTTGTAATGGAATAAAATTTTCGATCTGATATGTCTCCGTCGCCGGCTCATAAACAGCGGTGTACTCCGCCCCAGTATCCACCAGCAATTTCATGTTGATCTGGCGACCCTTGTACCCGAAGGTGACCGGCACGATAATAGCGTTTCCGAGTCTGGTAACAGGCGTTTCGCGCTCATCGGTGTCGGATTCCATCCCACCGGCATCTTCCACTGCGGGTTGCGCGGAAACCACTTCCCGCCAGGAGCTGGATGCTTCAACACCTTCCGGGGGAGGCTCTTGGGAAAAGTGCTTGACACCGTTGGCATCCGTCCAGCTGTACATTTCGGCAAATGGAACGCTGGCAAACAGAATGACGATGATTGACACACTAACGAAGCCGACCCATCTCATAGGCCACCTCTTGCGCAGGATGTTGGGAAGGTTATTTCCGTGCCGAACCGGATTGGAACCGCACGTATCTTAATACCATAACACCTTTGGGGCCACCGGCAATACTTTTCCGGAACAGGGAGTGTAAAACGGCACCCAGTCCTGAATCAATCCCCCTGTGATAAGAGCGGCAATCGGACCCGAAAGGTACTTCCCTGTCCGGGTCCGCTGTCGGCAACGATCCGTCCGCCATGGGCCTGTGCAATCGACGCGGCAATACTCAAACCCAGACCGGCCCCTTTTTCCTTGCCCTCGGAGGCCCTATCGGTTCGGAAGAATGGACTAAAAATCTGCTCCTGTTCTTCAGGGGTCAACCCGCTTCCGGTATCCGTTATTTCAATCAAAGCAGAATCGTCAGCACGGGATAGAGACAGGGTGACCTTTCCCTTCTCCGGAGTATACTTGATGGCATTATCGACCAGGTTCAAAATCAGACGATGAAGCCACTCCGGATCCCCTTCCATGTCACATGCCTCCAAAACGCCCAGATCCAGCACAACACCTCTATGTTTGGCCAGGATGGCGGTGCGTTCGTAGACTTCCATCATCACCTGGGCCAGATCCAACCTCTTGGACGCCATCCGAAAGATGCCGGAATCACTGCGCGACAGCAGCAACAGCCCTTCCACCAGATGGGAGATGCGATCGATCTCTTCCAGCGCGCTGGTTAGGACATGCTCATACTCACCGCAGGTCCGCTCAGAGCGAAGGGCGACTTCCAGTTCACCTTTTAGAATGGTCAGGGGGGTTTGCAGTTCGTGGGAGGCATCGGCGCTGAACTGCCGCATCTGTTGAAACGACGTGTCGAGCCGCTCCAGCATAGCATTGAGGGTGATTGCCAGCCGGTCCAGTTCGTCACCGCTCCCTGGCTCATCCAACCGCTTGGACAGATCTTCGCCACTAATGCGGCGCGCGGTAGCCGCCATTTGATCCACCGGCCGAAGCGCCCGTCGTGCCAGCAGCATCCCACCGCCACCGGCCAGGATCAACGCCAAGGGTAGCATGGCTGCCAGTGCAATCAAAAATTGCCGTTTGGTATGAACGATACTTTCCAGGGACATGCCGACCCTGACCAGATTGATGACCCGACCGGAGTCTACGACAGGCATGGTTACAACCCGCACCGATGGTTTATTTGCTTTGGTAAAGGTTTCAAATGTGGAGAGACCCTGGGCAGCTCGCTGGGCCGATTCGCGGCTGAGGGGGAACTGCTGGGGTGTATTCGGCTGTAAAGTAGGATCCGGCCGTCCCACGGGGTCGCGCATATCGAAGTACCGGTCCATTGGGGAGAAGCCGAAGAAACGGCGAAATGCAGCATCGACGTCGGGCGGCAAGAAGGGAGCGGATCTGTCGCGGGCCTGTCGGGCGAGCGTCCGTGCCACACCATCCAGTGCGTTGTCCACCTCCCGGGCCAGGCTGTAGCTCAGAAGGCCATAGGTGGCAACTCCGAGAAGAACAAAGGTGAGAGTCAGAACCGCCGTGTACCAGAGCGTCAGGCGGGTTCCGATGGAACGAAAACCCATGGATCAGTCCACCCTCATGACATACCCAACCCCGCGAACCGTGTGGATAAGCCTGGTGTCACGGTCGGTGTCGATTTTCTTCCGGAGATAATTGACATAGACATCGATGACGTTTGTTTCAGTGTCGAAATCGTAATCCCACACGTGCTCGGCGATCATGGTCCGCGTCAACACCCTGTCCGGATTCCGCATGAAGTAATCCAGCAATGCAAATTCCTTCGGCGTCAGATCGATTTTCTGTTCACTGCGATATACCACCCGCTGGGCCGGATCGAGTTTTAGATCGGCGATCTGAAGAAGCGGCGGCTGGGTATCTGCCTGCCGTCGAAGAAGTGCCCTGATCCGGGCCAGCAACTCCTGAAACGCAAACGGTTTGGGCAGATAGTCGTCCGCGCCGGTATCCAGGCCGAGCACCCGGTCCTCGATGGATGCCCGGACGGTAAGCAACAGCACCGGTGTGGATATCTTCCGGCTTCTAAGTTGTTGTAGAATGCTCAGCCCGTCCATTTCGGGAAGGTTCAGATCGAGAATGATCAGATCATGGATCTTGTCTAAGCCCATGTCGAGTCCGGTTCTGCCATTTGAGGCCAGATCGACAGCGTACCCTTCCTCTTCCAGCCCCTTCTTTATGAAGTTGGCGACCTTCTTTTCATCTTCGACGACCAGGAGTCTCATCGGCAAGCTGTGGTAAAAGAAATAATCCCTAATAGGTATCTGCGGTGAGGCAGATAAGACAAGGTCCATCTAACAGTGTTGATATGGATCAACGACCAAAGACATCGGTTATTGCGGATGGTTGATGACGATTTCCTCAATCTTTTCGGGTTTGATATAGACGTTCCCCAAATCGTTGGTCAAAATTAAAGGTCCGCTAAAGGTATTGTAGATATTTTCATTTTCTACAGTCACAGGATATGTCCCGCCAGAGATAAGCACAATTTGATACCAGCCCTCGGTTTGACGCGTGATGCGGGAAATCTTTTCGACTTTCACGTCGACCGGGTTCCCCTGGTACTCGAACCTCAAAACACCATCCCGGTGGGGAGTGGGGGCCATCACATGTCCCTTAAATGTTGACCCATCGTTTGTTTTAATACTTCCCTGAAATTCGACATCCGCAATGGCAATACCGGATGCTGCGGCAAAAAAGATCAAAACTAATAGAAATTTAAGTTTCGGTATCATCATAGCAAACCTTTCGCTGGCACAGCATCTTTCCGAGAAGGCCTAAACGGATCCTCGCTATTTAACCTCCTTTATAAACACCAGGACCCCATCCGGATAATGCCTTCTGAGTTCAGTCGCTTTCCCGGAAAAGGAAATCCTCGCCCCGTTTTCAATGGTGTTGGATTTTCCGAACATTTCATCGGCATACAGCGTCACCCGCACTTTATTGCCGCAATCAACGGTGATGGTATACGCCTCGTCTTTATCCACATCATTATAAGTGAATCGTATGATGGTGCCGCTGCCGGAGAAACTGTTCCCCCGAATCTGGTCCTCATTGAAATTATCCATCTGTTCCGCCGTCATGGTTGCTGCCCGGCTCGCCATGGTGCAGATATCGGATGCCATGACTGGAATCGCACTGAACCCGAGCATGACCCACAGGCAAAGGAAAGTCTTCGCGTACATGATGGCCTCCTTCATGGTTTCGTGACAGAATACAACGGTTTAGGGATCGTATCAAACAATGACATCATTTGCCAGCAACCACAGATCGATAACCGGTCCGTACCGCGCTGTTTGTCTCCATCAGAAATTGGGTAATGGTGGCGGCAACCAGAAATGTCTGAACAGTGCGTGAGAAGATTCTTTTCATCAACCACCACGACGAAACGGCCGGCACGGATGACCGGTTTACTTTTGGCGCAGAAAGATCACGTGATAGGTCTGACCGGCGTTCGGTTGATGATACACACCCGCGAACGCGTCCTGTTCTTTGTGATAGGTTAAGCTGTAGGTAGCGTCGGGATACTCCGCATCTCTGAGTTCCACATAGACGCGGTATATTCGTCTTCCTGAGCCGCATAGGCCAGTGACACATTGATAGGACGAGGGTTATAATAGGCGGCCTTTAATTTCCCGCCGACATCAACGTCATTAATTTCCAGAATGTAGCCGCCGTCTGGCCGGCGCCATCGTCCCACCAGTTTTTGAAACTCGGCCCTGACGATCGACGGCGGTGACGTTCGAATCGAATCATCGGCGGTCGTTGTGCCTGATCTCACTCGGGAGGTGGTCATCCTTTTTTCGGAACTGAACAGCAGCAGACCGATGAGCACTACAACAATGACACCTATGATTCCGGCACTGAAGCGCAGTATCCGTTTCGAAGGTGACGTTCCGCGATCGGCTTTTCTCTCAGGCGATGTCATTGGATGCAAATCCGAAATAAGGGAAAGGCCAGGATAAGTACTTGAATAAAGGCTAATAATCAGATGATTTATACACCCAAAGGCAGACAGTGTCAAAATCCGCCCGCCTGTCAGGGCTGTTTGACAAGCCCCATTTTGATATCGGGTTTTTCAAATGATCCCTGGATGTCGACATGAATCTCGGTAAGGCTATCCATCGGTTGGCCGAACAACGGAATGGCTTTGAGAACTTCTCCCACCAGACCGAGGGTCCCCAGGTTAACAGCAAGATCCAACTGTTCATTCACCATGTCGATACGCCCCCGACCCGCCATATTCATGGTATCTCCCTTTAATTGGAGGCTTTTAACATCCAGAATTCCCTTTGAAAACACAGTTTGAGTCGTGAGGGTCTGGTAGGACATCCCCTTTTTATCGAAGTCACGAAACAAGGATCCGGATAAAAGTCCCTGGACGCTGGTCAAGGACAGGATCTTAGCCATCAACTCACCGGATTGACCGATTCTGCGAAACACGCCTGGCCCCATTTGCGCATCCAGGTTGCCCTCCAGGCTCGCTAACAGCTCTTTTTGGGTTCCGCTACGGCCGCTCAACTGCCCCTTTAGGAAGACCGGTCCGGTGACGACGGACGCCGGCATACCGATAACATCCATCAAGGTGTTCACCGGTATGCCCGACACATTCGGTGTGACGGAAAAAGGTATTTGCGTCGGCTTGCGAAAATCAGCCGAACCGCTGAGGGCCACACGTCCCTGTCCGGATCCGAACTGGAGGTCATACTTCTTTATCACGCCGCGATCAAAGAGTGCTTTCAGTGAGAGATTTTGAAACGACATGCCGCGATAACGCCCTTTATTCGCGGTTATCGTCACCTCCGCCGTAGTGTTTTTGGCGATGGGGGGGAGCGCGGATTGTTTTTTGGTGGGTTTGCCTTTTTCCGATTTAGAGCCCGGAGCGCTCTCTCCAGACAAGGATTTGGGTACCAGCCGATCCAGGTTTAGATTTGGCGAAGTGACCGCCAACTTTATATCGGGTGCGGCCGGATTGACGATGCTACCGGTCATCGACAGGGGCTGATCGTTCAGTTTTCCCGTCAGGTGCTTGACGGTGGCCGTGTTCCCAGCCAGATCAATTTTGGCATCGGTCTGTTGCACTGTATAATTGCGAGTGTTGAGGCTGACCTTCTGTGCCGTCAGCGCACCGCTGAGACGGGATTTTGTTGGATCACCATAAGGGATGTACATATCCAGATCCATGGTGACATGTCCGGAAAGGCCCGTCTCTTTTAGTGCCGGGTTCAACTCCCGTAAATTGGTCAGATCCAGATTGCTTGTGTACGCCTTGGCATCGATGACGGCATCCGGCGCACCCAGTTTACTGAACTCACCCGTTATGCGGACCGGAGCGCGGTTCACACTGGCGGTAAGATTTTTCAGAGAAACGGTGGTGAACCGTTTACGGCTAAGGCCCACCTGGCCCTTGAGGTCCTCCAGAACAACCGCCGTCGGATAAGTGACGGCTCGGACGTCTTCAAGTTCAAGAGCCCCCGACGCCCTCCACTCACTTAGATTGCCGAAGTCCACGGTCAACGTGAGATCGATATCAGCCCTTCCACTCAGACTCTTCAATCCGTAATGGTTCAGCAGTTTTTCCACCGATTTCTGGCGTGTGTCCCCGATGCGCATCGGGCCTTTGGCGTTAAGGATAAGTTTCGGCTTCGATACGATATCCCTGGCCGTGATGTTCATCCTGGGCAGGGAGACCGGGCCGACGCGTCCACGCGCCTCGCTAACAGAGAGTGCCGTCTTTCGTAGATTGACGTTTCCACTGAATGCTTCAATGCCGGGCATTCTCCCGGATGGCCGCATGGATACTCCGGACACCTTGGCTGCCAACTCGAGCCGGGGCAGAAATTCAGAGAACTTGCTGGGCGGATCAGACAAATCGACATCACGAACGACAGCTCGTTCGATGACCGCCGATCCGCCGCTTTCCAATACTTGCCGCACCATGGCACCATCGGCGCCGAACTGCTTCCAGGGGATGAGTGGGGCCAATGCCGCCAATTGAAAATCGGTTCGAACCTCGGCTTTCTTCAATGTCGGCCGATCGCAGCCTATGTTCAGGATGCTGCCTTCGCCGGACAGTTTAATATTGGGACCGATCCGACCCCGGCTTTCTGTAAACGTCGCATTGCCGTTTTTTAGCGTAATTCGGGTGGAAATATCCTCCAACATCGGAAATTTCGGGGAAGGCTGCAGGGACACTCCGGCTGCGGTCGCGGTCGCATCGATCTTCGCCAACCATTCCGCAGCAGTGGTCGGCGGTTTGGCCAATTCGATATCTGCGATCACAGCCTCTTGGATGGTGATATTTCCACCCCGTCCCATGGCTTTTTTGAACGGTTCGGCTCCGGGTCCCAACTGTTTCCATGGAATCAGGGGAAGGACTTTCGGAAGGAACGTCAGGTTCGCCGATATGCGGGTACCTTTGAGGACCGGCTTACGGTACCAAGGCTCCAACGACCCGGATGCAATCGCAGAAAGCGGGCCGCGTTGGATGGTCAGTTTGTCCACCGAGAATTTCTGCGGATTTATGGTCGTCCTGAATGTGACGACCGTATCAGCACCCGAAATCGGCGCCTCCAGGCGCTTCGGATCCGTGTAGGAGAATCTGGCAAGATCGATGCGTCCATCGATACGGTGCCGGCTGATCAAGTTGCCGTCATAGGTTGCGGAAACGGAGATGTCCCCGCCCAATCGTTTGGTCATTGGGTTCTTGGGAAAGTAGGGCTTGAGAGCGTCCACATGAAGGGCGGCAATCTCGGCGTTTAGTTGTAATTCCGGATTATCAAAGGTCAGACCGGCGCTTAACCCCGACAGACTTCCGGTGGCGGATACCTGCCCAAGGCCCCGAGGATCGGCGTCCTGAAACGCCGTAAGAAATTCCACGGTGCTCCCGGGGGCAAGATTCTTCGCCTCGAATCTCACCGATTTGAGCACCCGTTTCACCTTCTGGCCGGGAACCGTCATTGTATCGGTCACCTCGACCCTGTCGAGAATTACGGCAAGATAAGTTAACTTGGCGATTGGGGGCTTTGACGGCACTGCAGACGGAACCTGGTCCGGTGGTCCCCTATCTCCAGCAGGAGACTCCCTCCGGCCGGGAGGTGCCAGCATCAAGCTGGCTTCCGGACCTTCAAGGATCACATCCGAGAGAACAATTTTTCCGGCCATCAAGGGTGTGACAGACACTTTTACATATACCCGGGAGAACCTTGCGCTGCCCAGAAAGGTACGGGCACCCGAAATATCCAATCCGTCTGCCTCTGCCCAAAGGCCATTCGAAAGTCCCCACGTCAGGTGCCCTAGTCGAACCTTCCCACCAACTGTCGCCTGGATCTCGGCGACGATGCGGTTGTGATATCGATTTGGATCGATAAATATGGGAAGGGCTATCGCAAGGGCGATAAGAAGGATGGCAATGATGCCGGCAACAATGCCAATAATTTTCCAGGATCGTTTTGTCATGTTCATACCATAGGACAATTATCCGAAAATCCAAACATTGAATTTTAAGAAAATTTAAAATTTAATTTGCATTAAATGACTCAATCTGAAAAGAGAAATAGGCTTTTGCCTCCACGAATGTCCGCTCAATCGAAATGTTAAAGGTCGTTATGGAATCCCTCTCAGCAATAGACATCTACTCCGTATTTCTCCTGGGCTTTCTGGGCACCGGTCATTGTATCGGCATGTGCGGTCCGCTGGTATTTGTAATCCCCGGCAGTACCGGAAAATTTGCTCCGCATCTGTACTACCATACCGGACGCGTAATGACTTACACTGCAATCGGTGCCGTAATGGGAGGTATAGGAGCCGGTATCACGCATATTGCGGCGGCAACGGGATCAGAGCCAACGGCATGGATCACTCGTACCCAGGTCAGCATCTCTCTGGTGGCAGCCGCATTTCTGGTCTATTTCGGGTTATCCCGAATCGGAATTTTTGCTGAGCCTCGGTGGATGGGTATCGCCGAGCCGAAACGGGTTCTGGGGCTCAAAAAAGTGCTCCACCAGTCAATGACCTCCGGCAAACGGGGAGCCATGTTCCTTACCGGGATGATTCTCGGGTTCCTTCCTTGTGGCCTCTCCTATGCCGCATTCGCGCGGGCACTGCCGGCCGGAGGAATCCTTTCCGGCGCTGTTCTCGTGTTGGTCTTCGGACTCGGCACCGTACCGGGACTCCTGCTTGTGGGGGCAGGGTTTTCCAGTGTGGCGAGACGCTATCGTAAACAGTCCGATATTCTATCGGGAATTTTGATGATCGGAATGGGGGCCTTCCTGGCGTTTAAAATAATTCATAAATTCTTATAATATAACCGCCGCGCAATGTTATGAAGTGAAAGACTCTGTTTCTTGACGCAAAATGATGTTCAGTGATAGGTTTTTTTTCCGGCGTTTTCACATATGTCAGACTGCCGTTTAGATGCAAATATCGCCCCTGGTATAGACATACAAGGATCATCGGTTCGGAATCGGTATCGACTTCGAAGATGACCGTCTGGCCTCGATTCCGATACCGATTCCGATCCCGACACCGAGCATGTCCGCTTGCGGCTTCTTTTGAACTAGAAATGGTTTTACATGGCATGAAAGTGATACAGCTTTGACGGAATCATCATGCAACCCATACACCGGTATCGCCCGGATCAAGCTTTTCTGGGCTCTGTCCCGAACACCCCATGGCCTGCTGGATATGGCGACCCCGGCGGCAGCGGCCCTGCTTTGGCTGGGTTCCATCCCGCCCCTTCACATCGTGGTTCTGGGGTTAATCACCACCTTCGCCGGATATACGGCCGTTTATGCGCTCAATGATGTTGTCGATCATCGCATAGACCGGGAGAAACTCGGCATCGGTGGAGATCGGTGCTCCGAGAACTACCTGGACGCCGTCATGGTGCGCCATCCCATCGCCCAGGGCTTTCTCAGTTTTCGCGATGGCCTGATCTGGGCCGTCGCCTGGGGCGCATTGGCGCTTGTCGGTGCCTACCTGCTCAATCCGGTCTGCGTCTTGATATTTTTGGCCGGCTGCGCGTTGGAGGCGGTGTATTGCCTGCTGTTAAAAATCACCCATTTTCGAACACTTGTCAGCGGCGCCGTAAAAACAACGGGTGCCGTTGCTGCCGTATATGCCGTGGATCCCAACCCGTCGGTGGTGTTTTTGATTTTTGTGTTCCTGTGGCTCTTCTTCTGGGAAATTGGAGGCCAGAACGTACCAAACGATTGGGCGGACATCGAAGAGGACCGGCGGCTCATGGCCCGCACCATACCGGTCATCTACGGCCCGGATCGAGCCACTATTATTATCATGGCCACCCTGATTATCGCCGTCTTGTTGAACATTCCGGTATTGATTCTGTCTCGAGCGAATTTTCACCCGGTATATCTGCTGGCTGCCCTCTGTATCGGTTTGGTATTGCTGCTGCTGCCGGCCATGCGGTTGTATAACTCAAAAGACAGGGCTGACGCCATGGCCCTCTTCAACAAATCCAGCTATTATCCTCTTTCCATGCTTCTGCTGGTGGTCCTACGGATCGCACTTCCGTTCTAAACCCGGTCCGGCGTTCGGAAGTAGCGAATTTCATGTATCCGGGCGACGTGTTTTCAAGGTAAACTCTGCCGAAAGGAAGGTCTCGATGCTTCCAAACATTCACCGAAACGCGCGTCTCATTTTATCCTTTGTGTTCATCATCCTATTATCAGCGGTGGCCATCTTTCCTGCCATTGGAGCCGATAAAAACACTCCTGTGGAGAAAGACGAAGCCATCCTCCGGGTCGGCATTTCCGCGAATGCCGCCCCGATCGCGTATAAGCAGGGGGAGAAAATAGTGGGGTTGGAACCGGAACTGGCTGCCGGCCTTGCCGCCTTTCTGAAAAAGCGCCTGGAGTTTGTGGAACTGGATTGGCAAGATCAGATCCCGGCTCTTCTCGAGGACCGCACGGACATTATTATGTCCGGGATGACCATTACGAAAATGCGTCGGGTCCGGATTTCATTTACCGATCCGTACTTGAGAACCGGGCAGATGGCATTGATCCGAAAGATAGAGCGACGAAATTTCCCGGTGGGCTTCTTTGCCATCCAGGGACTGGCGCCTGTCATGAATATCGGCGTGGTCGAAGGAACCACCGGTGCGGCATTTGCCAAGAATTACTTTCGCAGTGCCAAACGAATTCGCGGGTATAAAACATCCCGGTCGGCCATCGATGACCTTGTTGCCGGGCGGATTAATATTCTGATTCATGATGGTCCCATCATCCTGATGCTGGCAGCGGAAAACGATGGGCGGGGAATCATGGCATTGCCGGATATCATGACCGAAGAGTTGCTCGGATGGGGCGTCCGGAAAAACGATGTGGATCTGCTGGAGGCCGCAAATGCCTACCTGGCGGAAATTAAGTCCGACGGCACCCTACGAAAAATTGTGAACCGTTGGATACCTATAGAAGATTAGTTCCACCCGATTCGTGAGTCGGAGATCCACATTATTTCAGGCCTATAGACAAGGAAGACGCCTATCATTCCCCCTCCCTCCAGCCCCCTCCCCGTGTATAGACTGGGGAGATAGGTAACAGTTGTTCGGAGACATGGGTAACACTACCATCAGGCATATCGTTTACACTTGGGAGAACGACTATGCCATGG